>Ga0123337_10000905_pt1 | contig 43522 bp, 23 predicted proteins | sample frozenSSSSmetaG_FD_89792 | JGI IMG/M metagenome (GOLD analysis project Ga0123337, IMG submission 89792) | Glacier valley bacterial and archeal communities from Borup Fiord, Nunavut, Canada, to study Microbial Dark Matter (Phase II) -... | ecosystem: Environmental > Aquatic > Freshwater > Ice >... | reverse complement strand
GAAAGAAGAAGAGCTGCATGCGCAGATTGAAAAACGCCACGCCGCCCGCCAGCGCGACATCGACCGTAGAAAACACCAAAAACCGGGATTGAAACGACCAGAAACCAATTCAACTAAGTAGAACTAAACCATACAACCAGCCAGACGGAACGAATCCTCCTCTAGATATTCGCTAACAGTTTGAATCCGCCAAAGACTCATCTCCGATACACGCCGAGATAACGTGCGCATAAAAAGGCGATTTAATATGCACGTTATCTCGACGTGCATAGACAAAGCCGATTCTCTATGCGGATCCCAATGGGTACGCCCGCCAAAATCCTCCCGCTCCAGAATCTCTCCGCGGCCCGCTTTGAGACACCTGCCATTCTCAAAAAACTGGCCAGCGCGAGCAGGAAGCTGGCAGAACTCAAAGGGGTCGTTGAATTCATCCCCAACCGGGGAATCCTGATCAACATCTTGGCCATGCAGGAAGCCAAGGATAGTTCGGAGATCGAAAACATCGTCACCACCCACGACGAATTGTTTCGAGGCGACCTGAGTTCGGGTGCTTTCCTCGGCCCGGCAGCCAAGGAAGTTCTTCGCTACCGGCAGGCCTTGCAGGTCGGATTTATCGGCGTGGTCGGAAACGGACTGCTTACCAACCGCCAGATTCTTGAAATCCAAGCGACATTGGAGCAAAACAACGCGGGTTTCCGTAAAGTTCCCGGTACCGCACTCAAGGACGGGGCAGGCCAAACGGTTTATACGCCACCGCAGAACCCGGATGAAATTGAAGCGGCGATGAGCGACCTGGAGCGCTTCATCAATGAGGAGAGCCTGTTCGATGCCGATCCACTGATCAAGATGGCGTTGATCCACCACCAATTCGAAAGCATCCACCCGTTCTACGACGGTAACGGTCGCACCGGGCGGATCATCAACGTGCTCTATCTGGTGCAACAGGGCTTGCTGGATATTCCGGTGCTCTATCTCAGTCGTCATCTGGTCCGCACCAAGGCGGATTACTATCGGTTGCTCCATTCCGTCCGCACCCGAGACACATGGGAAGAATGGATTCTCTACATGCTAACCGCCGTGGAAAAAACTTCCATCGAGGCGATCGCCACCATCCAGGCGGTTAAGAAGGCGCTGATGGAAACCAAGCGGAACATCCGCGCTTCCTACAAGTTTTACAGCCAGGATCTCATCAACAATCTCTTCGATCACCCTTACGCCAAAGTCGAATTCATCGAACGGGATCTGAAGGTTTCGCGCCTCACTGCCACTAAATACCTCGAAGCCCTCGTGAAAGGCGGCTTTCTCCAAAAGCAGAAAATCGGCCGCTCCAACTACTACATCAATCCCGCACTCACCGCCATTCTCACCGGAGTTTCCATGCAGAGTCCGGGTTCGTGATTCCATTTTTACCTCGCTTACCCATGACACAGGTAAACAAACCCACCGGGCTGATCGGAGCGATCCGCGGCTGTGCGTCATGGCAGGACATCCAGAACAAGTGGCGGAATTTCCCGGAGAAACAAAAGGGCGACTTTTTCGAGGAACTCGCCAAAGCCTACATCCAGCTTGAGCCCGAATACGCCAATAAACTCAAGCACGTCTGGCTCCAGCGCGAGGTGCCGCAAGCCATCGCGCGGAAACTCAAACTTCCCGCCAGCGACCGCAATGTTCAAGACGGCACCGGACGCCAACGCCGCGCCACGGGAAGTGCCGACACTGACGCTGCACGCCGACGGCGAGAAACTGGTATCTGCGCCTTGCCGGGGAAACCTCACGGGTATTGCGGAAGGAAATTTCCTCCAGCCCGGCGATGCCTATCATGCCGTGATGTCAGGGGATGCCGCGCCAGGGACGGGCTCCGGCGGGGGTTTCCTTGCTAACAGTCAGTTGGAACGGAAGCACCGGGCCTCCGCGTTTCTGGACCGCGAGCATGCAACGGTATTGGCCGCCGGGGGATTCGCCGGTGACGATGTCGATGTCCAGCGGTTCGCCGGCGCGGAGGTTGATCCAGTCGCCCGCCGCCTGATAGCGGGCGGGGGCGGCTTCCTTCGCCACCCATTTCACGCCCATCGGCGTGCCTGGCATTTCGGCGACGAGCACCGTCTTTCCATTGATCGCCACGACGACAAAATCATCGGAATCGCCTAGGAAACGATAGGCGCCGTCCTCGGGCGCGGAGATCTGGCCCTTGTAGTGAACCATCCACTTCTGAGGCTCGACGGTTTTCTCCACCCCGAAGGCCTTCGGCGCGGAGTCCGCGGTGATCGTGGGAATCTGCAGCTGGGTGGTGTAGAGCGCGCGGGGGACGCGGTAGTATTTGTTCAGCAGGCCCTCGTCGTAGCCGCTGTCGACGAATTCCGCGACGGCGCGCTCGAAGGCCTTGTTGTCCATCGGCGTCTTCTGCCGCTTCTGGTCCTGTTTGAAATCGTAGAGAATGCCGATCAGCGCGCCGGCGGTGCGCTTCGACGAGCCGAACATGGAGTCCCGCTTGTCGGCCGGTGTCTGGGCGGAAACGCAGGCGGCCATGCCGAAAAATGTTAGGAGCAAGCGTGCGGTCATGTCAGAAGCCACCTCCATCGGCGATGTTTTTGTAGTATTGCTGGACCTCGGAAACGAACTCGCGGGGCGGTGCCTCTTTCTGAAGTTGCGAAACGGCATCCCGTTCCTTCGGGCTGAGGCCCTGAAGCACCTCGGCCGGGCCGCCCTGGTGACCGGCGCCGGCCAGATTGTCGCCACTGTCGCCGCCACCACCGTTGCCCTTGCCTTTCGGACCCGGTCCCTTTCCGATAGACTGCGAAACGCCGTTGCCCATGCCCGGCAGCTGTCCGGCGGCTTGGGCCAGGCCCTGTGCCGCTTCCGCGAGTGCGGCTGCGGCGTCGCCGGCTTTTGATTCCGCGGCCTCGCCTTGTTTCTGGCCGGCCTCCTGCTTCGCCGCGCCAAGGTCGCTTGCCGCTTGTTGGGCGTCCTGTGCCGCTTCGGGCGCGGCAGCCTGGGCGTCCTGTTGGGCGGCATCGGCGCTTTTCTGCGCCTCGCTCAGATCGGACTCCGCGGCGGCGGTTTCGCCATTTTCAAGTTTCTCCTGCGCATTTTCCGTTAGTTCCTGCGCCTTCTCGATTTCCTTCTGTGCGTCGGCGATGGCCTCGGCCTTTTCCTTTTGTTTCAGAAGGTCGTCCGCCGCTTCCGCCAGTTTTTTAGCGGCGGCCATCTGGGCTTCCGGTGTCGCTGTGCCGAGCTCGGTCGCGGCCTCGCCCAGAGCCGTGGCGGCTTCCGGGGAAATGGGAAGCGCGCGCTGTTGGAAATCATACACGCGGGCCACCTTGGCCGCCTGCAGGTCGGGCGCTGGCATCGGCTGCCTGGAAGCCTGTGCCTGTTGCGCTGCGGCGGCCGCGACTTCCTTCTGCAGCGAATCGAGCATCGCGGCGAGTTCCGCGGCGGTCTGCGGTTCGGCGGCCTCGGCTTTGGCGATCTGTTGCCTGAGTGCCTCGTGAGCGGCGGTGATGTATTTGAACGAGTCCTGCGTGTTCACCCGCGCGTCCATGTGCTCCTCCCACATCCTGCGGAAATTTTTCAACGACTTGGCGCTCGCCACACCCGCCGGTGCGAGCAGTTCGGCGACCGGGTTGTTCACTGGCTGCAGCTCGTATTGGATGGTGACGATCTCTTCATCCAGGCTCGCCTGCACCTGCTTGAAACCGCGGTCCAGGTCCTGCCGCTCGCCGATGAGCATCACCGCGTCCACGACCGATTTCTGGTCGCTGATGGCCTGCTGGAGGCGGTCGGCGAATTTGCGCAAACGGTCCAACGGATCCTGGCTGCCGGCGAGCGCCTGCTCCATCGCCACGAGCGTCTTGATCACCTCCATCTGCGCGGTGCTCGCGTCATTGAACGGACCGCTCTCTATCAACGATTGCGCCTTGTCCGTCAGACCGGATAGATCCTGGCTTTTGGCGACCTCCGCTGCGAGGACGAGGCCGTTTTTCGAATCGTCGTTGATGTCCTGCGCGAGAGTGTCGATGCGTTTTCCGAGGAGCTTCAGATCCACCCCGAGGGCTTTTTGCGCCTCGATCGCGAGCTTGCAGCGGGTTCCGTCGTTCCCGCGCAGGTCCTTGGGCATCTGCTGGATCGCACCGAGGCGGTTGGTCTCCAGATTAGACGACACCTGGCGGCGGACCAGTCCGGTGAGCGCGGTGTCCATGCTGAGCAGCGTCTCGCGCATCCTGAGATCCACCGCGAGCTTGTTCAGTTCGTTGCTCGCGGCTCCCTGGTTTTTCATGGCCTCGGAAATTTTGGCGGCCCCATCCTTGCTGCGGCTGGCGGCTTCCAGCGCCTTCATGGCGTCCGCCATTTCACCGGCGGAGAGCGTTTGCAGTTTTTTGATCGCCTGGTCCACGGCCGCGAGGTCGTCGGGCATGAGCTGGCGCATCTGGTTGCGCAGCTCGACAAGCTGCGCCTCGATCGCGGCCGCGTCCCGGCGGACATCGCCCTGCGTCATTCCTGCCTGATAGATCTCGCCCTGCGGGTCGGCGCTTTCCTGGGCGAACGCCGCTGGCAGGAACAACCAGGCGGTGAAAAACGAGATCCCGCGCAGGATGGCGGCCGGATGCATGTTTGATGAGGTTTTCATTTTTGATTGTCCTGTTTTAACAAATCTCCGGTCTGGTTGCGCAGGTTCTCCTGCGCTCCGGACAGGTCCTTGATCGATTCGGCGTGCTTGCGCAACTGCTCGGCAAGTTCCTCCCGCTTGGTTTGCAGGGAAACGACCGACCATTCGCGCGGAGAGGTATGAACGATGCCGGGGCCGGTCACGTTGTTGTTGTCGACCGCCTCGATCCACCAGGTGAACGTGTTGCCTTCCCGCCAGTCGACGTTCTTGGCCGGCTCCTTCCATTCGAAATCGAACGTCAGTCCGGCGGCGTGTTGGGCCATGGGGATGGGAATGCGGGTCGCCTTGCCGGGGTTCGGTTCCTCGCCCTCGCCGAGCGTGTTCGTCTGCTGCACGCAGAGCACGACCTGGCTGATCTTGAAATCGTCGCGCACCTGGAAACGAATCCGCGGTTTCTGTTCGGCGACGAGACTCACCTTTTCCAACTGCCCCTCGGTAAACTCGATCTCCGGCGGCTTGTCCGGCAGCACTTCGATCGAGTAAATGGTGTTGTTCTGCGAGACGATGTCGCCGTCGTTTTTGAGTTCGATCCACAGACCTTCGAGTCCCTCTTTCGGAACATCCACCTGTGTGGCAAAATCCGTGCGTCCGGCACCTCCGGGCTTCATCTCCAGCGTGCGCTCGTTGCCGGTTAGGATGGCCCGCGCTCCTTTGAGAGATTGGGTCGCCTTGCCGGTGACCTTGAGCTTGCTGCCCGCGAGCAGGCTCAGGCTCCCTGCGGAAAGCTGGGCCGGCGGCATCCCGGTGTAGGCCGGATAGGTGGCCTCGAATTTGATTTCCTTCACCGCCGGCGGATGGAGCAGGCCGACTTTCCACTCCTCGCCGCGGCCGTCGTTCAGGTGGAACCGATAGGTCAGCGGCTGTTGGACGTTCGGGAGCTGGAGTGAGAACACATCCGGGCTCGCGGCCTTCGCGGACACGGTGATCATCTCGGGCTTTTTCCCCTCATAGGTCACCTCCACCCGGCCCGAACGCGGAATCACGCCGGTCGCCTTCGCGGATAGTTCGATCGTCTGGCCGACCGGGATTGAAAAATCCCGGCTCACCGCGGTGACGATGGTTTCCGTCGGCAGCGGGACCGTGGAGAGCGCCATGCGCTGCAGCAGGATGAGGCTCTTGGGAGCCAGCGCCACGATCAGTCCCACCGCAGCAACTGCTAGAACGAGCGCGAGTCCGATGAGTTTGGCCAGCCGCTTCCATTGCACCGCCAGGCGGAGATCGAGCTTCGCGATACGCCCGGCCATTTCGTCGAGCAGCGCCTTGACGATGGCTTCCGAGCCGTTGGGTTTGCGGGCCAGTTGCACCGCGGAGATCAGGCTCGAGCGCAGTTCCGGCCAGTGACGCTCGGCATAGAGTGCGGTTTCGTCCGGGGTGAGCCGTTGGAGCCATGGCTGGACGCCGAACCGGAAAACGATGTATCCAATGATTGTTAGATCGCCGGTGACAAACAGGAAACGCACCAGCCGCGGCAGATCGAACACCCAGTCCAGCGCGCCTTGGAGGATCACCAGTCCGCAGAGCGCGGCGACGAACCAGAGCAATCCTTCCGCCCATGAAACGTGGAGCACGCGCGAGGCGAGGGCGTTCAGCCGGCGGACGATCGCTTTCGGCAGCGCCTTGGGCATGCGTCTCAGCTCGCCGCGGCTAACGGCCGGACGGGGTTTGCTTTTGACAGCCGGTTTTTTAAGAAGCTTGTTCATTTCAATTGCCAGAGCCGCCTCAGCAGCCATTCGGTGCAGGCCAAGGTCGCGAGAACCACCATCCACCAGGGGGAATAAAACAGTTCGCGCTTTTTGAAGGTCGGAACCGTCGCGCTGCGGCTTGATACGAGCGACGGCAGTTCGTTCAGATTTTCCTCGCGCAGGAATTTTCCGCCCGATGCATCCGCCATCGACTGGAGCAGCGAGGCGTCCATCGCGGTCTCGGCTTGTTCGAGTTTCGGCGGGACGACGGTGAATTTCAAAACCGCCTTCGGATCCATCAGCGTGGAGAATTGATACTGCCCGGCGAGGTGCGCGGCGAACTCCGCCTGATAGGTGCCGGGCTGGTCGGAAATCTGGATGAGGCGCAGTTCGCCGGACTGTTCCTTCGGACCCATCAGGGTCAGCGTGCCCGGCACGGACGCGTCCTTGAGCGGTGCGAATCCCTGCGAGAAAAGTTTGCCGGAAATCACGACCTTGTCGCCGATCATGTATTCGGGCCGGTCCATTTTGAGCTGGGTGCGGGCCGATGCGCCGAGCTGGCGGTCGAGCGAGAAGTTCTGGATGATCTGGTTCCAGATTTTCGAGTAATACTTTTCACCGAGTTTGCTGCGCCAGCGGTAGGTCTCGTCGAAGCCGAAATACATGACCGAGCCCTGGCCGTAGGTCTGCTGCGCGATGACCGGCATCGGCTGGCCGTTGGTCGCGTGCCCGGGATCCGTATCGACGAGAAAGACCTGGGCCGTGGGCCGTGCGCCGGCCACCCGCGCGGTCCAGCGCACGCCGGGGAACGAGTTCCAGATCTGGCGGTTTTCGAGGTTTTCATCGGCCATTCGCAGCAGCGGCGAATATTCGCCCATGGCCGTTAGTTTCAGTTGGATGGGCTCCCGGCTGCGCGCCGCCAGTTGATCGGCGGTGAGGTTCTTGTCGAGTTTCACGGGCAGCAGCGGTTCGAGCGGCGTGCCGATGAAGCGGAAGGGATTGTTTTTTGGTCCTGCTAGAAATATCAGTCCGCCGCCGAGCTCGCTCACCCACTCGTTGATGAGTTTCATGTTCGCATCGCCGAGCGCTGCGGGATCGACGTCGCCGATGATCATGATTTCGTTGGAAACCACGTCGGCGCGGCTGGTGGGAAATCCCTTGAGGAACGGGCTGTCCGGCTCGTCCGCCAGATCCGCGCCGCCGTCGAAGAGCACGCACTTCACCCCGAGGCGGCGGTCGCGCTGCAGGGTGGATAACAGATAACGGAAATCCCAGCGTGGCTCCTGTTCGACGTAGAGGACCTTCACCTGGCTGTCGAGCACGCGCACCTTGGTGGTCGCGACGTTGTTTTCCTTCGATGATTCGCCTTCCACCGGGGTGATCGACGCCTCGATCTTGACCTCGGCCTTTTCCTTCGGTTCGTAGCCGAGGCGGTATTCGGCATCGCCGTCGCCGGTGAGCCTCACGTCCTGTTCGTCAACGACCTTGCCATCCGCCTTGAGCTGGATTTTCACGCTGCGGCCGTTGTAACCCGACGAGCGGACCTTCACGGTGAACTCTGCGCGCTCCTCGATGAAAGCGCCGCGCGGGCCGGCCACTTCGCGAACGTTGATGTCCTTCGGGCCGACGATTCCCACGCCGTAGAGAAACAGCGGGATGCCGTCCTGTTTCGCCAGATCGGCGATTTCCGCAGGCGGCGTGCCGGTGTTGTTAGCACCGTCGGTGATGACGAGCACGCCCGCGACCGGCTGGCCGCGGTTGTCGTCGAGGACCTGCCGCAGCGAGTCGCCGAGGGTGGTGACATCGTCGGTGAACTTCAGGCCGTCGAAAAACGCCTTCGCGCCGGCGGTGCTGACTGCCTCGCCAATGCCGTTGGTTTTCCGGGCGTCGCGGCCGAATTGATAAAACTCGAGGTCGGCCTTTTCCTGCAGGCGCGGCCAGAGTTTGAGTTTGTCGTTGCCGGCGAGTGCCTTGAGCACGTCGGCACGCGAGACGCCGCGCCAGAGGTCGATGCCGCGGGGAGGGGAGTCCTTGATGTCATCGTCCGGATCGACCATGCCACCGGCGAGTGCGGCGCGGTTGAGGTCCTCATTCGCCACGCGCTGGTCCTTGATCTCCATGCTCTGCGAGGTATCGATGAGCACCAGCAGACGTTCTCTAACCGGCTCGTTCATGGTCAGCAGCACGACCGGCTTGACCAGAAGGAAAAGGAACACCGCGACCAGCGCGATGCGCAGCCCGGTGAGCAGGCCGCGTTGTTTTCCGGAAAGCGCGGAAGCCCCCCAGCGGTACGACCACCAGATGACGCCGCTGAGCACGAGCAGCAGGAAAAACGCCCAGCCCCAGCTGATGCCCTCATAGCCCAGCGCGACGTCCGTGCTGCCGCCGGAAGATGAGGAGAAGATACTGCTGAAAAGGGCGGGGATCATTTGGCGAAGCTGAACCGGTGGGCGAGAGCTGTTTCTAGAAGGGCGACGAAGATCGCGCAGCCGATGAAGAAGACCCAGAACTCTCGCCGCACCTTGGCAGGTGGAGCGGTGGTGGTTGGAGTGGCTTGGGCGGCGGTGGTGGCTTTCCCGCTGTTGATATCCGCCAGGGTTCCGGAGGAGACCATGCGCAGGTCGGATTCCTTCGCGTCCATTTGCACGGCCAGCGCGGCGACGGGTTTTTCCACCCCGGCGACGACAAACCGATAGGCACCGGGTTTCGCCGTGTCACGATAGCGCACGACGGCATCCTGATTGACCAGTTCGACCTTGCCGACGGGGCGGGGTTTGCCTTCGCTGTTAGGTGTAATGACGGAAACTTCGCGCTTCACGAGATCGCCCGGGACCTTGGCTTGGAAAACCGCTCCGGGGGCGATCACGAGCGACTCCGCGGATTTGTCGGGCGAGAGGTAGGTGACCAGCCGCTGGAGGAATGGCACGAAATGCGGGTGGATCGGCAGGTTGTTCCAATCCGTGGTCGCCGAACTGCTGAAAAGCACCACGCGGCCCTTGCCATACGTTCCTTCCACGACCGCCGGACTGTCGTCGGCGTATTTCACGATGGCTCGAGCCGCCGCCGAGGCAGGCAACGTGAGCGGAAACCAGTGGGTCGCCCGCACGGTGCCGAGGTTGCCGTTTTTCGGATCGTTCCAGAGCGATGCGATGGGATGCGTGTAGCCGCGCGGCTGCCAGTTGGACGACTTGGAGTCCATGGTGGCTTCCTTTTTCGCGCCGAGCTTGGCGGGCAGCATCGGGCCTAACACAAGGTCGTCATTGTAGGCGGCGGGCTGCACCTGCGGTCCTGTGAAAATGACGACGGACCCGCCTTCGCGGACGTAGTTTTCGAGATTCTTCGCGGCAGCCGCATCGAGCTTCGGCACGTTTGTTAGGAAGACCAGTCCCTGGCGGGTGAGGTCGGCGGTTTGCAGCCACGGCGGGGCGACGGCTTCGATCTTGAGGTAATATTCGGCCCGGCGTGATGGAGAAACGGGTGCGAGCGCGTTGGCGAGGAAATAGGCGTCGCGGCTTTCCTTCGCACGTCCGGCGGCACCCTCGACGATGGCGACGTTCATCTGATCAATGACGTGCACGGCCACGGCGCGCTCGTTGTCCACCGGCATGCGGTCGGCCGGAATCGCCGCCCGCAGCGTGTAGTAGCCGGGTTTCGCAAAGCGCGAGTTCAGGCGGATCACGCGCGATTTTCCCGGTTCCACCGTGTCGAGCATTGCCTCGTCCACGGGCGCGCCGTCATCGACTGCTAGAGTGACGCGCACGCCTGAGGCCGGTGCGGTGCCGAAGTTGCTGACTTCAACGAGAAACCCGCTGAGCTGGCCAGCGGCGAGCACTCCGGTTTCCGTCCTGAGCATGGTGATGGCGAGATTGTCCTCACCGGCCTTCGCACCGAGATCGACGATGTTCAGGCGCACGTCGGGTGTTTCTGCCAGAAGTTTTTGAATCTGCCCGGTGTTCTGCCAGGCGGAGGCCTGACCATCGGAGTAGGCGAAGATCTGCTTTTTCGCGCCGGTGAAGGGTTTGAGCGTTTCGAGCGCCAGTTGAATGGCAGCGGCCATGTCGCTGGTTTCGTTGGTGGGCTCCGCCACGTCGAGGCTGCGGCGCACGAGCGGGAGATTCGATGTCGGCCGGGGAACGACCTGGTTGATGTGGTTGCCCACCAGATAGAGCGCGACCTGCGAGCCGCTGCCCATCGCGCCGATCGTCTTGCCCGCGGCGTCCTTCGCCTGGTCGAAGCGCGTTTGAAAGCCATTGCTCTGGCCCATGCTCGCGCTTTGGTCGATGAGCATGACGGCGACCACCGGAGCGGAGCCCGCGCTTTCCTGCGAGCCACCGGGATTCAAAACGAAACGGGCGAACGCCAGCGCCAGCAGGACGATGAACAGACAGCGCAGCCCTAACAAAATGAGATCCTCCACCTTCAGGCGGCGCTGGTTTTTCTGAAGACTCTCCAACAGAAAGCGCGTGGCGGCCCAGCGGACGACCTTGATCCGCGTCTTGTTGAGCAGATGGATCGCGATCGGCGCGGCGACCGCGGCCGCACCGGCGAGGACAGCAGGAACGAGGAAGGCCATCAGCGGGAAAGGTGGTTCTGACGGAAGGCAAGATACTCGCCCAGGGTGACATCGAGCGGCACGCCGGTGTCGCATAACACATAATGACAGGAGCAGCGGTCGCACATCTTGCGCATGCGCTTGCAGTACTCGCCGAACGATTCGAGATAGCTCTTGCGGATGGACGCCGGCACCGTTTCCAGTTCTGGGCCGCCCTCGAGTCCTACGAATTTCACGGTGCCGGTGAAGGGGAATTCGATTTCATAAGGATCCAACACGTGGAATACGACCACTTCGCTGCCTTGGAAGCGGATGCGCTCGATGCTTTTCTGCAGGCTGTCCTCGTCGTCGAACAGATCGCTGATGAGGATCACGATGCTGCGCGCCCGAAGCGTTGCGGCGAGGTCGTTCAGCACTCTGGCGGTTTGCGTGCCCTCCTTCGCCTCGAATATCGAGAGCCGGTGCATGATTTCGTGGATCTTGCCCTGGTTGTCGGTGCGCTCGAAGCGGTCGCGCACTTCGGTATCGAAGATGTTCACCGCGACCGCATCGCTCTGGCCGAGCACCAGATAGGCGAGGCAGGCGGCGAGCACCTTCGCATAATCGAGTTTTGTTAGCTTGTCCGAGCCATAGGTCATCGACTCGCTGCCGTCCACGATGAGATGGGCGACGAAGTTCGTGTCCTGTTCGTATTGTTTGATGTAATAACGATCCGTGCGCCCGAGCACCTTCCAGTCGAGGTGCCGCAAATCGTCGCCGACGGTGTATTCGCGATGCTGCGCGAACTCGATGGCGAATCCGTGGAACGGCGAACGGTGCTCGCCGACACGGTACCCCTCGACGATGCCGCGCGCGATCACGCCAAGGGCCTCGCCTTTCGCAATCGCCGCTGGATCTAGCAGGCTCTTCCGGGTGGTCATCGCTCGATGATGGGTTGCGACCGGGATCAGCGGGCCGGGATGGCCTTGAGCACTTTTTCGACGACGGTGTCGGCGGTGATGCCCTCGCTCTGTGCGGTGAAGTTCACCGCGATCCGGTGACGCATCACTGCCTTGGCGACGGCGGCCACGTCCTCACATCCGGCATACAGCTGGCCGCGGATGAGCGCGTGCGCCTTCGCCGCCATGATCAGGCTGAGACTGGCGCGCGGGCCGGCGCCGAAGCTGAGGTATTGTTTGCAGAAATCGAGGGCGTCGGCCTCTTTTGGCCGCGTGCAGCGGACGATCTTGCTGGCGTATTCGTAAACGTGGTCGGCGACGGGCAGCGCCTTCACGGTCTGCTGGATGTAGAGGATGTGTCCGGCGTCCAGCACGGGCTTCGGCTGCTCGAGCTTGCCGCCGGTGCCGCGTTTCATGATTTCAAGCTCCTCCTGCTCGCTGGGATAACCGACGTTGATCAGGAACAGGAAACGGTCGAGCTGTGCTTCCGGCAGGGGATAGGTGCCTTCCTGTTCGAGCGGATTCTGCGTCGCGAGCACGAAAAACGGATCGGGCAGCTTGTGGGTAGTGCCGCCGACGGTGACACGGCGCTCCTGCATGGCTTCGAGCATGGCGGCCTGTGTTTTTGGAGGCGTCCGGTTGATTTCGTCCGCGAGGACGATGTTGGAAAACAACGGACCGGGCAGGAACTTGAACTCCTTGGCACCGGTCGAGGCGTCGGTGTAGATGACTTCGGTGCCGGTGATGTCGCTCGGCATGAGGTCGGGCGTGAACTGGATGCGCTTGAAGGACATCTGCAGCGTCTCCGCCAGGGTGGAAATGAGCAGGGTTTTCGCGAGGCCGGGCACGCCGACGAGCAGGGCGTGGCTGCGGGTGAGGATGGCGATCAGGATCTGTTCGACGACGTCGTTCTGGCCGACGATGACCTTGCCGATTTCCTTGTGCAATCGCTCGGCGGCGGACCGGCAAAGCTCGACGGCTTCAAGGTCGGAAGGATTTTCGGGTGCGGCGGCCTTCACGGGCACTTCCTCTGCGGTAACGTTTGCCATTTGGGTTGGGAGGTTTTGGGGTTTCGAGGTTTTGAAAGATTCGGGTGCGATTCCGGAAAACGGGAAAGCCATGGTCGGGCGGCAGCCCGGTCATGGATCGAAGACGTAGAGGAGGATGGTAAAGTTGCATAAAAATACAAAATATTTCTCGCGAGTGCCGGTTTTCCTTTCCCGCGGCGTGGTACCAACTGAAGCCCCGTGATCCGGGAACGTCCGGGTTCCTCCGGAGAAAGCTCGCCGCGATTGGGAAGGAGGGCGAGCAAATTGAAGAAAACATGCGGAGCGGGACACGGCGAGCGATCACCGCTGCGACGCTGGGACGGATCGGGTGATCCCGTTTGTTCCAGCTGGTTGAAAGCACACTTAGGGTGAAACGTGACTGCAAAATAATGCAACACAAACTTCTTTTGTAGTTGCATTGGCGCGCTCCGCATGGATCCTGATTCCACTAAATTTCATAAAAACAACCGGTCGTCGCCTCAGTTCCTTCATTGAATCCCGACCGGGAAAATTCCAAAGCCCGATGAAAACCCGTCGTCTCACAGCTGATACCCGCAGCGTCAATCGTGCTCTGCAACGTCTTCACAAGCAGGGGTTTGCATTGATCGTGACCCTCTCGCTGATGATCCTGCTTACCGTCGTCGGCGTGGGACTGCTCTCGCTGGCCAGTGTTTCGCTGCGGGCTTCGAGTCAGACGACGGCGATGTCGACGGCGCGTGCGAATGCGCGGATGGCCCTGATGTTTGCCATCGGAGAGCTGCAGAAGAATGCCGGGCCCGACCAGCGCATCACCGCGCGGGCGGACGTGGATCCATCGAATACCGCGAATCCCCGGCTCACCGGCGTCTGGAAATCCTGGGACATCAGGGCTACCAATCCGCCATCCCCGTCGGACTATGAGAAAACCGAACGGGACAAGAAATTTGTCGGCTGGCTGGCATCGAGCGTCGATGGCAAGGCGTCCGGCCAGATCGGATTTGCCAAAACCGCCGCCGCCTCTCCAGTGACGCTGTGGGGTAAAGGTTCGCTCGGCAACGCTGCTCCGGCAGCCGATTTTGTCAGCGCCGCCAAGGTCCCCACCCAGCCGTCGCGCGGTGCCTTTGCCTGGGCGGTGATGGATGAGGGTGTCAAAGTCCGGATCAACACCCCGTATGTCGATGGGGCGAACACCAAGGGCATGCAGACCGCGCAACTGGGCTCCGGCGAACGCCCTAACACGGCATCCATTCCGACTCTGTCAGGCCTCCAGAGCGGCTTTTTCGACCAAGCCTCGCCGGATTTCCCCACCATTGAAAAGGGGATCACGCGCCTCAATTTCGCGCTCGCCGCGGAGACACTCGCCGCCGGGACGGGTGCCCTTCTCAAACCTCTCACGCACGACGTCACCTCGTCATCCGTAGGCCTGTTCACGGACACGGTATTGGGCGGTCTCAAGGAGGATTTCAACCTGCTCACCAATGCGGTCGCGCTTCCGGCTCCCTACGGCGGAAACGGAGTGTATGCCTCCCGCCTCGGAATGAGCTCGGGCAGCGCACCTTCGGATCCGCGGTGGGATTCGTTCCAACAGTTCGCCCAGATCTATCGGGACACCAACCGCATGATCGCCAACAACGGCGTGCCGGTGCTCAAGGCCCAGGCGCCTGCGAATTGGAACGCCGCTTCCGTCTCCGGCACCACTACCTCCATCAACCGCTCCACCCCCACCGGCTTGGTGATGCTGCCCACCGTCGCCAAGGTGCAGATGATGTTCAGTCTGGTAGGCCGCGACCTCTATGCGAATCTGCCCGACAACGTCACCGGGGCGCTCACCGCCGGGCAGAAGGCCGCCGGTATACATGGTCCGCAGGACGGGCATTTCCGTTACACGAAATATGACTACGATCTCCATCTCCTGAGCACGCCGATCGTCACCCTGCACAACCCCTACAATGTCGCGCTCGAGTTCTCCAAGCTCCGCGTCGAATTCGTCCACGTCCCCTTCGCCATGAAGATTTTCCGCAACGGCGTGGCGCAAAGCTCCGATTTCGTCCCTCTCGAAACCATGTATGGCGACAACCGCACCGGGGCCATGGACAAGATCTTCGGCATGAATCTCAAAACGAAAACCCTCGGCACCACTTTCAAACTGCTGCCCGGCGAGGTGAAGGTGTTCACGCCCTACATCGATCCCTCCCGCAGCTATCTGACGGATTTACAAGCCAAAGACACAGATAAAAAGATCTGGGATATCTATGTCGGCAGGGGTATCACCACCAACATCGACGCCATTCCCGGCTGGCGCGGCGATGGCATTGGCTTCGACTGCGACAATGTGTGTGGCGGCTTTGGACTTCAAACCGGTGATGATGCGGTGGACGCGCCGAATGGCCGTTGGCAGGCCTGTCTGGGACTGGCTTGGGACGACCAGATTGCCGTCGAATTCATTCCCAAGAACATCACCCGCGCCAACAACAAGTTCGTTGTGAAGATGTCGGCCGTTGTGAGCGGTTCCACCCCCACTGTCGTCAGCGCCATTGAAATGGATTACGAAAAACCCAATGGTCTCACGGATTTCATTTCCGGCACCGGCGCCACGCTGCCTATGCGCTATCCCAAGGCCGACGCCAGTCCGAACTACAAGTTCGGATTGGAGCTCGTGGACCGCGCCACCACCCCCGTCGGCAGCCTCAGGAAAGTTAAACCTTTCGCCCTGCTCAGCGTCCAGGCCAAGACCACTTCCGGCGGCCGCGATGTCACCAACGAGGACGGCCGCCTCGCCACCAAACCCTGGGCCTTCGCCCATGCCCCCATCGCCGCCTCCACCCAGAAAGTCCTCAGCGAGCATTCCGCCAATTTCTCCCATGAAATCGACCTCCAGCTCCTCAACGGCAACACTACCAACTTCTTCTCGGTCGATCCCCAGGACCGCAGCAACTTCATCTCCGGCAGCGCCAGCTTCAATGGTACCAAATTCGGTGCCCAGTATGACATCCCGCTCACCCCGCTGCAGACGCTCGTCAGCCTCAACGGTGCGAATCCCGGCGGCGCGTCCTCCTACCTTCCACGCTTCGCCCAGCCGATCGGCAACTCGTGGGCTCATCCTTTGCTGGACCCGTCGAAAATCGTCACTTCGGGCAGCGCCTATCCGCTTCTCGACCACTCGTTCCTCCTCAATCTCGCACTCTACGACCATTTCTATTTTTCCGGCTTCTCCGATCAGACCGGATCCTTCGGCACCGGAAAAAACATCGCCAGCCTCGTCAGCGATTTCACCTCCGGCAAGCCGCTGGTCGATCCGAGAATCGCCCTCTACACACCCGACGGACAGGACTCCACCGCCCTCTCTTCCACGGTCAGCTCGCCATCTGCCCACACCCGGGTGGCCGCCTGGCAGGTGATGAACGGCGCGTTCAACATCAACTCCACTTCCGTCGCCGCATGGAAGGCGATGCTCGGCTCGATTCACGACTCGCAGTCCATCCTCAACAAAATCAACAAAACGTCTAACACCTCCGCATTCGCCAAACTTCCCGCCACCGACACCAGCGGCCGTGAAGCCCGCTTCAGCCGCTTCCGCCTTCCCGCCAGCGAGTCGGCCGCCGATGGAGCCGATCCCAAGGACGCCTACTGGCTCGGACCCCGCGAATTGTCGGACGCCCAGTTGGAAACCCTTGCAGAAAAAATCGTCGAGCAGGTCCGCCTGCGCGGCCCGTTTCTCTCGATGTCGGAATTCGTGAACCGCCGCCTTGGATCCGCTTCGAACGAAATGGCCCAACGCGGAGCCCTCCAACAGGCGATCGATAACGCCAACCTCAATCAGAGCCTCGCCGCCGGAGCCAACGCCGGCTTTGATATCGCCGAGTCCGCCGTTTCAGCCTACAAGTATGCCAATCCCAAGGCCGGTGCCGGGCCGAGCTATCAGGGCGCTCCCGGCTACCTCAGCCAGGCTGACCTGTTAGCCGTGCTTGGCAACGCCGCCACCCCGCGCTCCGACACCTTCACCATCCGCGGCTACGGCGAGGCCCGCGATGCCGCTGACAAGCCGATCGCCTTCGCCACCTGCGAGGCCGTCGTCCAGCGCGTGCCGGACTACATCGACTCCGCGGACATCGCCGAAACCGCCCCCGCCGCCCTCACCAGCACGGCAAACAAAACCTTCGGCCGCCGCTTCCAGCTCGTCTCGTTCCGCTGGCTGGGTCCCGATGAAATCTGAAAACCCCCACCTTTGCCACCCATGCGTGCCCTGCTTCTCATTTTCGCCCTGCTGCTGCCTGCCCTTGCCGCTGGCCAGGACCTCCGTCCGGTCCGCTGCCGTTTCCTGAGCTTCGGTGGAACGGATAGCTCCGCCACGGTGCTCGCCCTTTCCGACAAGGGAGCCGAGGTCCGTTGCCCGCTTTCCACCGATTCCATGTCGGAGCCGGTCGTCTGCTTCGCCGGAGACAACAAGATCGCCTTCCTCTCACCCGCCGATCGCAAACCCACCGCCACGGCCACGATTCCGGCCGCGGCGAAAGCCGTGATTCTCGTCTTCGTCGCGAACTCCAAACCCTCCGCGGATTCCCCGCCCTGGAAGGTTCTTGTCATCGAGGACACCCCGAAAAACTTCCCCGACGGCGGCGCCTTCGTCGCCAATTTCTATCACAAGGACATCCGCTTCATCCTCGGTGAGCACAAGGGCATGCTCCATCCGGCGGGCAACCATGGCTACCCGCTGCCCGCCGAGCGCGACGCCTTCAACATGGCACCGGTCATCTTCGAGTTCCTCCAGGACGAATCATGGCGCACCGCCAGCGAAAGCGTCGTGCGCTTCCTCCCCGGCATGCGCTATTTGATTTTCGCCTACGTCGATCCGGCTTCCGGCCGGCCGCGCATCAGCACCTTCCAGGATCTAGCGCCCCCCGTGACCGAGGCACCGTAATTCCCCGCGCCGTCGGTAGGATTTCCCTAAATTTGCATTTAGTGCAATATTGTGCAAAATCGCCTTGCCGTGAGCGGTGAAATTGCCTATTTCACGTAGTCATGATGCTTGAATCCGCAGCAGCGGCTTCATCCACCTGATCAAACCCACCTTGCCGTCAAACCCACCCGTGGACGAAATCCGCGACGGCGCAGCCCGCCCACAACCCTTGATTTTCCTGTGAAAACCCTTCCCTCAAACCCGTTCCTCCGCCCTGTAGTCGTCTTGGCTTTCGTAGGTGCGATTGTCATCCAGTCCGCCCATGCCGACAACACCTGGGACGGCGGTGGCACTACCGGAAATTGGAACGAGGCAGGTTTCCTGAACTGGGGAGCAAACACGACGCCGGTTGCGTCTACCGCGCTCGCTTTCGGGGGAGTGCTGCAACTGAATTCCAACAACGACCTGTTCGCCGCTGGAACGGTTTTCAACGGCATCACCTTCAATGCCGGCGCCGGTGCCTTCACGCTCAGCGGCAATTCGATCAATCTGGGAGGTGGTGTGACCAACAGTAGCAGCAACAACCAGACGATCAATTTGGATCTCGCGATGACGGGAAACCGCACCTTCACCACCAGCGCTACCGGAAGCCTGACAATCGGAAGCGTGATCGGTCAGGACGCGAGTCCCCGCAATCTGGTCAAAGCCGGCTTTGGCACCCTGACATTCAACGGTGCGAGTGCCTCGACGTATTCGGGCCAGACCCAGGTCGGAGGCGGCACCCTCATGGTGGATTTTGCCAACATGGCGACTCCCACGAATCTGCTGCTCAGCACGAGCACCATTCAGACGGGCGGCGGCGAGCTTTACATCAAGGGCAAGTCGAGCGGCACCACGTCCCAGACCCTTGGCAATCTCTCTCAGGCTAACACCTCCTTCAGCAGGGTGAAGGTTGATTCCAATGGCGGCAGCGGCACGACCCTGGCTCTCGGAACGATCGGCAAGACCGCGGGGAATGTCACGTTGTTCGATATTACCACCAGCGGTTCGGTGGTTTCCACCTCCTCGACCGTTACCAACTCTCTGCTGAATACCGCCTTTATTGTGAAAGACTCGGGTGGCACCGGTTTCGCCACCAAGACCGGAGCCAATATCACCCGCTACGACGACGCTACTGCGGCCACCACTCTTGTCGCCGGAGCCACCGTCAGCACGACCAACTATACCACCCTGAACTCCGCCGCCTCGGTCGCTCTAAACTCAGGCACCTTGTCGCTGAACTCCCTTGTCGTGGATACCACCAATGGCACACGCGCGATCGACTTGGGCACTGGCATCAAAACGCTCACCAGTAATGGCATCCTTTTCCGCGGCTCGAATGACGCCACGATTTCGAACGGCCAGATCGGCGCCGCCAATGTGGAAACCATGATCCACCAGTTTGGCGCGGGCAAACTGACCATCAGCGGTTCGGTCGGAAGCGGCACGGGTTCGGTCACCAAGAGTGGCGCGGGCGAAGTTGTTCTCTCGGGAGCCAACACTTACACCGGCGCCACCCGCGTTCTTGATGGCACACTGACCATCCAGAACAGCCTCGGCGCGACGGCCATCAATGTCGGTGGCACCACCGGCACCCAGGGCACTGCCCCGGTGCTCAACTTGAGCACCGGCAGCTCGATCACTGGCGGCTCGATCGCGATCACCAACATCAATGCCGTCGTAAACCAGACGCAGAACAACGCGATTAGCGCGACCACTGCTTTGACTCTCACAGCCGGAACGCTGAATCTCAATGCCGACAACAGCACGGCTTGGACATCCGGCAGCGTCACCATGACGGGCGGCTTCACTCTCGGTTTGGGCAATGATAATGCGTTGGGTGCACGCACCCTGAATTTTGGCACCAGCACCCTTGTCGCGAACACTAGTGCTCGCACGATTACCAATCCGATCACCGTTACCAATGGCACCACCACGCTCGTGGGTGGCTCCAACAACATGACGTTGAACGGCATGGTGACTTTCGCTGGCGGCACCAATACATTTCTAACCAGCAATAACAGCGCTACGACGACCTACGGCGGCGGGATCACCATCCGTAACGACAGCTCCGTCGCCGAGCGCTTCCCCACGATTTCAAACACGGGCAGCGGCACCTTCATCATCAGCGCTCCGATCGTCAACGGCTCGACACTTGATGGCCGGCTGATCTTCGGCGGTAGCGGTATTGTCAACCTGAACGCCGCCAATACCTATACCGGCACCAACACCGTGAATGCCGGCGCCACCGTCAAGCTGGGAAATGGAGCAGGACTGGGCTTTGGGGGAGCGATGGCAAACGCCATTGGAAGCCTCACGACCGTCAGCAGCGGTGCCGCGATTGACTTGAACGGACAAACCGTCAACGAACCCATCGCAATCAACGGAACGGGAGTGGGTGGCAGCGGGGCCTTGATCAACACCAACACAGGCACACCTTCCGTGATCGGTGGCGGCATTGCTTTGGTAACACCCAATTCCGGCGTCAGCGGCACTGGATATAGTTCCGCACCCACGGTGACCGTTGCAGACCCGGTCACCGGCACGACCGCCACAGCCACCGCGTCAATGGGCCTCACTTCATCAAGCTTCAATATCGTGAGTGGCGACATCAGCTATACAACCGCCCCGTCGGTGGCCATCACCAGCGGCGGCGGCTTGGGCGCAACTGCCACCGCAGTGCTCTCCGGGGGAGCGACCGGGACTGTGATTGGTGTGACCATCACAAATGGCGGCAAGGATTTTACGACAGCACCCACCATTGCATTCACCGGTGGGACCGTCGGCAGTGGCACGGTTGCGCCAACCGGAACCGGCAATGCGGCCAATTTCGGGGTTAGAGCGATCTCGCTTTCGGGCGCGGGGACCGGATATACGGCCACTCCGACGGTGAGCTTCAGCGGCGGTGGCGGCACGGGTGCGGCTGCGACAGCGAGTCTCGCCACGGTGAACCTTGCGACTGCTTCCAGCATCGGTGGCGCGGGAGACATCACCGTCAATGCCGTCGTTTCCGGCAACAGCATGACGAAAGTCGGTGCCGGCAAAGTGACGCTGAGCGCCGCTAACACCTACACCGGCAGCACCACCATTTCCGGCGGCACCCTCGCTCTATCAGGATCGGGCTCGATCGCCGCCTCGCCCAACATCATCGTCGGCGCCTCCACCACCTTCGACGTTTCCGGCGTGACGGGCGGATACACTCTGGCTGCCGCGCAAACCCTCTCCGGCACCGGCACCGTGGTGGGAGCCGCCACCATCGCCGGTACGCTCTCGCCCGGGAACAGTCCGGGCGCTCTATCCGGTGGCAGCCAGGCGTGGCTCGACGGCGGCGATTACAACTGGCAGATCGCCAACGCCCTCGGCGCGACCGGTGTGGGTTACGACACGCTCTCACTCACCGGCACACTCGATCTCTCCAGCCTGACCGCCGCGGGATTCGACATCAATCTCTGGAGCCTGTCCTCCACCGGTCCCGACGTGAACGGCAATGCCGCCAATTTCAGCAACACCACCAGCTATTCCTGGACCCTGCTGAGCACCACCGCCTGGATCACCGGCTTCGATGCCTCCGATTTCGCGATCCACACCGGTGCGTTCAACGGTGCCGGCGGCTTCTCCAACGCTCCCGGTGACGGCGTGTTTTCACTCGCGCAAAGCGGCAACGATCTCGTTCTGAACTTCACCGTCGTGCCCGAACCTAGCACCGCTCTCATCGGTGGTCTGGCCGCACTGACCCTGTTGCGCCGCCGCCGTTTGGTGTAGTTTCCGGGAGCTGGATTTGGCGAAATCCATCTCGAAAGTTGTGCAAATTTGTGCAAAATGTTCCTTGCCATGAGCCATCGTCGCGCTTATCTCCTTACTCAAGCCTCGATCTTCGGCAAAGCCCGCCGTCGATAAAAAACCTCGATCAAACCCAACCGCCGCGCTCTCACGCGCCCGAAATCCCTCAAATCCCATGAAAACCAATCGCCAGAATCTCTTTCGTTCCTCCGTCCTTCGATTCGTGGCCGCCGCCACTCTCGCCGTGGGTGGGCTTTCGTCGTCCGCCTTCTCCCAGACGACCTATTATTGGGACGGCAACGGAGCGACCACTGGTAGTGGCGCGACAACCCTCACCGGCACTTGGGGAACTATTCCTTATTGGGGCACTTCCGCCACCGGCACCAGTGTCACAACGGCTGAGGCTCTCAGCTCACTCGATACGGCGGTCTTTGCAGCGAACGACGCTGTTGGTGCAAATAACTTTAATGGCGGTTATACCGTTACGCTTGATGCGGCAAGATCCGTTGCCGGAATAGTGATCGCAGGTGCCTCAGTCGGCAGCGGCAATACCGGCGGAACATTGACCCTTGCGGGGACAGGTTCCCCTGGATTGACCATCGGTTCTGGTGGCGTAACCTTGAATGGTGCCAATGGGGACCCGAACTTCGCAGCCAGCATAGGAACAATCACGCTGGGTGCCGACCAGACCTGGTATGTAGCTCCCGCCCGCCCACTAAAAATTCATGCCGCCGTCGCCGGGAACGCTACAGCAGGCAATACCCGGGTATGGACACTTGGTTTTTTAAGTCAACATACCAATGAATTTTCAAACGTCATTTCCAACGGTTTGGCTGGCGGCGCACTGGCTTTCACTCTCAACAATACTAACGGAACCATTACAGGAGGTGGAACCAACAGCATTACCGGCATCGCCAATTCTTATACTGGCAAGACCACAATTTCTCGCGGACTCCTTGAGGTGAGATCTCTAGCCGACGCCGGAGTGAACTCCAGCCTTGGCGCGCCCGCCGGCACTGACAGCATCATCGACATTGGCTCTTCAACTTTCAGCGGCACCTTAAAATATGCCGGCGTGGCTGCCTCCAGCAGCAACCGTGTGCTCAATATGGCAGGCACCACCGCCGGAGCCACCCTCACCAACGATTCCGCCACAGCCAATACCATCAGCCTCACCGGCGGGATGACCAACGCGGGCGGCGGCAACAAGACGCTCACCCTCAATGGCTCGAACGTTGGAAACAACACGCTCGGAGTGGTTTCCAACGCCATCATCGACCTCAGCACCACCGCAATTTCCAAAAGCGGTGCGGGAGTATGGGTACTTGGTGGTGTCAACACCTACAGTGGTGGAACCAACATCTCGGCCGGAACGCTTTCCATTTCCTCCTCCGGAACGTTGGGAAGCAATGTCGTTGGAAACAACATCACGATCAGTGGAGGAAACCTTCTCCTGTCAGCAGCCTCCAATTTCGGGGCTAGCCAGTCGATCACCGTCAACTCGGGTGGTGTCGGTGTCGGCTACGCTCCAACCAGCCTTCCCACCCTCACCGACAACACCGGTGCCAACGGAGGGGTTTATGGCATCAACTACTCCGGAGACGGGTCTGTCACCAGCCTCTCCTCGCTTTACAACGGCAATTGGTTTCTCGGTTCCTTCACCACCGGTACTTACACCGGAGCCAGCCTCGCTGCAGGCAACGGCAGTAAATACCGCTTCGGAGGCGGCGGTGGCACACTCACCGTTCAGAACAACGTCCTCATCGGCGCGAACGACCTTGTCGTCGGAGGCACCGGCGGCGGCAACGTGATCCTTCCGGGTGCCAATACCTACACCGGCAAAACCACCCTTCAGAACGGCACTCTGAGAGTATCATCCCTCAACAAGGTCGTCGGAGGCAGCGCATCGAGCAGCTTGGGTGCGCCGTCAAGCGTGGCTAACGGCACGATTGACATCGGCTCCGGTTCCAACGCCGTTACCCTGGCCTACACCGGCACCGGTGAAACAACCGATCGCGTGGTGAACTTCACGGGCACCACCGGAACCGTCGCCTTCACCAACAGCGGTGCCGGGAACCTCGTCTTTAGCAATCCCCCAACCTTCACCGGAACGGGTGCCCGCACGATCCAACTCGGCGCCACCACCGACTCCAAAGGTGGCTCGCTAACCGGGCTCGCTGACAATGGTGCGAACAAAACCGCAGTGACCAAGGCCGGCCTGAGCAATAGCACTTGGTCGCTTCCCGGAAACACCTTCACCGGCACCGTCAAAATCGACGGCGGTGTTCTGGAATTGTCACTGACCAGCCTCGCCAGCACCTACATCAATCTCGATGGAGACGGCACATCCAGCTATGCCGTCATCCAAACCAACGGCACTCTCAATCGAGCTCTCGGCAACACGGTGAATACAGGCGTGATCCGGGTGGGAATCAACAGTGGCTTCGCGGCGAAGGGCGGCCCGCTCACCGTGACACTTAATGCCAATGCCCTACTCACGTGGCAAAGTGCCAACTTCCTCGGTGCCGGCGATGAACGTTTGGTCTTCGGCTCCACCACCGCAGACAGTCAGGTTGAATTCACCAACCCCATTAACCTCAACACGAACGACGCCTTCCAACGCCGCATCTATGTCGAGCAGGGTGTCGGCGGTGATAGCGCGCTCCTGTCCGGAGTCCTGTCCCCCGGATTGCTTGGTGGCGGTCCGGCCCTCGCGCCCACCGGCTTGGAGAAACTTGGAGGCGGCACGCTCATTCTCGGGGCCGCCAATACTTATCCCGGCATGACCAGCGTGTCCGCTGGAAAACTCCTTGTGAACGGCTCGACCTCCACCGGAAACGTCGCCGTCAACAGCACCGGCACTCTGGGTGGAACCGGCACCATCGGCGGCGCGATCACGGTCAATAGCAGTGGAACTCTTGCCCCCGGCGCTTCGATTGGAACCCTAACGGCGTCCAGCAGCGTCACCTTCGTCGCGGGCTCCTCGTTCGCCGTGGAACTCAACGCCGTCACCTCCGACCGAGTCAACGTCACCGGCAACCTCAACATCACCGGTGCCACCCTGGACCTCACCTCGCTGGTCACCCCCGCCGCTCCGGTATACGTCCTCGCCAGCTACGGCTCGCTCACCGGCACCGCTTTCAGCACCGTCAACGGTCTGCCCTCCGGTTACGAACTCCAGCTCGGCTACAACGGCGGCACCCAGATCGCCCTCGTCCAGACCGGTCCCGTCACGCCTTACTCCGCTTGGGCCAGCTCCAAAGGTCTCTCGGGTCTCGATGCCCAGCCTGGTGCGGATCCGGACAAGGACGGCGTTCCCAATAAGATCGAGTTCGCCCTGAGCGCGGATCCTAACAGTGGTTCGTCGCGCGGCCTCGTCTTCGGAAAAATGGCCACTGTGGGTCTCGAGTCCAAGGTTCTGACCTTCACGATCGCCGTGCTCAATGATCCCGCAACGCCGCCACCGTCGGCACCGCCAGCGTTTTCCTCGGTGGCCAACCGGATGACCGCTACCGTCCAAGGCATCACCTACACCATCGAGGCCTCGAACAATCTTGTCGACTGGGGCGGACCTGTGGTGACGGAAGTCACCGGTGATGATGCTGATGATGCGCTCGCCATCCAAAATGAATTCATCACGCCGGACGACGGCTGGTCTTACAAGACCTTCCGCACCGAAGGCAGCGCTCCATCCGATTCCTCCGACTTCATCCGCGTCGGGGTGGAGTGAGCGGAGCCGGGGACGGTCGGTGAAACCACCAGCACCTGTCGGTTCGCTAACGGCGCCGAATGGCTCACCATGATCGAATCGCAGGGTTCCGGTGACCCAATGGTCCGCGACCGTAATCCAAATTTCAACGACTCTGAAAAGTTTATGCAACTTTGTGCAAATTAATGCTCGCAAGACGGTCGGAGATTGCCGACGTTCATGCGTCTTCGCTTGTTTTTTAAAAAGCCTTGAGCCTTCTCGGGAAGCCACTGGTTTGAAAAATCCGCCCTCCTCAGGCTTTTTTCACGGACACCCTTTTCAAGGCAAATTTCGCTCACTCTGATTCTCCATCAAATAGACAACTAAAACCCAACAAGAACTAAACCTGACCCCGACGATCATGAACACTTCCATACCCACTCGGAACAATCCCATAACCCCACCCACGAGGTCATCCTGGGGCCGGCGGTTCGTCTCGCTCGCGATCCCGTCGCTCGCCGCACTTGCCATGCTCGCACCGCAAGCGCGTGCGGGGGTCTTCTATCTCGATTTCACCAACAACGGCGGCCCACTTGAGAGCGGTTGGACCCAAGTCTATGGTACTCCTGCCGATTTCAACGTCGGTCAGAGCGGTACCTTCACGTTTCCCGGCGTAGCCACTTATAATTCTGGGAATGTAGCCCTTGCTGCGGTGAAGCGCTGCGGTTTCTACTATAACGGAGATACTACCAGCGTCGGCATCCCGTTCACTTTGAAAGGATTGACCCCCAACAAACCGGTCAAACTCTATGCCTGCGACGCTTGGGATCTCAATGCCGGAGCTTACATCGTCTATGGAGACTCTCCACCTGTTGGCGGCGTGAAAGCGCTAACACTCTCTCCCGGCAACACCGGCACCTTGGCCAACATGACCTTGATCGGAACAAAAACGGCGGATGCCAACGGCTGGGTGACAGGAACTATGCACGGAAAAAACGGCGTGGGGGTGAACGGACAAGGACAAGCGGGAGGGTTCGCGTTCGTGCCCACCCAAACCATTACAGCCAGTGTGAATCCCGTCCTCAATCACGGCTCCATCAGCAATCCCGGCGCGCTCGATTTGTTCGCCACTGCGACTCAAAGCTACACCATCACAGCCGATAGCGGCTATCACGTCGCGGATGTCCTGGTTGACGGAACTTCGGTCGGTGCGGTCACCAGCTACACTTTCACCAATCTCGCCGCGAACCACACCATCGCCGCCAGTTTTGCCGTAGATACCGCCTCCTACACCATCACTGCCAGCGCGGGTGCCAACGGCTCCATCAGCCCGACCGGCGAGGTGACTGCGTTTGAGGGAACCAGCAAGCCCTTCACCATCACGGCCAACACCGGCTACCACATCGCGGATGTCCTGGTGGACGGAGCCTCGGTCGGTGCGGTTTCCAGCTATACGTTTACCAACGTCACCTCCGCCCACTCCATCAGTGCCAGCTTCGCCGTCGACACCTTCACCCTGACCGCCAGCGCGGGTGCCAACGGATCTATCAGTCCGGCCGGCGCTTCGGTTGTAAATTACGGTGCCAGCCAGATATTCACCTTCACACCCGCCTCCGGCTACTATGTCTCTGACGTGCTGGTGGACGGCGTCGCCGTCGCCGCCGTGCCCGGCGTGGTTCCCAACAGCTACACCTTCAGCAACGTCACGGCGAACCACACGATCAGCGCCAATTTCGACAACCGGACACGCATCCATCTGGATTTCGCCGGACCTCTTCCCAATGGCACTTCCCCCAACTGGATCCCCGTCCGCGCCAGCGAATTAGCGGACACGATGGTCAACGTCGCCGACGTCGATGGAGCCGGCCACGGTTTTACGTTCGATCATGTCGCCACCTATAACAACGACACACTTGCTCCTTTGAACCAGTCGGGATTCTATAATTTCGGAGGCGCCGCCAGCACTCATGCATTCAACCTGACTGGGTTGATCCCGGGACAATTGGTCAGCCTCTATGCCTGCTCGGCGTGGGACGGCAACGGCAATGGCGGCTATATCGTCTATGGCAACAGCGGTGCCGCAGGCGTGAAGGCGTTGAACGTCGGCACAATCAACACCACCCCGGCTCTCGCCAACCTGACTTTGATCGGGACCGCAACGGTCGACGGAACCGGTAAAGTGGGCGGAAGCCTCTATGGTTCAAATGCGGTGGTCGGCTCGAACGGCGGTGGTCAGGTGGGCGGATTCGTGTTCGCCACTGAAGCTCCTCCCGTCTGGACCATCACCGCCAGCGCGGGTGGCAACGGCTCCATCAGCCCGAACGGTCCGACCAGCGTGGTCTCCGGCAGCAACCAGAGTTTCACCATCACGGCTAACAGCGGCTACCACGTCGCTGACGTCCTTGTAGACGGAAACACCGTCGGCGCCGTGAGCAGCCACACGTTCAACACCGTCACCGCCAACCACACCATCAGCGCCACCTTCGCCGCCAACACCGTTACTTACACGGTCAACGCCAGCGCGGGTACCAACGGCACGATCAGCCCGGACGGTGCGACCGTCCTCAATGCCGGAGTCAACAAGATCTACACCATCACTCCCGACACCGGCTACCACATCGCGAACGTTCTCGTGGACGGCAGCTCGGTCGGCACCGGTGGCAGTTATACCTTCACCGCTATTGCCGCCGACCACACCATCAGCGCCAGTTTTGCCATCAATACCTACACTGTCACCGCCAGTGCGGGTGCCAACGGCTCCATCAGCCCGACCGGCCCAACGAGTGTGAATTACAACGGCAGCCAGACCTACACCATCACGCCCGCCTCGGGTTACCTGATCGATGACGTGCAGGTGGACGGTTTTTCAGTCGGAACGCCTACCAGTTGGACCTTCGACAATGTCGTCGCGAACCACACGATCAGCGTTACCTTTGACGATCGCGCCAAGTTGAAACTGGATTTCACCACCAACGGTGGCCCCTATACGGCAAACTGGACTCAGGTCCAAGCCGCCCCGCAAGCCGACACGATGGTCGAAGTCGCCAACGTCGGTGGCTCACCCTACGGATTCGCGTTCTCCCATGTGGCCGCCTATTCCGCCGCTCCGGCCAACCAGTCGCTCACCCGCGCGGGATTCTACAACGTTGGGAACACCCTCACCGACCACACCTTCACCCTCACGGGATTGAATGCCTTTCAAACGGTCAGCCTCTACGCCTCCGCAGCTTGGGATGGAAATGCCAACGGCGGCTTCGTCGTCTTCGGCGACAGCGGCGCCGCCGGTGTGAAGGCCCAGACAGTCGGCGATCCCGGAACGACGGGAACCCAGGCGAATCTCACCTTGATCGGCACGGCAACAGCCGACAATACCGGCACGGTGACTGGAAGCCTGCACGGAGCGGACGGTGTCGGCACCACGAGCGAAGGCCAGGTGGGCGGCTTCATCTTCGCCATTTCCCCCGGCGGCACTCCTCCCGAGCCTCCAACTGCCTTTGATACCTGGGCCACGCTCAACAACCTCACCGGTGGCAACGCCCAGCCCGGTGCGGATCCGGATTTTGACGGAGTTCCTAACATCATCGAATTCGCCCTGAGTGGCAACCCGAATGATGGAGCCTCCAAGGGGCAAGCATTCAGCAAAATGGCCACCGTGTCCACGGAATCGAAGGTCCTGACCTACACGATTGCTGTGCTCGACGTCGCCTTTGAAAACGGCGTTGCTCCAACATTCGGAACTGTCGGCGGACGTCTGACCGCAACCGCCCAAGGCATCACCTACACGGTCGAAGCCGCCAACAATCTCAGTGACTGGGGCGGCCCCACGGTCACTGAAGTTACTGATGGGCAGGACCTGGCCAACATCCAGGACGGACTCGACACCCCGGCTCGTGGCTGGTCCTACAAGACCTTCCGCACGGACGGTAATGCCACCACCGATCCATCTGACTTCATCCGCGTCAGCGTGAAGTGACCCACCGCTGAAAGCCCAACCCGCAACCTTGAATCCGCCCGCACGTGACATCCGATTGCCATCGATGCGCGTGCGGGCATTCCAGGGGCTGATTTCCTTCGATTCATTCAGAAGACCGGGCTCCCTTGTCCCGAACTGATTATCCAACATCCAAATTTCAAGTGCAGCAGAAGTCATCAACCATAGACCAACATACCGGAGCCGGTTTCAGAGACCACAGGGTTGATGTCTCCCGTCCGCAGCCCCAGTTGGAGAACGCCGTCATCCGGATGCCGGATCATGACGAGGTGAGCGATGAACACGTAGTTCTGGATGGCGAGCCGTTCATCTGCATCCGGAACGTGAACCGCATGCCTGCGTTCCTGATGAACGTGGTTTCCGACTCCGACCTCTGGTTGTTCGTCGGCAGCAACACCGGCCTGACCGCCGGACGGAGGGATCCGGACCACGCGATTTTTCCCTACCTGACCGCCGACAAGATCCTCCATCAGCCGATGGCGGGGGGAGCGTTCAGCCTGCTGGAGGTGGATGGCGTGCTGTGGGAGCCCTGGAGCCCGTCGACTCCCGCCGCCGCGGTCACCCGCAATCTTTACAAACATGCGACCGGCACCAGCGTGCGCTTCGAGGAAACCCACCGTGAACTGCGGATGCGGTTCTGTTGGACTCTGGAATCGAGCGAGAAGTTCGGCCTGGTGAGATCCTGCCGGTTGGAAAACCTGGGTGATTCCGGCCGTAATGTTAGAATGTTGGATGGCTGGCACCAGCTGCTGCCTCCGGGGGTTTCCCAAGATGCTTATTCGCGCTACAGCTACCTTGCGTCCGCCTACATGCGCCACGAGGCGCTGGTCGATTGCGGTCTTGGCATCTACACCCTGAATTCCGGCATCTCGGACCGGCCTGATCCGAGCGAATCACTGCGGATCAGCGTCGCCTGGACGCTCGGACACCTGGATCCGGTGATGCTCCTGTCGGACAGGCAGGTGGATGCGTTCCGGCGTGGCGAGGAAGTCACCGCTGAGGAAGAGGTGAGGGGGGAATTCGGCGCGCATCTGATCGCCTCGCGGATCGAGATTCCCGCAGGTGATTCCCACGATTGGTTTGTGGTTGCGGACGGAGGTCTCGATCATGCCGCGGCCATCCGGCTGCGGGCTCTGTTGCGGGATCCCGTCGCGCTGCGGCTGTCGTTGATGGAGGATCTCAAGGCCGGCGTGCGCGATCTGACAAAGCGGATCTCGGGAGCCGGCGCGCAGCAGCAGACGGCGGACACCGCCGCCAGCGTGCATCACTTCGCCAATGTTCTTTTCAACTGCATGCGCGGAGGAACGTTCCACGACGGCTGTCATTTCTCGCGCATCGACCTCAACCTCTATCTGGATGCCCGGAACACCGCGGTCCTGAAGAGGCATTCCGCCTGGGTGGACGGCCTGCCCGACCGCGGCACGCTCGAATCACTGGCCGCCGGGGCCGCCGCGACCGGCGATCCCCAGCTCGTCAGGCTGGTCCGGGAGTATCTGCCGCTCTCATTCAGCCGCCGCCATGGCGACCCGAGCCGCCCGTGGAACCGCTTTGAAATCCGCACCAAGGACCGGGACGGCGAGCCGCTGCTCGGTTATTCGGGAAACTGGCGGGACATTTTCCAGAACTGGGAGAGCCTGGCCTACAGCTATCCGGAGTGCTTCAAGTCCATGATCGCGGTGTTCCTGAACGCGTCCACCGCCGACGGTTACAATCCCTATCGGATCACCCGCGAGGGCATCGACTGGGAGGTGCTCGAGCCGAAGGATCCCTGGAGCCACATTGGCTACTGGGGCGACCACCAGATCATCTATCTGCTTCGGCTGTTGGAAGGTCATGAGAACTTCTGGCCGGGCAAACTGGCATCCTCGCTCGCCTCGCGGGTCTATGCGTATGCGAATGTGCCTTATGAAATCCACGGCTTCGATGATCTCGTCGACGCGCCGCGGCACTCGATTTCCTTCAATGAGAATCTGCACGAGGAACTGCTGGAGCGCGCGCGCGTCCTCGGTGGCGACGGCAGGCTGCTGAGCGGGGAGGACGGAGAGGTCGCGCTCGTCTCGCTGTGCGAAAAACTGCTGGTGCCGGTGTTGGTCAAGCTCCAGAACCTGATACCGGGAGGTGGCATCTGGCTCAACACCCAGCGCCCCGAATGGAACGACGCGAACAACGCGCTCGCAGGTTGGGGCCTGTCGGTGGTGACGGTGTGTTATGTCCGCCGCTATCTGAATTTCCTTCTATCTCTGTTTGACGGTTCCGCCGTGGAGGCGCTGGAGTTTTCCTCTCCGGTGGTCGTGTTGTTGAGGGATCTCGCGAAGATTCTTCCGGAAGCGGCCGGACCTGTTGACGACGCCAGCCGCTGGCGCATCGCCGGCGCGCTGGGCCGTGCCGGGGAAACCCACCGCAGCGAGGTCTATCAGCGCAAGGCGTTCGCCTCCACCCGGGTCAAACTCGCGGAGATCCGCGACTTCGTCGGAATGGCGATGCGCACGGTGGACGTCACCATCGCCGCCAACCGCCGGGGCGACGGCATGTTCCACAGCTACAATGTGCTGGACCTGGCCGGAGGAAAAGCGGCCGTCCGCAATCTGGACGTGATGATGGAAGGCCAGGTCGCGGTGCTCAGCAGCGGCAACCTCGGAGCTCCCGACGCACTCCGCCTTCTCGACACCATGCGCCACGGCTCCCTCTATCGCAAGGATCAGAACAGCTACCTTCTCTATCCCGACCGGAAGATCGCGCCCTACCTGAGCCGCAACCTGCTGCCGGCCGGATGGGAAAACCGCGCGCCGGTTCTCGCCCGACTGTTGGAGTCCGGAAACCGCAGCCTGATCTCAGTGGACGACGACGGTGGCGCGCGTTTCAACGCGGATTTCGCCAACTCGGGCGACCTTCAGGCCCAGCTCGATCTGCTGGAGAAAGATCCCGCGTGGAAGGACGCGGTGGCCGCCGGACGCAGTGCCGTGCTTGATCTGTGGGAGGACGTTTTCCACCACTCGGCGTTCACCGGCCGCAGCGGCGCCATGTTCGGTTTCGAGGGCCTTGGCAGCATCTACTGGCACATGGTCGCGAAGCTGTTGCTGGCGGTGCAGGAGATCCACCTCACTGAAGCCATGATCGACCCTTGGAGCGTTCAGTCGGTCAAACTTGCCACCGCCTATGACTCGATCCGCAACGGTCTTGGATTCACCAAGGATGCGAAAACCTACGGCGCCTTTCCGACCGATCCCTACTCCCACTCGCCCGGCCACCGCGGTGCCCAGCAGCCGGGGATGACCGGCCAGGTGAAGGAGGAAATCCTCACCCGCAAGGGCGAGTTAGGTGTTAGAATCCGCAGGGGCCGGATTCATTTTGAACCCGCGCTTCTCAAACGATCGGAGTTCTTCACGACCCCGCATGTTTTCCATCATGTCGGCATCGACGGCGAGTCGGCGGCCTGGAGCCTGCCCCAGCGCACGCTCGCGTTCTCTCTGTTCCAGGTGCCGGTGAGTTATGTGCTTTCCGATCATTCGTCGATCACCGTGGAGCGCGCGAACGGCGTGGTGGACACCTTCGAAGGATCGGAGATGCCGGTCCGTGAAAGTGTTGAATTATTCCTGAGAAACGGCTTGATCCAGCGCGTATCCGTTACGATCCCCGAAAGCCGGCTGCGCCGCCTCTGAATTCATGAAACTATCGATCAAGGAAAAAGCCGGCTACGGCCTGGGAGACACCGCCAGCAACTTCGTGTGGGCACTGATGATGAATTTCATCCTGTACTTCTACACGGACATCTTCGGAATCACCGCGGCGGCGGCGGGCACCATGCTGCTCTTCGCCCGCAGCACCGACGGCATCGCGGACTTTCTGATAGGCGCGATGGCGGACCGCACGAAAACCCGCTGGGGCCGCTTCCGTCCCTATCTGGTCTGGATGTGTTTTCCGCTGGCCATCGCCTTCGTGCTCACCTTCACGACTCCGAATTTCAGCATGCAGGGTAAGCTCGTCTATGCCTGGATCACCTACAACGTGCTGATGCTCTGCTACAGCGTGATCAACATCCCCTATGGCGCGCTCTCGGGCGTCATGACGGACGATCCTGAGGACCGGACCAGCCTGAATGCCTACCGCATGAGCCTGGCGCAGGTGGGCGGCCTGATTGCTAACACAAGCTTCATCGGGCTGGTGGCGTATTTCGGCGGAACCAACAAAGCGGCGGGCGCCCAGTGGACCGTCATCCTTTTCAGCTCCATCGCCCTGATCCTGTTCCTGATCACATTTTTCACCACCAAGGAGCGGATCCAGCCGCCACCGGGGCAAAAGACGCGTCTGTTGGAAGACGTGAAAACCCTCGCCGCCAACCGTCATTGGATGATCGTTGTCGCCGCTGGCATCACCGCCATGACTTTCATGGTCATCCGCGGGTCCGACATGGTTTATTATCTGGAGAAATACCTGCGGTGGGAGGGCAACCTCGTCCGCGGTTTCTGGTTTTTCACCGGGGTCTTCACCATCTTCGGCGCGATGCTGACCAAATTCGCGATCCGGGCCGCAGGGACAAAAAAGAACGCCTACCTCGCCAGCATGATACTGATGGGATTGACCGCGATCCCGTTCTATTGGATCCGGCCGGACCAGACGGTGATGGTGTTTGTTTGGATCCTCGCGGGTTCCATCGTCGGTGGGATCAATGCCACGCTCTTCTGGTCGCTGGTGGCTGACACTGCGGATTACTCCGAATGGAAATTCAAGGTCAGGACCACGGGCATCATCTTCTCCGCCATGACTTGTGCCCAGAAAATCGGGATGGGCCTGGGAGCGGCGGTCGCGGGTTTCGTGCTGGCACATTTCAGCTACAATGGGGAAAGCGCGACACAGACGCCCGAAGCACTTCACGGGATCGTGCTTTTGATGAGTCTGATCCCTGCGGCAGGCTACTTCGTCGTCGCGGCGATCTTCTCCCGTTACGGGCTAACCGAACCGGTTTGTGAAACCATCCGTGAGGATCTCGCCGAGCGACGTGCTCTGCGTGTCTGATTGCGGAGCGCCAAACCGGGACCGCGGAATTGATTCCGCCAGCAACCTTCGCGACGACCCGGGCGGAGTGAATACCAATGTCCGTAATGATTGGATTTGTCACGGAGTGACAGGCGACGGTGGCCGTGGGTCTCAACCCACGGTAGAATTCGATGGGTGAAATTGAGTCGCGGAGCGACGTTTGAATTCCGTCGGCGAAGCGTCGTGTGACTTTCAATCGCCGCGACGCGGCGAAGATAAACGGGGAATCCTGTTCCGTGGGTTGAAACCCACGGCTATGATCACTCGGTCGCTCCGCGACGAAGAGCTGGAACAGATCGAATGTCCGCTGGGGCTCAGGGATCTCCAATCATACGCCCTGATTCCACGATGGGGTATGGATTCCAGCTCGGGTGTACAGGTGCTTGCAGAAGCCCGGTCCGCCGGGGACCGGGCTGGTTGATTTGACGGGGACTATTTGTTGGAGAATTCGATCCAGTTCAGGCGGGCCGCGCTGTTCGAGCGGAGGCGCAGCGAGGACTTGCCGGACGGCAGTGGAACCTTGGCCGCGAGGGTCTGCCAGCCGGTGGTGGTGCCGGTGAACTGCGCCAGAACCTTCTCGCCGGAGAGGATCTCAATTTTGGCACCTTCGGACGTGGAGACCCGGAGTTTCGCCTCGAAGGTTCCTGCTTGCGGGGTGAAAACCTGATAGTCCAGCCACGATTTCGCATCGAGCACCGTCATTTCCAACAGACCGTCGGAATCCTTGGTGAGGGAGATGTCGGCCTGGTTCATCGCGGTGTAGGACTCCAACTGGAGCCGTCCGGGAAGCTTGTAATGGACCTCCGGATCGTGGACCGGCATGTTGACGTAGACGTTTCCGAGAGCGGTGAGGGCACCGGGCTTGCTTCCCAGCAGGCTCATCTTCGGGTGATCCTTCAGCCGGTCCTTGAACCAGGCGTATCCCTCGACGTAGGGCAGCCGCTCCATCAGATCGACGGACTGGATCAGGTAATCCATCTCCGCCGCCTCGTTGGAGGCCTGCCAGTAGGCGAACTCCGTGATCCACACCGGGCGCTTGAATTCCTTGTGCATCATTTCAACCATCCACTTGAACTCGCCGATGTTGCCATAGCTGTGGGCGGCCGTGGCGCTGACTTCGGTATTCCCCGTGTAGTGCAGGAAGGCCTTGAGGAAGGGCGTCATGAAGGTGTAGGTGGTCTCCTTTTTTTCGATGGGATCCATCGCTTTGACGCTATCACCCTCGGAGGAGCCGAGCGCCATGTGGGGACCCACGACGGGGATCTTGTGGCGGTCGGCGATGGATTTCACCTTCTGATAGAGTTCCGCGGTGGTTTTCGGATCGATGAATGCCTGGCCTTTGAGGTTCGGCTCGTTGATCGCGAGGACATGGGATGGCTTGTTCGATTTGAGGTAGGTGTCGAGGCCTGCCAGGGATTCCGGACGGTTTCCCCAGACCATCGGCAGGAACTCCATTTTTGCATCCTTCGGCGCGTGGTTGCTGTCGGTGAAATGCCACGTGTAGTACCAGGAGACTCCGGGTGACAGAGCCATGAAATCCTTTGCATCCGCGTCGTTGATGCAGACGCCGCGCTTACGGCTTTTGACCGGTTGGTCACAGGGGACAATGACGGGCTCCGCCGATGCGGCGAGGGTGGCGAGAGCGAAGGCAGAGAAGAGCAGAGAGGTGGGTTGGTGGGGTCTCATGGTTTTTTAGGTCGCGAATTGCATAAAATTGCGCAATCAATAGCAAGGCTTGATTTGGACGATTTGAAGGAATTCAGCGGCGGATCAAATTCACCAACCCGACCTGGGTTCCAGCCCGCACCACTATTGGAAATATTTGACATGAATATCCCCTTGACGGCGCGCATGACATTGCAATTTAATGCAATAAATGACAAGTTCGCTTGGCATCACCCTTTCCCAATCATGATCACAAGAACCCAAATCCCGCCAGTCCCGTCGTGCGCCACATTGAACCGTATCCTCTGCCTTGCCTCTTTGGCAGTCTCCGCCGTCTCCGCCCAAAAGGTCGAGATTTTTCAAACCACGCGCAAAGGTGACCGGCTGGCCGCCGTCACTCCATCGACTGCGAGCGGCGCGGCGGACTACACGCTGGCGCTGGATCCCGGAGTGTCGCACCAGACGCTCATTGGCATCGGCGGCGCGTTTACGGAATCCTCGGCACAGGCCTTGAGCGAGCTCTCGAAAAAACAGAGCGAAGCCGTTTTGCGGGCGTATTTTTCGAAGGAAGGCTCGCGCTTCTCGCTGACCCGGACGCACATCGGGAGCTGCGATTTCTCGGTGACGAACTACAGCTACGATCCCGTGCCGGGCGACGTGAAACTCGAGCATTTTTCAATCGAGCCGGACCGCAAGTACTTGCTGCCGATGATCAAGCAGGCGCAGGCGGTGTCCGGTGCTGATTTCAAGATCCTCGCCTCGCCGTGGACCGCGCCGCCGTGGATGAAAACGGGCGGAAAATGGAATGGCGGCGCGCTCAAGCCGGAGCACTATCAGACGTTTTCCGACTACATCGCCCGCTACATCGCCGACTACAAAAAGGAAGGCGTGCCGATCTGGGGGATCACTCCGGAAAACGAGCCGCTCGGCAACGGCGGGCAGTGGGAAAGCATGGAGTTCACCGCCGCCCAAATGCGCGATTTCATCGGCAAAAACCTCGGGCCGACACTCTCCGCCGCCGCTCCCGGGACGACGATCTGGGCCTACGACCAGAACCGCGACAAGAACCTCGTCGAGTGGGCGGACACCATTCTCGGCGATGAAAAGGCCGCCAGTTATGTCACCGGCCTGGCCGTCCATTGGTATCAAAGCACGCGCGACATCGGTCCGGACATCGTCGCATCCGTGAGCAAGGCGCACCCGGGTAAGCCGATGCTCCACACCGAAGGCTGCATCGATGCGATGGGCGACGACGAACCGATCGGCTCATGGCTGGAGGATGACTGGTATTGGCGTCAGGATTCCACGGACTGGGGCTATGTCTGGGCTCCGGCCGAGGACCGCAAGGATCATCCGAAATACCGCCCGTTCTACCGCTATGCCGGCGATCTGATTGGCGGATTCAACGCGGGATTTGTCGGCTGGATCGATTGGAATCTGGTGCTCAACACCCGCGGCGGACCGAACCACGCGCGGAATTTCTGCGGAGCACCCGTGCTGGTGGATAGCGGGCACGACAAGGTTTTCTACACGCCGTTGTTTTATGCGATCTCCCATTTCAGCAAATTCATCCGCCCCGGCGCGCGACGCATCGAGTTGGCCGGAGCCAACGCCGACCTGATGGCGACGGCTTTCAAGAATCCGGACGGTTCGATCGTCGCTGTGGCGTTCAATCTGTTGGAAACCGACAAGAGCTACAGCGTCCTTCTCACAGGACATCCTGAGACCCGGATTTCCATACCAGGGCAGGCTCTGCAAACCGTTGTAATCCAGCCATAGTGACCGGTATCCGGGCCGTTGGTGGCTGGGGATCGAGCGCGGTCGGAGGGTTGCCCCAACAGGATAAACTGGGCAAATTCGTGCAATTCTTGCTTGCCCTTCGAGCGTGCTTCCCCCGATCCTCAACTCACCAGAAATGGCGAAATTATGGCCGGACTAAACCAACAGTTGATCGCAGAGCGATTGCAGATCTCGCGTGCGACGGTATCGCGCTGTTTCACCAACCATCCCGGAATCAACCCGGTGACCCGCGCTCGCGTATTCCAGATGGCTGCTGAAATCGGCTACGCCCACTTGGAAAAGCGGACGACCAACACTAAAAAGAAGGCGGCGGCGAAAGTCACCTTCGGGGTGCTGATCTGCTCGGACGAGGAGGAATACAACCGCACCGACTATCAGAATCCGAGCGAGCAGATCCTCGCCGGCGTGACCGAATGCGCCCATCTCAACGCGGCGAAGGTGGAGGTCCACCTAGTGGATCCCAAGGCCCGCAGTCTGGCGGACCCGAGCTATCTGAGGATCGAGAAACTGCGCCGCCGCTGGAGCGGAATGCTGCTCGTCTATCCGTTTCCGGAGCCCGTGCTCGACCAACTCGCCCCGCTGATGCCGCTGGTGTCGCTGGTGGAGCAGTTCGATCACTCGGGCATCGATTGCGTGGATGTGGACCACTACAAGGGGATTTCCGCGGCGATCGAGTATCTCGTGGAGCGTGGCCACCGCCGGATTGGATTTTTCACCCGGCTCTATCAGGTGGAGGCTAGCTGGTCGTTCCGCCGGTATGCCGCCTTCATGGAAAAGATGGTCCGCCTCCGCCTTCCGGTTTCGTCCGAGGACGTCATCAACATTTTCCCATCCCGCGAGCTCAAGGAGGAGGAGAGCATCGATTACGCCGCCGAGCGCACCCGCAACGGTGTCACCGCCTGGGTTTGCGCGGCGGACCACCAGGCCTACGACCTGATCCGCGGGCTCTATCAGCGCGGGGTCAACGTGCCCGAGCACGTCTCGGTGACCGGCTTCGACGGCATCGAAAAACCGGCGGGTTGTCCGGAACTCGGCACCATCCAGATTCCTTTCCGTGAAATCGGCGCGACCGGCACCCAGCGCTTGGTCGAACGTGTGCGCAAGCGCTTCGGCTCGACCCAGCACGTGCTCATCGACTGCCCGTTCAAGCCCGGCGAGACGGTGGCCACGCTCAGGTGACCGCCGGTCAGCGGGCGGGGCTGAAAACCACCCGCGCGAGCTTGTGGTCCTTGCCTTCGGAGGCGCCGAACCAGGTTTGCAACAGATAGAGCGAGCCGTCGGGGCTGAAGTGGGCATCGACGCATTTGAATCCGCTCAGGAAGGGTTTGCCGCCGTCATCGGGCAGTGGTGAAATCCTGTCCAGCTGGGTCTCATCGAGGCTCCAGCGCTGCAGGTCCTGGCTGAACCAGTTTTCCGCATACATCACGGGGCCGTTCGGAGCGAAGGGTCCTTTGGGTGCGATCGCGATGGCCGTCAGGCACGGTTTGCTGGTGTAGAGCACCTTGGTGTTGGAGTCGGCGGGTTTGATCAATCCCTTGTCACCGTCCTTCCCCCAGCCGGCGTCGGCTCCCTTTCTAACCACGGCGAGTCGGTCCGTGCCGTCGCCGTTTTCCGAAACGTAAACGAAGTTGGGAACCCCGCCGGGCACGAAGGCGAAACGGAACGGATTGCGGAATCCCTTCGCCCACACCCGCGAGCGGATGGAGTCGGGATTTCCGTCGTAGAAGGGATTGTCGGACAGGCCCTTGCCGTTGGAGGCGTCGAGGCGCAGGAGCTTGCCGTTGTAGTATTCGACATTGCCCGCGAGCTCGCGTTTGGTGTCGTCGCCCAGCACCAGATAGATCGCCTTGGGGTCCTTGGGATGAAAGTGGATGTCACCCGCCTTGTGATTGGTGGCGGTGCGCGGCAGCCCTTCCAACAGGATTTTGTCAGAGCCGGGAACCGCGCCGGCGAATCCCGCGTCGGCGGTGAGGCGGACGAGCTTCTGATCGAAGCCGCTGGTGTAAAAAACGTAGAGGTAGCGGTTGCTGGCGAATTTCGGGTCGAGCGTGATGCCGAGCAATCCGCTTTCGTTGTCCGGATTCACCTCCTTGCGGAGATCGGCGAATACCGCGGGTGCCTCGAAGCCGCCCTTGCCATCCGGCTTGAAAACCAGCACGCGCCCTTGTTTTTCACACACGAACATCCGACCCGCCGCATCGAAATCCAGCGCCGTCATCCCGTTGCCCGAATAAATCACCTCATGGCTGAAACCCGGCGGAGCGATTTTCTGCGCCCGGGCAAGCGAACAGAAACTGGCGGCTGATAGGGCGAGAAAAAGGTGGACGGGCTTCATTCTATCAAAATTCTCGTGGTGAAAACGACCGCTCAGCGAAGGTGGCGGCGGCGGATCAGGAGAAACGTGCCGATGCCGCCCAACAGCAGCAGCGAGGGCGATGGCTCGGGAACCGCGGCGAGGCTGACAAGCACTCCGCCGCCGGACTCCACGGCGCTGAATGAACCGCCTGAAACGGCGCCGTCCAACTGGATGGTGCCGTTGTTCAGGAAATTGTCGGCCGTCAGGTCCGCAATGGTATAGCTGCTGAAAAACAACGATCCGGTCGATCCTGTGGTGAAATTGAGCGCCTTCGAGCCCCCGCCGCCGTAAAAGCCGCTGTTGCCGCCGGCACCGTTGACCGAAATCGTGCCACCGGAAAAATTGATGCTCCCCGGGCCATCGGCGAAGGAAATCAGGTTCGCGCTCAGGGTCCCCACGGTCATCGAGAACGTGCTGATCGGCTTGAACTCGTTGGCGATGTTGGCGGTGCCACCGGTGATGGAGAAGGTGCCGCCAGCCGTTTCGTTGAGGAAATTTCCGCTGAAATTCGCGATGCCATCGGAAATGTTGATCGTGGTGGTGGCGTCGCGGACGATGTTTCCGGCAGTGCCTTGGTTGAAAGTCCCGCCGGCGACGCTGAGGGTGCCTCCGGCCAGTTGGATCCATGCGATGCTGCTGACTTGGGTCCAGCTTCCGCCGTTGATGACCAGCGCTCCTCCGCCGTGGATCGCCAGGTCTCCGCCCGGGGTGTAGGTCACGTTGCCGGAATCGATCTGGGCCGTGTCGCCGCCGTTGGTATTGGGAACGGAACCGCCGATCCAGTTGGCTCCGCTGTTGTATTGGCCGTCGCCGCCGCCCCAGACCACCGTCGCGGCATTGGAATTGAACGAAAGGGCGGGTACTAAGGTCGCCACCAGCAGGCTGGAGGTGGAGAATGAAATCAGGCTTTTCATGGGATTTTGTCGCAGGGAGTTCGATGAAATTTAATGCAATGCAATTTAATGCACAAGACGAAATGAAGGCATTTTCCCCCTTAGCGTCAATAAGATTGTTCGCATTTTTTGCTGCGCTGCGAAAGATTCGGTGAAACGGGGTAGCCGCGATCTTTCATTCTACGCAGCAAGGAATTTACTTTTCGAATTCCTCGCAGGCAGCGACCCCAATGTTGGCAATGCGCCTTCTTCCCTCGCATTTTCCCAATGGCTAACAGGAGAGCCGCTCAAGCAGGTAATCGGCTGGAACGTCCGCAACGGTTTTGTCCTCGGTGAGCACTACCGGGTGCAGAAATCCACCGGACTGGGCAACTGGATCAACCTCCAGCCCGCCGATTTCGTGGTGGAATCCATCACACCGACAGGCCCCGGCGTTTCCCGGGTGGTCATCAAGGTTCCGGCAGGCAGCCCGCGGCAGTTCCTCCGCCTGAGTGGTCCGTGAGCGCGCCGGGTATGGTGCAAAAAAATTCGCCCGGATCGGTTTCCCGCCGGGCGATTGATAGGAGACGAGCGAGCGCTTATTTCAGAGCGTCGAATTCAAGCGCCTTCACGCGTTCGCGCGCCGCATCGGCCGGTTTCCAGAACCAGCCCTTGGCGTCCCAGCATTGGGCGAAGGAGAGGTTGTCCACCAGGAACTTGAAGGGGGCGATCGCTTCCTTGCCCTTGCCTTCGGCCTCGAGCGACTGGCCGAGGATGAAATAACAGGTGCCGACGTCGTTCAGCGCCCAGCTCTTGAAGACCTCCTCCTTTTCGGTGGCGGGAGCGGTCAGTGCCTTCTGCATGGCCACCGCCTGGTCCTTGAACATGTCGATGCACTTCTGAGCGTAAGCCTTGGCGTTCGCGTAGTTCTTCGCGTTGTAGGCGTCCCAAGCCTTGCCGGTGATGGCCTCGGAGCTGAAGTTGCCGAAATCAAGCGCCGGTGCCGCAGCAGTGGCGGGAGTCGCAGGGGTAGCCGTGGCAGGCGCGGCTGGCGGTGCGGCCGGAGCCTCCTCCGCCTGAGTCGTTGGCAGTGCCATGAAAAGTCCAATTGCGAGCGGGATAATGGAATGTCGTGGGTTCATAGTTCCTCAACAAAACACGGCCGTCCGGAAGCGTCAAATAAAAATGCAATTTTATGCACTCATAGGTGCGGGTGCACCGCGGCGACAGCTATTTTACGGGAACTTTCTGGGTAAATCGGGTTTCGGACGACCTCATTTCGACCAAAACGAAAATTGGAGTTGCCCAGCGTTGCAATTTTATGCACAACAAGGCCACAAACCCGTTGATCCACGCTCATGATTTCCATTCGAACCCGACTTCTCAATCTCATGCTCCTTTCCACCGTCATCGGCACCGCGCAAGCGGCCCCGGTCACCATCAAGGAAGATTCACCAGGACATTTCACGCTCCTTCGTGACGGCAAGCCCTTCCACATCAACGGCGCGGGCGGCACGAAACATCTCAAAGATCTGGTCAAATACGGCGGCAACTCGATCCGCACCTGGGGCATCGATTCCCTCGACGAGAAAATCGAAGGCAAGCCGATGTTGGACTACTGCAAGGAACTCGGCATCTCCGTCACCGCCGGGATCTGGATCGGCCACGAGCGCCACGGTTTCAAATACTCGGATGAGGCCCAGTTGAAAAAACAACGCGACATGGTGCGCGCCGCCGTCCGCAAGTACAAGGACCATCCCGCGCTGCTGATGTGGGGCTTGGGCAACGAGATGGAAGGTCCGGAGTCCGATGGCCGTGACCCGCGGATTTGGAAGGAACTCAACGTGCTGGCCGGCATCATCAAGGAGGAGGATCCCGCCCACCCGGTCATGACCGTGATCGCCGGGGCCGGGGCCACCAAGGTGAAGGGCATTCTCGAGCATTATCCGAACATCGACGTCCTCGGCGTGAATGCCTACGGCGGTGCCTCCGGTGCCGTCCGTGCCGTCAAACAGGCGGGTTGGAAAAAACCGTTCGTGCTCACCGAGTTCGGCCCGCAAGGACATTGGGAAGTCGCGAAAACCTCGTGGAACGCCCCGATCGAACCCTCCAGCCGTGACAAGGCCGCCAGCTACTACGCCACCATGTCGTTGCTCGCCGAGAATGCGGACATCTGCCTCGGCAGCTACGTTTTCCTCTGGGGCCAGAAACAGGAGGTCACCTCCACCTGGTATGGCATGTTCCTCGCTTCCGGCGAAAAGCTCCCCACCGTGGACGCCGCCTGCTACGCGTGGTCCGGAAAATGGCCCGCCAACCGCTCGCCGAAAATCTCCCGCTTCGAATCCCCGCTCAAACAAGCCACCGTCGCCCCCGGCACCACCGTCGATGCGACAATCGAGGTCAGCGATTCGGAAAGCGACACCCTCAAATACGAGTGGAGTGTCCGCGAGGAAAGCACCGACCGCAAATCCGGCGGCGACAAGGAATCCGAGCCGCCCGCCGTGCCCGGCTCCGTCGCCAGCCAGGACGGCCCCAAG
>Ga0123337_10000904_pt1 | contig 43575 bp, 53 predicted proteins | sample frozenSSSSmetaG_FD_89792 | JGI IMG/M metagenome (GOLD analysis project Ga0123337, IMG submission 89792) | Glacier valley bacterial and archeal communities from Borup Fiord, Nunavut, Canada, to study Microbial Dark Matter (Phase II) -... | ecosystem: Environmental > Aquatic > Freshwater > Ice >... | reverse complement strand
GTCCCAGCCCTTCAATAATCCATTTGCCAAGCTGGGGCAGCTGCCGCGGCGTTGAGTGTGGCGGGGGAGCTGCCCCCCCCGTGGGGGTGGGGGGGGGGGGGCCGCCGGGGGGGGGGGGGGGGGGCGGGGGGGCGGGGGGGGGGGGGGGGGGGGGGGGGGGAGTCCGGGGATGCTGCGGGTTCCGGTGGCGACGGGCAGGGGGGATGGCGTTAGGAGCTCGAGGGAGTGGAGCAGGTAGGGAGGGAGGGACAGAGGGCGTTTTGGGATGCATGGGATACCCGGGGTTTATTGCGTGGCGTTTGATCGGGTTCAAGGGGGTTTGGTGCCGGGGGGACGAGTTTGTGACGCTGATGCAGTGGGGAAAGAGTAGAATAGATAGATAGGCTGGGCATCCAGGAGAATCATCTATCTACTGTTTCAACATCACGGACGTCGGCTATCTGGGCCTCTTCCAGGATATCATCTTGCATGCATGCATGGATCGCACGCCCTCTCGTCTGGGAGATGCTGATGATGCCGTGCTTTGTCCTGCTTCGCGTCGGATATTCCAGGGTTAGGTGTGCGGCTAGGCTATGGAGGACGTACATGCGGATATATGTATATGTATAGGTGGATGCGTGTGTGTGCTGCGAGGGCGATGTCTTGCATTGTGGTTGCACTGTGTGTGTATATTTACCCCCCCATCTACTCTATATATGTGCAGACATACCTGTGTATCTTATTCTTCCACGCAAGACACACGGAGTAGAGTGCTCTCCCGCGCTGCACTCACTCACTCACTCTCCCATCCTCGATCCCGGCAGCAGCGGCAGCAGCTACGATATCCATAGATAGATCCAGACTATGCGCGCTGTAGGATGTGGATGGCGTGCCTGACGTTCACACATCCCTTCGCCTCAGACGACGTTGCTGCAGAAAGGATCTTAATTATCCCCTGCCCCTTCCTTCTCCTCTCACACCACATCCCGCTATGTACGCTACCTGTGTGTGCACGCAGCCATCACATCCGCCTCTGCTATATTCCCACCCCTGAGCCCTCATCCCTCACCCATCCCATAAATCCCCGCAGACAAACACGCTAAAAAGCATTTGGGTATCTTCCATCCTTTCCGTCCGCAAATCCCACAACCAAGCACCCACGACACAGCATAGCGGGAGAACAACAAAAGCGCCAACAACACCGTCGCAGATCATCCAAACACCAGCGCGTTCACCACGTGTCCCTCCTTCCATCCCTGCGCCACCAGCGTCTCGTTCTCCTTCAGGATCTTGCCCATGTATGCGATGCGCACGCGCTTCGACGGGGATAGCTAGAGAGCACACTCGTTAGCACTGTCTCAATCACACATTCTGGTCGTGGAGAACCCCCAAAAAGACACGAAGTGGGATATCGCAGGAACACACACCTGACAATCCACCCCCACCCTCCTCGCCAGCACCCTCACGCTCTCCCCTCTCCCGAGCACGACCACCACATCCCTTCCCCCCCTCTCGCTCAGCCTCGCTTTAACCTTGACCCCCTCCCTCTCCCCCACCACGGCCTTCCCCTTCTCCTCCCTCCTCCTCTCCGCCTCCTCCTCCTCGTCATCCTCATCCCCATCCTCATCCCCCTCATCCGCGTCCTTCCCATCCACCCCCACATCCTCCGGATCACTAACCACCCACTGCGGCACCGCATAAAACGCCCCTAGCGCATCATACGCCCCATCCGCCAGATCGCCCGTCGGCAGCGTCACGCCCGCCGCATCCAGGATGGCCTGCGCACTCGCAACCCCATCGGCCCCGTCGCCGGACACCCGCATCTCGGCCACGGCGGCCTGGATCGCGAGCCAGACCTCCGTGCGTCCCGCCACCCGCGTCTCGAAGAAGGCGGTCTGCTCGCGGTCGAGCTGCTGCCGCATCCACGTGCGGTCTGGGCTGCTCCAGGTGTGCCGCCGCAGGGGCTTGTTGAAGTGCTCGGTTAGCGGGCGCTGGTGGTGCGCGTGCGAGCGGTGCGAGTGCGAGTGCGTGAGGTTGCGGGAGGAGGAGTTCGTGTGCTGGGTTGAGGGGCGGGGGAGGGCGGTTTGAGAGGCGGAGGCGTTTATGGCGGCTTGGGAGGAGCTCGGCGGCGGAGAGGTGGTCGAGGGGTAGGGGGAGGTGGGGCGGGAGATGCAGCAGCCCTGGGGGATGTTAGAAAGAGCGTGGATGGATGGAGGTGGAGAGAGAGAGGTGGGAAGGCTGAGGGGAGGGGAGACGACGTACCATTGTTTCGCATGTGTTCAGGGAAGATGATGTTGGGAGATGGTATGGTTTGGATGTCGCTGTGTGTTATATCGTCGAAGATGCGAGGTTTGCGGGATTAAATCAAGAGAGTAGCGGTGCCCGTCTTCGCATAGGTGTAAATGTTCCAGATAGCCTTCCCACGCCCGCCCACAACGAGGAGTCTGTATGCTCGCTCAGTCGTGCCCTACTGTGTAGATGCCGCCATTAGATAAGCTCCATTCTGTGTGGTTGAAGCATTCGCGATCGGTTTGAAGATGTGAATGTATGTTATGGAGAATGATACAGCGTATGAATGAGCCTCTGCGGGAGGAGAAAGGTGAGGGTGGAGATGGGAATGGAGATGGGAATGGAGATGGGGATGGAGAGGGGAATGGATATGAAGATGGAGATGGAGGAGTGAGGGACTGACACACGGACACTGCATCATCCATCACACTTCCCACTAGGACGCTTTCGACTTAGGCTGTGTGCTTGTCTCTGTCAGAACTTTAGGCCTTGGTCTGTGCATGCCAGGTGCATGTCATGTGAATATCATGTGCCTGAACCTGAGTGATTACGAATTTACGGAGTACTGTTCCATCCATTCCCCCTTTTCCCTCACTGTCCTCATACAAGAATCATATGCTCTATGTAGAGTATGTCTCTTATGGATCCTTTCTGCAATTATTCAGGACGCCTGGGTGATTATTGTCAGATTCCAATGATTTCACAAAACACAAGGAATGGTCGGTGTTGTCAGTACTCTCGAGTGTTTGAGTATGTAGCCATGACTGAGAAATGGCCTCGTGCTGCATTCAGTACATGTCTCCAGCATCCATCCACCACGGACGGAATATAACCCACGAGCTCTGAACTGTAAACTCTCACATCATGCCCATGCCCATGCCCATGCACTTATACAAAATCCAATCTTGACATACTCCATACTCCCTCCATACCCAGATGCTCGCTCCCTGCCATGCCGCCAAGCCATGTATAAATGCACCATCCTTTTCTGCAGACGCCTTCCAACAATGGGTATCGGAACGCCGGAACATGCAATGACAAAACGACCCCGTCCCCCGTCCCCCGTCCCCCGCCCCCCGCCCCCCGCCCCCCGTCCCCCGTCCTCCCGACTACCACAAGAACTTCCTGCAATCCTCGGCACCGCACAGACACTCGGTCATGTCCTTCCGGTTATACTCCTTCTTCGCGTCCTCGGCAAAGTCCCCCTCGAGCCCGTCGACGTAGTCGAACGTGAGCTCCTCGCCCGCGCGCACGGTGCGGATGGCGAAGAAGGCGAGGTCGTGGATGTGCTTGTCGGCGTGGTCGCCGACCCGCGCGAAGATGCGGAGGTTCGGGTCGCAGCTGTGGTTGATGAACCGCGTCGGGCCAGCGAGGAACTCGCCGTCGACCTCGAGACAGGGGCCCTTCAGGCGCTCGTCGATGGAGTCGGGGTCCGAGAACTTGTCGAGCGCGAACAGGTAGATGTCTTTCCTCTGCGCGATGTGGCTGTCCTCGCGGCGCCGCTGAGCCTCTGCCGCCGTGATGATCTCGCCGACATATGTGTCGACGAACTGCCCCTCCTTGATAGTGACGCTCGAGCGCACGCCTTTGAAAGTCAGCAAAGTCCATTGCCACACATGGATCCACATACCCCATCCCCTGCCATCCGACGTCCTGAAGATCTCCAGCGGGATCTTGCGTCCGTGCTCCACGATGCGATTACTGCAGCTCTGGCTACAGGCGCACGACTCGTGGCACTCATACAGCACCAGCCTACTCTCCAGTATCTCCTTCCTCAGACACCCCGCCTTCGGCCCCTTCGACAGATACGCATTGACCTTCTTCGGCGCCCCAAGCTTATTATGCTTGACCTCGACATCCTGCAGGCAATGGCAGGTCTGGTACTCGCAGTCGCCGTCGTCCTCGCACTCGCAGCCCATGCGGAACCCCGCATCGGCCCTCGCGACGCCCTCGCGCAGGAGCGAGTGCTCGATGAAGCAGAAGTTCCTGGGGAACGTCGCGTTGTCGACCTTGTTTGTCACCGTCACCGGGTACCGACTGTGCGTCGAGAACTGCGCGAGCTGGCACCAGTGGCAGCCGAGCTTCTCCTTCTCCAGGGTCTTGCGGTCGTAGAGGAAGACCACGTCGTCCTTCTCGTCCTCGTTCTCGTCGCCCCTCGAGGCCGCGGGGATCGATGCGTGGCGTGCGATTGGACGTCGTGTGTTCAGGACGCTGAGATCGAGCTGTTTTGCTGGCTGATGAGGTTAAGTATCAGCACCGATTTCACAGCAATTGGGATGAGAGGATTAAAATAAAAAAGAAGAAGAGCAATCTTCACTCACCTCAACTGTGCCATGGTAGAGCTCATGGCGCTCCCTGGTTCCCTCCATGGTTGTGTTGTTGACTTTTGGTTGACGAGGCTGTGAAGACGAAGACGCAGTGTGAAGTTCGCGACACGCGCTGGACATCTGTTGCGCACGAGCCACCATGCGACGGTTTACGCCTATGAGGCCTGTCATGTTGGGGAGGGCGGCTTTGATCCTCGCCCTTCTGCGCCAGAAATGTATAATAAACAGCAGACAGGACAGCAGATTCACAGATATCAGAGCGCTGACTATGAGGACCATTTGGTCCCTGGACACATGAATTGACACTGAGCAATGAGGTTGTGAGGAGGCTTATAAGGCGTCTGCGGTTCTTTGTGCTGCGGGCTTTGGTCGGTCGAAATGCATGGATGGCTGTTTCCGGCACTCGCACCTTTGTGGATGAGTAGAGAGTGAGCTCTGCAAAGAAAGGGCTGTATACAATAGGTATAAATACGAGGAGCAGGGAGCAGCACGAAGAGGGCCAACAGGCTGAACCTCAATGTATTGCAATGTCTGGTTTGTCCTTCTAGGAGAGAAAGACAAATGTTCACTTCACTTATTCTTATATTCCAAGAGAAGAAATGTTTGGAATTAGAGATTGAAGTCTGAAGAAGTGAAGATCTAAAGAACAGTGTATAAGTATACCATACGATGCAAGGTTACAGAGAGACAGAACATAAAAGACTCAATGAGTAAAGAAGACAGTTTTCTCCAATATCTACAACTCATAAGTTAATTAACACTCCATATCTGACCCAAGATAAATGCTATCCATGCTCAAAGTCCGTCTAGAATCGAATATAAGAGTGTTCAACTCTCAAACTCTTCCCAGAAACGATGTTGAGAGTTAAGACTCAGCACAACCCGAGGAGAGATTGCCTGTGGAAATCCATTCCCTATGCTATCATGCTATGAATAGAATAGCACATGGTGAAATTTAATATGCTTAATTCTATTATAGGTCCCCTTTATTTAATAAAAACCCAATAAGACCCCCAAACAAACAAACAACCCTTCAAAACCCTCGCCTTGCCCCAATGCGGCTAACCCCCCCCAGCCCACCCCCCGCCATCCCCTCCCGCCGCTACTGCACGCCACACCCGCTCTTAGCCTCTCGCTCCAAATTCTCGACAAATTTATCTTCCATCGCTCGCTCGCATCGACCAAGAATCCGCGATAACCCTCAACCTCTCTTCCGTGCTCACAGCCCCCCACCCAACGACACAACACTCGAATCTCCGAGAGAGACACGGCGACGCAGAGCGGCACCAGACGAATCGCAGAACCACCGCGAAATCACACACGCCCAGCATGGCCGACGCAGATGTCTCCCAGACGCCCTTCGTCAAAAACCTCGGCTCAAGCGGTACGCTCTCCTCTCCCTCCCACCCCCCCTGCCTCCATCCCCCTCCCACTAACACCCCCTAGACCGCCGACTCCGCGACTCCGCCCTCCTCTCCCTCACGACCTTCCTCTCAGGCCGGCGCGCCCTCCCCCCCCTCTCCGCCCTCAAGCTCTGGAAAGGCCTCTTCTACGCGCTCTGGATGACCGACCGCCCGCTGCCGCAACAAGCCATGTGCACCTCCCTCGCCTCGCTGCTCGCCACCGTCCACGCCCCCAACCGCGCCGCCTTCACCCGCGCCTTCTGGGCCACCATGAAGCGCGAGTGGACCAACATCGACGTCCTGCGCATGGAGAAGTTCCTGCTGCTGACGCGCCGCGTCGTCGGCGCGCAGCTCGCGCTGTGCCGCGACGCCGCCTGGGCCGACGACGCCGTGCGCGCCCAGCTCGCCCTGCTCGAGGAGGTGCCGCTCGACGTCGCCGATGTGCGCGTCCCCATGGGCATACGCTACCACGTCATCGACATCTACGTGGATGAGCTCGAGCGGGCGGGCGCGCTGCGCGACGGCAGGCCCGGCGTCGCGCTGGAGACGCTGCTGGCGCCGCTGAGGGAGCTGGCGGGGAGCAGTCCGACGAAGAGCGTGAGGGAGAAGGCGAGGGGGGCGCTGGCGGATGAGAGACTGCCCGGGAATGAGAGGGCGGACGTCGAGATGCAGGATGAGGGCTGGGGCGGCATCGAGGATTGAACGGCCGGATTGGTATTTCGGATCCGGGAAATTCGAGATGGTCGCGCGCGAGGGAGGGCGATGGCCTGGCGGGGAAGCGGCGCCGGAGGCGACGGAGGCAGAGCAGGTCAAGAAAGGCTACGTGGGGGATAATGAGGGGTTTAGAGGATCAGGCAGGACGTCCGGCATTTGTCAAGGCGCGAATAATGTTCCATACTGTAAATACAAGTTTTACTGCTGAGCTGTACACACAAGCCCTCCCCAATTTTCATCCATCATCCATCGTCCCCCATCCGTCCACGGCCAACGGTCCAATCAATTAACTGACTCCTGGGTATCATGATGCCATGACTGTGAAGAAAAAAACCTCCCCTGCTCTCCGTCCTCCCCACTTTCCTTTCCAAAAATTCAAATGCAAATACAATACGCCCCCTCCCCTCAATACCACCTCTCCTCACCTCCCCACCCTACGGTCCAGGCGCCTCGAACCGCCCCCCGCGCCTCGCCAGCACCGTGCCCAGCCCCCTATGTATCTCCGCCTGGAACGGCTCGAACGGGACCCTCTCGCCATCGATGCTGATATACCCGCTCTCCTGGTCGCGCGGTATGATGCGGTACCCCAGCACCTTGCGGTAGCTCACCAGCGGCTTGTCGAAGAACTTGTTGCTCTCCACCGCCAGCATCAGGTCGATCGCCGCCGCCCGCCCGATCCGCCCGTCGATGCACACCAGGTCCATGAATCCGTCCGCGGGCAGCGCCGGCGCGAAGAAGTTCGCGTCCGCCGCCATGTAGCACATCTGCGGCGCTTGGTCAGCAACTGACGAGTATCGGCCGTGGGGAAGGGGGAGGGACTTACATTCCCGCAGTAGAAGTTCCCGATCGTGTCGTGCCGCACCATCTGCCAGTCTGCCGGCAGCTTGTCGTTGATCGTCCCGTACCGCAGCGGCGGGAGGCCCTCCTCGCTCGCCCCGCCGCTGCTGCTGGCCGACGCATCGTCCTCGATGTCGCTGCGTGGCCCGCGCCGCTCGCTCGGCGGCTCGTGGCGCTGGATCTCGCGCTGGTAGTGCTCCCTGATCGCCGCCTTATCCTCGATGCCCACCTTGACGGCGATGTCGCACGGGTACACCCTCTTCCTCAGCAGCCTCGTCAGGAACCCGTACGTGAACCGCGCCTGCCCCATCCACCGGATATGCTCCGTCGCGAGGTCCGACTCCGCGACAATCCCCACGGACTGCGACAGGAACGACAGCGTGCGCGTGTTGGCCTGCGTGATCGAGATCAGATCCAGCGGCGTCACCACCCCCTTCACCGTCACCAGCGCCGCCAAACTCGCGCTCGCCGACCCCGTCAGGTTGCAGCTCATCGCGTTGCCGCTGCCGCACGGCATCTGCACAACGGCGATCTTGGCGAGCGCGCGCCGCGCATCCGCCCGCCGCCCCAGCCCGTTGAACACCTCGTGCGGCAGCCCGTCGCCCGAGCAGCTCACCACCATGTCAAACGCATCAATATCCAGCTGCGCCGCGATCTCGACGGCTTCGCCCTGGTGCCGCGTGTGCTGCAGGTCGATGTGGATGCGCGCCGCGCGCAGGATCGGCTCGATGTCCCGCGTGTACCATTTCTGCGCGCTGCCCTTCCCGGCGTGCGGGTTCACGAGGATCTTCGCCCGCTTCTGCTTCTGCGACTCGCCGTAGGCGCGGTCGAGGAGCTTGGCGATCCAGACGAGGGCGAGGTCCTGGTTGCTGTCGATGTTGTATCGCAGGTCGGCGGGGCGCACGACGGTCTTGGAGATGGGCAGGGCGTAGGAGATGACGATCTGTGTCTCGGAAAGCTCGGCCCAGAGGACGTTGTAGAAGGGGATTGCGCGGGTATTGCTGGTTCCTGCGCCACATCAGTTGCTGTCACTTCTAATATATTCCCTATGCCAGTTGAGACATACGAGTTGGCCACCAAGTACAGCACGCCGTCTTCTCATCGTCCTGAAAATCCTCATCTATCTCCCGTCAGCTCCGCCCAAATACCTCAGCACGCAAAGCTCCCCTACCAAGCACAATCAGACTATCCGTCCCCAGCGTCAAACTCGCATTCCGTCCCACCGACAGCGTCGCATCGACCGCAAACGCCTCCTCGCCAGGACTCTCTACGGGGTCCACGAACGGATCACCGGTGCTGCGTGTAGCGTTGGCGTCCACGCCCAGCTCGTGAGATGATACTGTCTCGGTCATTGTAGAGCGCCTGGTGTATTAAGCATACTTGGGTATAAGTATGCTTTGTAAGATATAAAAGAGAGCGAAGTGGAAGGTCGTGAAAGGGAGTGTCCGGTGAAGGTCGTTGGAGGTATCATCCCTGCAACGGGGAAGGGCGCCGGAATAAATCCGGCGTCTGGTCCCTGGTTGGGTTGCACTGGCGCAAAATAATAATAGGCACAAATATGATACATTGCGACCGAATACGAGAAGCACGTGAAGGAATGGATAATGGAATGGACCCAGGGGAATCATCAAAAGCGGACTGAATGGGATTTGATTGATTGAATTCAATTATCAATTGTTAGATTCTGCAAATGCCTATGGCTCGACTCTACTATTAACGCCCGATGCTTCTTTTTTGCGCCCTCCCATAATGTAATGTAATGCGCAGCGCAGCGCACGCATTATATACCAATGCAACGCTCTAGCACAGCATTCCTCATCACGACAATCCCCGGACATGGACAGACATTTACCAGCTCCATAACTCATTATAGCCGGCGATCTTGCGTGGGGAATCTAGGCCTTGTCGTAACATGGTAATTCTCACAGCTCCAGCAAATACTCCGTAATTCAAGCAGCTTCTCCGACCTTGTTCAGGCCCTTCAGCGATCCAAGGCTTAATGCCAGACCCTGGGATCTGCTGCGGATGCGGACGAAGCCAGTTACTGGTCCGTCGTCGCCCTCCTTTTCGATGCTCAAATTGGCCAGAGCATCCTCGCCTGCACTTTGTTAGTAATGAACTATGACTGTGATGATTGCAAGACTTACCGAAAACGCTGCGAGCGTAGAGATTTGCGCTCAAGAACTGGCAGTCTCCCTTCAATGATGCCTCTGGTGTCAGACAGGTCATGTTGGTGCACGCCATCAGTTGTGTCAAGAAGTCACGTAGTGACTTCGCCTTCGAGTTGATGTTGACCTTGTTCTCCCACTCAAACTCAGTCCACATGGTGCGGAACTGTGTCTCTGTGCACGTCGCAGGCTGGATGTAGTCCATGATATCAACATGGACATCGTTGAGGATGACAACATTGTTCTCTGTTGAGCTTGGCCCATCATAGACGACGTTGCCGAAGATAACCCCAGTATCAGTAGAGGAGACCTTGATTGTGCATTGGAGGTTCTGGAAGTCGTGAGGTGCAAGATTTTGCGTAGTAGGCCTCTCAACCACCTTGAGATCACCAAGTGTTGCAAATTCAACAGAAAGATTTTGAAGGGTCTCGGTGGTCTGGTTCACAAGCAGAACATCGAGGACGATGTCGAACTGATGGACCTTGACATAAGCCTCCGCGTAAACAGGGTCCGAGAAACCGGTCAACTGGACCACGCGGCTCAGCTTCGAAGAAAGATCCTCAATTCCTGAGTCACCGCCGGTCGCCTTCTCCAGGTCAAGCTCAATCTCGTCAGCACCATCGCTGGCATTCTTCTTCGCAAGCTGGCGGATTTGAACGACATCGTCAACTTGAACTGCTGTTTTGGCTTTCTCAACAGCCTCCTTTGCAGCTCTCTTCTTCTCCTCGACTTGAACCATGGCTCTGAAAGCTTTCCTTGTATCATCAAGGAAAACAGTCTCAAGCTCCTTCTTCTGTGCGAACTCAGCCAGTGAACGTACACAAGACATAATTCTGTCCACAGAATCCTCATCAATCGGTGTTTTAACAAATTGTGACTGTCCAACTCGGATGATCGAAATCATGATCAACATAGCCTCTGCACGGAGAGCATTTGTCCGCGCAATGTCCTTTGAAATTTCAGAGTGACGCATAACCAACTTTGTGAGGGTGGACGAGAGGACAGTCGCAAGATAGTAGTCGCCATCCAAGATGAGTTGGCGGAGAGGTGGTTTCTGGGCAGCCTTCACAGCTTCTAATTTGGCCTGGACACCGGATGTGCTGGTAAGAGCGCTTTCGGTCGCATATGTGCCATCTGCCAATACTCTCCGGGAACCAGTTGGTGCTGCTGGCTTTCCGGTACCATTGACGTGCTCCTCCTTGTGCTCCTCATGGCCTTCTGAAGCCTCATCCAGTAACCGCTGCTCAGAAGCCAGAATGGGGATCTCGCCAAGACTTGCACGTATCCTCTTCCATGCATCTCTAATGTCGTTGGCCTCCATAGAGTATTCTCCAACAATCCACAATGCGCCTCTGTAGACCTTGCCTGCGCGAACCTCGCTCAAAGTTGAGACGAGTCGCTCGACGATAGTCTGGCGAAGCTTGGGGAATTTCTCGACGACCTCCTTCACGAAAGAGATAACATCAACAGCTGAAGTGCTATTGAAATCGGCGATGAAATCCATCAAGAGTTCGACAACACTCGCTGCGACTTCCGAAAACTTGATTGCGCATTGATGGATGGAATGGATGAGGAGTTGACGATACTCGTTATTTTTCTCATACTCCTGGTCCACGGTCTTGGCTAACTCCTTCTTCAACAGGAGCACCACGTCGTTGACATTCTTGCTCGACACCATCTCCAAGGCGAGCGCGAGTGCCTTCCGTCGTACATCGATATCTGGACTTGAAAGAACGCGCAGGATTTCCATGGTCAGGTCATCCAGAACCCCCTCATTCTTGCGTCTGAGTTGGTCCACACGATCAAGGACGATAAGCTTCACATTGTTATCCGACTCTTTAATGCTCAACTCGATGAACTTTGCAGCTGCTGCCTTCACTGCCACCGGATTGTTCGTCAAAGCAGTGAGGGATGACGCAGCCTCATACACAACTGTTGCAGCGCCTGCCTCCAAGAGGTCGAAGATAAGGCGCAAATATCTGGCCTTGTTTTGTGAGTTCTGGACTGCATCCTTTCTGATGAACTCCAATTCGACAAGTTGTAGAAGCTCATCTGCATTTGGGATGCCATCAAATACACTGCTAAGGTATGCTAGTGCCTTGTCGTGGCTGATACTCGCAAGGGCAGCAAAGGCATTGCGCTTGCAGGTATGGTCGCTCTCCGTCTCGAGGAACGTGGCGATCAACTCGGGGGCATCTGGAATCATGCTCTCAGAGTGTTGATAAATGGAAGCCACAGCGAAGACAGCGTTCTTTCGGACGTAGGCATGGCGATGCTCTAAGCAGGATCGCGCAGATGACAGGAGTGGCTCAATGAGCTCTGCTTCGCGCAGCTTGCACAAGAATCGGAGTGTATTGCCTCGAATGTACTCGTTGGGATGTTGCAGGTCGTTTCGGATGCCGTTACTGTAGTGGTTTAGCTATGAACATCAAAAGCCTCCACAGCTAGCTCACCAGACGAGAATCATCTCATTGTTCAGCTTCCCGCTCGCATCCAGCTTCGGGCAGATCTCGTAGTAGAAGTAAAGGAGCTTCTTCAGTCGCTTGTCCTTCGAGGGCATGACAAATCGAATAATGTGCATAAGAAGCTGTGGCATTGGGTCTCCATTGAGCATGATTGTGAGGATCCGCTTCATGGTCTCGCACTTGCTCTCATCCGTCCCCTTCTCCAGCTGCGTCCGCAGCTCTGACATGGACGGAACATCTGAGTGGTTATCTTGGTGGACCAAGCTGTATGAGCTGTCGAGGAAGGATGCCATTGCGCAGTGTTGATCCCAGAACTGGGGAGTTGCGGCTGCGGAAGGTTATGGGGGATTCGTGTTCCCAAGCTAGGGGATTCGGAGTGGGTGGTCACTCGTGGCAAGGGAGGGCCGCTGTGGTTTTGGCGTTGGCGTTGTCGTCGACAAGAGGTTTAGAAGGTAAAGATGGAATTATGACAGGCGCCTGGGTATCAATAGAGGCGCTTTCCAGGTTGCCAGGTGCTTGCATGTGAGGAAGAGAGGATGAGAGGATGAGAGAAGGAAGAGAGGATGAAGGATGAGGGTCCGAGGAGCTTATCCAGGCACAGTACAGTACCTCCGTCTCCCTCCCCTTAGACTTCGAACCACGTTGGTGAATCCGCGAATTAAGCGACAGAGCAGATCACGTGCAGCCTCGTCCCTGGGCGACGGATTCTGCCCCGCCAAAATTCACGAGGGCGACAGGGCTGAGACATTTCAACTTGGGCCTCAGCTTCTTGACCTCTTGACCTTTTGGCCTTTTGACATCTTCACATCTTCACATCTTCACATCTTCTCTTCGCATCACTTTCGGACAGCCACAACCTCAACATGGCTGCCAACGCAGAGCCCTTCTACATTCGCTACTAGTATGCGCATCACATTCTGACTGCGAGGCTTCTGCTAACACCCATCAGCTCAGGACATCAGGGTCGTCACGGCCATGAGTTCCTAGGTATGTTGAACCACCCATTGCACTCGAACCACCCGCTGCGCTTTATGACTCTGACCTCACCTTGTCTTAGAGTTCGACTTCCGCATTCTCGGCGATGGGAGAAGCGCAGCTGCACGATATGCCAACAACTCCAACTATCGCAATGACTCCCTCATCCGCAAAGAAAGTGCGTTGGAACGACCCGCTCCCTTCGAACCATCACAAGGCTGAAGGCTGAAGACTGACGGATATCTACATAGTGTGTGTCAGCTCTACAATGATCGACGAGATCAAGCGCATCATCAAGACCAGTGAGATTCTGAAGTATGTGGCGAATGCGCAAGGGATACATGGGGCACATGAACTGATGGCAATACAGGGAAGATGACAGCAAATGGCCACAGAAGAACAAGGATGGCCGTCAAGAGCTAGAAATCCGTCTAGGGAACGAGCACATCTCCTTTGAGGTATGTTGCATTAAAGCGCCGCAGTACGCAGTATGCCGTGACGCTAACTGTGCCTGCGCCATGTAGACAGCAAAGATTGGATCGTTGGTGGATGTCAGCGACTCCGCTGACCCAGAAGGTCTTCGCGTCTTCTACTATCTCGTTCAAGACCTGAAGGCGCTGGTATTCTCGTTAATCGGCCTCCACTTCAAGATCAAGCCAATATGAATACTGGGAAGGAGGCGTTTGCGATACTTGCTTGGAAAGGGGCGTTCAGATTGTGGTTTGATACCATTGGGGTTGATGTTGATCGGGAAAGCCTGGGTTACGAACCGGCAAATATAGAGATTTGATATGAGACTGTTTGACTATTGTGCCCCAGTATAAGGCTATAAGCTATAAGCCCATTATAGGCGGCTTCTCTCGGTCATCGGTCATCGGCTTGAGAAGGTACATCGGCCTGTTTTTGCGGGGATCCTGGAGTTTAGTCCAACCATTGCAATCTTGGCTTGGCAGCCGCTCGATGCCCAAGTCAATCAATCAATCAATCAGTCAATCAATAATCGCATATGGAGGTGTACAGTGTATGTACTTACAGTACCTACAATCATCCCGCGACCAACATCCCATCATTATCATTTCTTTCCCATCAGCGATGTCTTGCACCGTGACGGCAACGTCAGATTAATAACTCGGATTACATATTTTCTCCGTATATTTCTACCATATTTCTATCTCTTTAGAACCACCCTTTACACCCATCCCTCAAGGCTCCGTCAGCGCTGGCGCGACCGAATAAATGCCTGGCACCCCTTCCGTCCGTCAGGACGTTGCCACCACCGACGCCGACGCCTCGAGGCAGGCTCATACCACATGTCCGCCCGAGGAAGTGCGCGATGAGTCCTGGGGGCAAACCGAGATGGATGTGGATGTGGATGTGGATGTGACTCCAAACGATGATGCTGAACGAGCCGCGACAGGGAATCAGCAGCTCACACCCCAGCTGTTAGGCATATCGCGGCAGAACGATCCGGCGCTGTCTTTTGACAACCAGCAAGTGAAGAAGATGGACATCGACGAGGAGAGTCCTGCAGTGGAGAGGTTATCGCCCGACAGTATGGAGGAGAAGCAGGAAGTGAAGAGTGGGACCCAGCAGTCTCTGGGGATAAACAACTACATCGGCAGCTCCCTATCAATGGACTATGAGTTCTCAAATGTCAGAGTAGGTTTTAGATGTCTCGCTGTGATAGAAACAAGTGCTGATATGTATGCGCTCGCAGCTGAGGCCATCCTCACCATCCTCCTACTTGCGAGCTGGAAGCAAGTTCCATGGCACACAGCAGTCTGAGCGTCAGGTCTATGAGGTGCAAGTCGAGATAAAGCACGTCGACATGAGAGAATCATTTCTATGTGGTTACCTGCGCATACAAGGTGCGCCGCAGCCTCCTCTGCTCTTTGACATGCCCAAAGCTAACAACTGCTCCACGCAGGCCTCACAGAAGACCACCCAACCCTCACAACCTACTTCGAAGGCGAAATCATCGGCTCCAAATACTCCTTCCTCACCAAGCACGAAGACTGGGGCTCGACCGACAAGGTCGACCTGGAGCACTGGGCCAAGTTCCAGGCCTTCCGCCCCTTCCAGAAACAGGCCCGCAAGGGCAACCTCTACATCCCCAACGTGGCGCAGCGCGAGAACATCTTCATGCGCTGGAAGGAACACTTCCTCCTCCCCGACCATCGCGTGCGCACGATCAGCGGCGCCAGCTTTGAGGGCTTCTACTACATCTGCTTCAACCAGTGTCAAGGGACCGTAAGCGGGATATACTTCCATGCCAAGAGCGAGAAGTACGCATTCATCTCCTCCCTCCCCTTTTCCCTCCCCCCCCCCTCTCCTCTATCGCAAGGCGTTTACTGACCCCGCACCAGGTTCCAACAGCTTGAGCTCAAGCACGTAGAAGATCGCGGGACCTTTGGCGCGATGGAGTTCAGATGAGGCGGTTCGCGACGACGATATAACAGACGACGGCATGCTACATACGACATACGAACGAGTCTTTAATCAAGCAGGATGTGAGTGCGGCATGGATAACACAGGCGACACAAGGTGATTATTTCGGCACTGGATAGTGATACTGAGAGAGGGCGAGGGTGCATATATGGTAACAGTACAGTCTTGATTCCCCGGGTCGGCGAGAGAGCTGCTCAGAAAGAGGCTCTGCCGCTCGATTGCGTTTGGTCTTTTGAATTATAGGGCTCGGGATGGCTGCGGACACGTAGCCTGGGAGAGGGAGGACGTGTGCTTAGCGTGCGGGAGTGGATGGAACTGAGGATAGGAGTTTGGATGCTGTTGAAGTCGAATGGAGGTCGTTGAGATGCTCGTGCCTTCCTTGCCCTGCCTGCCATACCGAGACCGTCTTTTACTCCTTGAGACACTGCGAATGTGGGAAGCCGAGAAGCAGCAGCATTCCCAACGGTCTTGGTGATCGTGTCCTGAGATCTGAGCTCTGAGCTCTGTGCTCCATGCTCTTGTGCTCTGTGCCTCCCCTTTTCCCCTTTCCCTCTTCCCTCTTCACACACAGCCATTCCCCAGACCCACACGTGCCCCGTCATAATGCCGCTCCCCATCATCAAGAATGGGTTTCGCGGCACGTGCCACATCCATACACCCTCACCGCCTTGGGACCTCGTCCTGTTTGTCCCGTTTGTCCTCCCAGCCGGCGCAACCTGGTTAGCTCAGCCGCGTCGCTCGACCATGCGAGCTCCGAATAGCCTCATCAGCTAATCTCGCGCGACCACCCTCTCCACGTCGAGCTTCCTTCCTCATCCTCGTGTCTACAAACCAATCTCCCCCCTCTCACCAGCGCCGTCCATCGCAGCCATGGATTTCGCCCCCTACCAAGGTCCGCAACCCGTCCTCGCACCCCCCCCCCCTTCCTCCCTCTCCTCGTCCGCGCCCTCCCCAATCCGCACCCGCAACCCCGCTGACCCCCCTCCCCCCCCGCAGACACCTCCCCCGAAGCAACGCGCACGCTCTCCCCGCCCCCCTCCGGCCGCCGCTCGACCTCCTTCTCGCCGCCCGCGTCGCCGCACGACAACCCGTGGGCGCCGGCGGCGCCCGCGAGCGCGGGCGCGGGCGCCGACGTCGAGATGGGCGCCACGAGGGGCCGCGACGCGCTGAATGACTTCGAGACCAGCCTGCCGCTGCGGCTGGACTACGAGGCCTGTCTGGCGTATGTGCTGCTGCCGCCGGCGGGCGGCGTGCTGTTGCTGCTGTTGGAGTGGAAGAGTGATTATGTGAGGTTGGTGGCCCCTGTTCTGGCGTGATTCCTGGCGTGGCTGGGGATGGGAGGGAGGGCAAGGGAGGGGTGGGGATGGGAGAGATGGCAAGAGACGGGGAGGCTAATGGGGGAATAGGTTCCATGCGTGGCAGTCTGCGCTGCTGTTCAGTGCCGTCTTCGTCGTCCATCTGATTTTCTCATGGAGCAGCTTCATGAGCTGGGTGCTGTTTTTGGGCGATCTCGGACTCATCGGATACCTAACCATGAGGGCGTATAAAGATGGTATGATCCATCCGTCCTCCGTCCCCGATCCTTACGTTGTCCCTACCTCCTCTGGATGTGGAGGCGATGCTCTTGAACAATGAATGCTGATAGCTGCGCTGTTCTAGCGGATACTCTTGATCGTTGCGAAGTCCCGTTTTTCGGACCGCTGGCGAGCCGGATTCTGGACGATGAGTAGACGGATGCGGAGAGTGCGTGGCTATAATGGAGGACGACGTGCGACAGTGCGATGATACCCTGGGCGGAGTGGTGCTTTTCGAAGGGGAGGAGAGAGCTTGTGCATATGTATGTGGAGGGGTGTAACTATAATATTAATACGAGTTCGGACTCTCTGGCCTTTCTGGACACAAGTCTGATGGGATGGAGAGGTCGCAGCTGCGCAGGATTGGAGTAATGGGAAAGGTGTCAAAAGAGGCTATCGAGCTCCAATCACAAGATTTCTAAACAATGTGATCGCTAGTGTCGAAAGTACGTGTTCAATTTCTCATCAGACAAATACAATGATGCCTCCTCTCACAAAGTATTCATACTATTCATCTCCCCTTCTCTCCAGAACCTCGTTCTGCGCCTGTATTCCCTATGAGTCGTCAGCGTCAGCGTCGGCGTCATCGACCTCCTTTCCATTCTGTATATCATACCTCTATCGCGAAAGCCCACAAAAGAAATCTCCCCAAAAATTCTATTCCGCCTTCTCAGACTGGTAATACACATCCCCCACCTTCCCCTCCCCAATCAGCCCCTCCTCCCTCTTCAGCCCCGCACCCCTCTCCCTCTCCACATGCTCCGACTCATTACTCCCCATCGCATACGCAATCCCAAACGGTATCGGCATCAACAGCAGCCCCTTCATCACACTCCTCCTATCCCAGCCCCTGCGCGCCTGCGCCTCCGCCCCGGGCACCCACGTCCCCGCCGCCGCGCCGCCCCTCATCCTCGACGACTTCATGCCCAGGCCGCCCACGTCGCGCAGGCCCGACGCGCGCGCCCCCTTCCCCGCGGCCCCCTTCAGCCCCTCGGCCAGCGACGTCGGCGCGCCCGTGCGGATCGGCGGCGCCCCGCTCTCCGCCGCCCCGTCGCCCCCGGACTCCCCGCCGTAGTTCAGCGCCGAGTTCAGGTCCGCCTCCGCCCGCTCCTCGTCCTGCGTCTGCCGCTGCCGCCGGCTCCGCGGCGCCTGCGCCGGCGGCCCCGTCGCGATCGGGTCGGGGCCCGGGTGCTCGCCGCGCGTCTGCCGCAGCGTCGTCGGTGGCTGTTGCGAGCGCGGGCGTGCGATCTCGGGAGACCCCTCGGACTCGCCGTAGCCTTGCGCGGAGCCGGCTTTGGCGGCGGAGGTTGAGAGGAGGCGGGGCGGTTGGGTGGAGAGCCGCAGGAGGGGGATGGGGGGTTGGCGGAGGGCGGAGCGCGGGCCGGGGCCGGCGATGAGGGTGAGTGCGGAGCGCATTGTGTTTTGGGGTTTTGGGGGTCCGAAAGGTACGGGTGTGTAAGATGCGGAGAAGTAGAGCTGAGATCTGGAAGAACAAGAGTAAGGAAGCGGTTGGTGATCTTTGTGGATGTATTGCTTGGCAGTGTTGAGAAAGCTGCAGTGGAAAGAGGGAGGATGAAATGGAAATGGAGATGGAGATGGAGATGGATATAGAAATGCAAATGCAAATGGAGAGATATGAGAAATGTCGTAACGACCTACGACCTCACCTAGGGCATTTCGAGATCTTTCATCCAATGACGGCCATGGTTGACGTAAAGTTGAACCAGGAGTCGTTGACGTAAATAAGCTTCGTCGACGACCACACTACATCATAGCAAGTCATGTGATACCCCTAAACGTTGATCGAGTCCTCCCTCCCTCTCTTCATAGCAGGCCAATATCTCTACAGCCTTGCCCTTGCCGTAAGACGCAAGAACGCAAATATGCCTGCAGCCAAATGATATTGTCGACATCACTGATTCTGATCCCTGATTCAGGCTCCTGACTTTGATAAATGGATTGCGTGCGAGCGACGCTTCTGTGCCAACCAGCTATTCCAGGAGGTGCCATGCCCGTTGCCGCCGCTGGTGATGGGGATGCTTTTGCAAGAGGCGCAGAGGGAGGGGAGGGTGAGCATTTTGGGGGTTGGTGGAGGAAGGTGAGAGATGGTTGGTGAAGTGGTGCGTTGAATATATACATATATACATATGCTTGAGATAGAAAATGACCTAACTTACTACCGCCGACCGACCGACCGAGTGGCAGAATCATGAACCGCAGCTAAACTGCTAAAGAGAACTTGACAAGGGGGAGATAAGACGCTCACACCGCCACCAAGCTAAGGTCCCACTCAAGACCCGGATTGCTCATCCGCCGTCGCCATCGGTGGTAGCTGCTGAGGCTCACCAAGACTGAGGGTTGCCAATCACTTCGTCCTGGCCTCAGTCGCATCTTCGCACTCGCGAAGGACTGTGATGGCCGAGAGGTGAGATATGAAAGGTGAGAGGTCTGCATGTTCACCTCATCCCCACCCAGCATTTGATTCTTTCAAGAATCAACATGCATCCAAACTCACATGCATTGACACGCTTCCTTCCCAGGAGTTAAAGCCCCTCAAGAGAATTTCCCAATGTGCAGGCATCCATAAACAATCTGTAAAGAAAAAAACGCCGCTCGGGCTTCTAGAGTCGCTTCAATTCCTAAATATACACGCTGCCCAACCGCTCTCCCCCTCCCTGCATAATTCTACACAACACACACCCCCTAACTAAACTCCTGCGCCTCCTCGTCCTCCTCCAGGATCCTCGCGAAGCTGAACGGCTCGAACGGCACCCCGTCGCCCAGGAAGTGCTTGCTCATCGCCTCGACCCAGTGCAGCCGCAGACTGTGCAGCATGGCGCTCGTGCCCTCCATCACGACCAGCACCGCGATCGTGAGGAAGAACCACACGAAGAACGTCACCACGAGCACGGCCACGCCGAGCGCCCCCGTCGAGTCGAGCCCGATCTTGAGCGTCATCGACCAGAGCACCAGCGAGAGCTGGTTGTGCGCGAGCGAGAGCGCCCAGAGGCGCAGGTACGACGCCGTGTGCGACACGCAGTTGAGGCAGAATTCTGCGGGGGTTAGCAGGGCACGGGAGGTGGGGATGGAGGGGGGGGGGCTTACCGATGGTGTGGATCACTTGGTGGATCATGACTTCGCCGAACTCAAACTCTTCGTGCCCTTCACCCTCGTCGCCGAGGTCTTGCGTGATCATGTCGATACCCTCCGTCTCGCTGGTGATGCTGGCGCGGCCGAGACTGCGGCGATCATCATCTCCATCGAGGGCGCTGACTCTCGAAGTCTCTCCGATGCCTCTATAGCCCTTGGCACGGGCTTTGCTATCCTCCCATCTCAAGTAGAAAGGCTTGAGGAAGAGGAGGATTGGAACCTGGATCAGAGCAAGTAAGACAAGGAAAATTTGGAGATACTTCTGGAATGTGCCGTCACCAAACAGTGGCTGCTCGATCGTGCCGGGCTGAAGGAACATGTAGATCAACATATTGAGGAGTCCAGGTGCTTTATTGCCAACAGGAGACCAGTCAATTGACCACTTATAAACGATTGTAAATACCAGATATCCGAAGATGGACTGGAAGAAAATCATCCCTGGAATAAAGTTGCCCCAGATGTCGATGGGTGTCTTAAAGTGGCGGGCGTTGATATAGGATAGACACAGAGAGTATGTCATATGGCACCACCCCATGAGGATACTGAGTTTCATCTTGTAACTGTTGGCGAAGAGGAGGTCGTTCTCAGCACCGTGCCACATCCAATCCAGGCCGAAAGGATAACGATAGCCGTCTTCGTTCAGTTTCGCAGGAACGGAATTTCCCTTCTGTTCATCCCAATCCCAATGCCAAGCGGAGGGGAATATTGACATTGACCGGGAGAAGACATCGTTATACACCAGTCCGGTGTACATGGAGAAGATACCCATCATAAGCATGATGTAGCGACCATAGTAAGCCATCGAGAAAATCTCATCTCGGACCTTCTTGAGTGGCTTTTCCCAGTAAATCATAGCCGCAGCAGCGCAGAACATTAGGAATCCATGCCCAAGGTCACCGAACATGACGGCAAAGAGGAATGGAAAGGTAACGATGGTCGGCAGGCCAGGATTGACTTCTTGGTACTTGGCGGTGCCGTAGGCGTTGATAATGGTCTGGAAGCCCTCCGTAAACTTGTTTGTCTTCTGATACGTTGGCGGGGTCTTGTTCGTCCGGATCTCATTGATGATCGATGGAACAGTAAGTCCTGCCCGATTGTTGACATCCTGGAGCGTAGCCTTGATTTGAGGGAGAGAGTTTGATGGACACCAGGCCTCTGCGATCAGAGTCTTCCTAGCGCGATCGTAAGAGAGCAGGTTGAGTGTCTGATAGACGGCCTTCTCCTTCTTGATGATAACCATCCATGCTGCTAAACTCCGAGCAATCTGTGTGAGCTCAGCATCTAGAGTCTGCTTCGTGTTGCGCAGGACACTTCCAAGGTCGCTCAATCTGGTATTGACCTCGTGAATCTGGTCTCTGCGCAAATCGCTGTTCTCGTCCACAGAGTATAAATCGGCGCCCAGCGACTCCGAGATCTTGCGGATCTTGGCAATAATCTCCTTGCCGTGCGCGAAGATGACGAAGACATTCTTGTTGACCGGCTCGTTGTTGCTGGGGTTGATGAGTGGCTCCGGGATCTCGGACTGGTTCATGTACAGATTGCCGCGCAGTGTCCTCCAGAGAATCCGCTCGAATGCAGCAACACGCTCGCGAGGGATGACACCCGCGACAAAGCCAATGTTCATCACCGAGAACGATCGTCGGTCGCGAGCATCGCCGTTTTGCGGGAGCTGTTCGATATCTTGAAGCAATGGTGCATCGTCGTCCTGGTCGATAGACGACCGGATATCCTCGACATTGCCATGCGCCCTATCGAAGAACCCTCCGGTCTCTTTCAGCACCCACCGCCACTCCGTCAACTCGACCTCCCTCTTCTTCAGGGTCTCGTAGCTATCGTTGAGCGAGGCGACCCTCTGCTCGAGGCTCTGGCTGCGGTCGGAGAGCTCGTCGATTTCCGAGGTCGACGGCGCGGCCAAGGTGTCGACGTCCAAGTCCAGTTTGCGCAGAGGGATCCCGGCCTTCTCCATCTGCGAGCGAAAGAAACCTAACACACCTATCAATAAAACATCGACCGCGTGTTATCGAGGGACATACGAAGCTGGCGCTCAACGTTATCGAGGCGGCGGAGTTCTTGCGTGAAGGTCCGCTGGAAGACGGACACGTCGGCATTAAGCTGCAGGCAACATGAGCATGTGTATCCCGTACTCGACTGCACTCGCTGCACTCACATCGCGGAATTGGATCTGTCCGATCTCGCCCAGAGCATTGATGACTTCCCGGCCTATCTCGTTGGCGACGTAGAGCTGCACCATGCTCATGTCCGCCGAGCGGAACATGGTATCCTTCGCGGCCGCCATGACGGCAGACGGGCTCCTCGGGTCTACGCAGTCAGAGGGAGTAGAGAGGAGAAGCGTCGAATGATTGTAGAAGTGTAGAAGCGCTGTTTGGAGCTCGAAATAGCGTCAGTGATTGATGGCATCGGGTCGTCCATCCAAGCATAGCTACCTACCTAGCGTCGTCGTCGGATGACTAAGCTGGGGTAGCCAATGAGCACAGACAGGAACCCCCTTGGTCAGATAGGGGCACAGAGTGTCGAAGTCTGGTCTTCATGACAACATGAGGCTCGGAACTTGAAATTGTATACTTGTTCATGCTATTTATATAAACTTGCATCTGAGCAGTGCATAATACTCTTTAATCAATCGACTTTCTGGTATCTGTGATGAAGCTACAATAAATGGTCGTCACCACCTCAACGGCCCCGAGGTCTCCAAACGCCTGCCCGGCTGCTAATATATTACAACAATTCAGATCATATGATTCCCTCTCAATGCACCTTAGCCACCTTAGACGCCTGTCTCCCGTTCTGCCCCTCCTTCTCGTCCCCATACTTCCTCTGCCACTGCCACTCAATCAGCACCGGCAAGAAATGCCTGAGACTAAACTCCGGCCACAAGCAATCCAGGAACACCAATTGCGTGTCCTCGTGGCACTGCCATAACATGAAATCACTCAGCCGCTTCACCCCGCTCGTCCTGATCAGCAGGTCCAGCGGCGGATCGCCCGCCGTGAAGAGATGCGACTCGATCGTCGCCGTGCTGATGCTCTCTGGGTCCGGATAGGCCAGCGCATCGGCGGCATTCGAGTCGGCGGACGCGGCCGAGTCGGGATGCAGCGTCGTGGACGAGGAGACAGAGTCGTCTATGTCGGCGTCGGAGGCGGACGAGGGGGCCGGAGAGGCCGAGCGCGGCGAAGACGAGCCGGCGGCGTCGGTGGAGAGGTTCCTCGAGCGCAGCTTCTGCGTTATGCGCGTCTCGGAGAAGGGACGCTTCGTGGGTGGGAGGGGGACGCAGAACTCGGAGACGGTGCTGCGGATTGCGGTGGTGATTTCGTCGCGCGAGGTGTAGGGGAAGCAGACGTTGAGGACGGCGCTGGTGTGTGTCAGTAATCCGTCTCTAGTCGAAGTGTTGGGCGAGATGGAAGGGGAAGGCCGCGGGGGGAGGGGAGACGGACTCGCCGTTGCCGCGCGTCATGTCGACGGCCTTGTTGATGGCCTCGAGCACGTCGGGCTTGACCAGCTCGCGCTGTCCCAAGATGCGTACGCTGGCACCATAGCGGTCGAGGAGGTCGCCGTGCTGTGTGATCTGCGAGAGCTTGACCTTGAACATGTCCATCAAGGCATCGACCTCATATTTGCTCCTCTTGAAATTCTCAATGCTGAAGGCATAGATCGTCACGACCTTCACTCCGCACTTGTAGCACACCTCGAGGATCTGCGAGCTTCCGTCAGCGCATGCCGGTTGCGCGTTGGGGGGTGGGGGGATGGGAAGGAAGGAGGAAAGGGAGGGAGAGGGGTGAAATACCTTAGCTAGAGCTTCAAACCCCAAATTGTGCCCTTCCAGCGTCTCAATCTTGTGGCTCCGCGCGAACCGTCGGTTCCCATCCATGACGAAGGCGACGTGCTGGGGCACTGGACCCTGGCGCACCGCCCCGATGAGCAGCTCGCGCAGCTGGTTCACGCTCCACTCGACGGGCGGCGAGGCATACACCCACTTCCTCAGCTGGTTCAGATGCATGGAAGACATGGCGAGGGCTGTGTGTGTCTGTGACTGCGCGGCAGGCTGCGGAGTTGTGGATGTCGAGATGTGCGGTGGAGCTCGTAGGTGACGAGGCGACGAGGCGGCCAGGCGACGACCAATTTCGATTCGGGTTTCGTGAGAGGACGGGTAGGTGGAATGCAGAGGGGATCAAGTATCACAGGTAAGTATATGTATTATGGCAATCGTCGCCTGAGCTGGCGCAAGCAGGAGTAGGCTTCACGAGGCGTTTGCGGGGAAGTGGGCGAAGGGCAGGAAATAGGCAGTTGTTGTGCTGAGACCAACGATGTGAGTGTGATTCTTACTGTAGACATACAACCTTCAAACTTCAGCAATGACTTCATAGCTTACAGCATTGTGCCAACTACCCTCTATCACAATACAATAGATAATATATAATGACTGCTACAGGGGAGCCTTTAACCTTTTAATGATTAGTCCTTTAACTCTAGTTTAAAAGGTAAAAAAATTTAGTTTTGTTTTTTACATTTACTCAGCTATTCTTAGGTTTTACGCATCTTATGCTAAAGAGCTTGGCGGAGATGATGCATACATAGATCATAAGCTCAGTGTTAATTATTGTGTTAAGAGCAACTTGGAGAGAAGCAAAGCTAACATGTTACATAGGTACATACTACTAAATCAAGAATCATCCTCGCTGCCCAACCCTGAGGATCATGTCTATGGACTATGATCATGATCATCCTGAGCCTCATATTTTGTCTATCTTATCCTGCCTTGGACCTGGACCTTGCTCTCATCTCATCCCTCTGCCCCAAGGCTCTCGGTACTCGACGGGCGACCCATGCTAGAGAGTAGAGATTCAGCTCTCTCGGGTCTGAGTGTGAATATGCACATAAGCACATAAGATACACGGTCAGAGACTCGAAACATTATGAAGCCTTTTCCTGAGTTATGATGCTTATCGCTGCCAAGCATGTATAAGGTATGTACTATATGTAGGTATGTACATATGTATGTACCTCATCCATGTCCGTCGACATAATGATAACATCGATATAGATAGATGTCTATGTCTAGATGTCTAGATGTCTAGATGTCTAGATACCATAGATACAAGGATATGAGCCTCTGAGATACTGCAAAGGGAAAGTCGGCGAGATTGCGATTTGCGGCGGCGTCCAGAAGAGGAAGAAGAAGACGGCAGGTATGTATGTCAGGTATGTATGTATGCCATGCCTACTCCAATAATCAATCCTGGATACTGTTGGATACTGTGTCTTCTAATTCTGGAGAGTAGAGGGAGTAAATAAATACCTGTGTTATCACCACCCATTTCTGCGATTGCTTCTTGCTGCTTGCTGCTTGCTGCTTGCTGTTTCCCAATGCAGGCTGCGTAGACCTGTAGGAAGGAAAGGACGCATTCAGATCAACATATCAACATCATCAACATCATCAACATCATCAACCTCATTATCAACATCATCAACCTCATCAACCTCATCTATCACAGACGACCGTCGACACCTGAGATTTGACGGTAGGGATCAATCTGCAGCCTTGCGACGAGGGGCCTGTGTGGTAGAGCAAGATCCACAAGATCCACAAGATACACAAGATACACAAGAGACACAAGAGACACAGGAGACACATCCACATCCACACAGAAGAGACAGGCACAGATGAGAGATTACATATTACAGATTACAGATTACAGATGAGAGATTACAGGCCACAGATTCACAGACTACGGGTGACGAGGACGAGGACGAGGACGGACGCGTGAATGGAAAGCAGGATCCCGTCTCGTACATACATACATATATACTACCTCATACACATATTATATATATATATATATATATACATACACACATATATATATACATATATATATATACATAATACTGTCTGTATGGATAGCCATACCTGCTTCCCCATTGTATCACCAGCCAGCTTATGTATATATACAATTGGCAACAACCCCCTCTGTTTGCAGTGTTCGATGTTTCCACTGCTTCAGTGCTTCAGTGCTTCACTGCTTACTGCTTCACTGCTTCACTGCTTCACTCTTCACTGCTTCACCACTTCACTGTTTTCAGATCTCCAATTTCTTTGCGACAGATACATACATACATGTTTCGCGCATTCCATTCCACTCCACGCCTGGAACCGTCCGTTTGTGCCGATCTCAGATCTGCACTAAACTAATTAATTATACCCTTCGTTCGTGCCTCGTCGCTTTCCGAAACCAGAAACCTCAAACTTTTCTTTGCTCCATGCTGCGACCCTCCCCTCATGATCTCAGTGCATGAGGAGAGAAGGAGAGCCAGTATCGACGACAGTATCGACGACAGTATCGACGACGACGAGAGAGCAACAACAACAACACCAACAGTCGCATAATGGCACACTACGATCCAGTCACACAGTCCCTGCGCGACGACGCTGACCACTACTGCATGCGCCCCGTCGCAGATTCTCCGCCGCCACCAGTGCAATTTCAGCCATCTCCACCACCCAAGCCCGCCCTGTCCATGGACGAGACTGCTATGCTATTTATGGCTCAGCACGAGAACCACACACACCAGCACCAGCACCAGCACCAGCACCAGCAACATCAACATTTCGAAAACGAGAACGAATTATTACACTCGCCGTCCTTCCTGACCAGCGCATTCCTCACCAGCACAGCTCCCAGCACCGCACGATCCGTCCGGAGCAGGAGCACGCGCAGCTACGACCGCATTGACGGCAGCGAGCGCGACGACCTGACCTTTTCCGGGAACACGAGTCCGTTGCTGGGCACGAGCGTCGGATCGAAGGCGGACGAGTCGTGCGTCGGGAGACGGAGGCATAATACCGATCTTGCCATTGCCACGAGTCCGGCGCGCTTCGACGACGACGACGGCCTGGGACGCATACGGAAGAGCAGCTCCGTGCCCGTCACCCAGCCGGCCGTGAGGAGGGCGAGTGCGAGAGGCCTGCGAGTCCGACATCCGACACCTGGCTTGCAGACGCTGCAGGGCGCATATACGTCGAACGTCGTGAACCTGGAGGAGGCGGCCGAGAAGCTCAGCATGACGAGCAGTATTGACGAGTCGATAAGGAAGGCGTATGAGGAGCAGAAGAGGTCTGATAGTCGGAGGAGCTCGGCGCGACAATCGTCGTTGATGGACATCATCACCGATGTTCCGTACGGGACCGCGCCGATGCAGCTTACGAGTCCGACGTCGATCATCGATGTGAATAGTGCGGCGAGGTCGGGAGGTTACTCTCGGGCCGGTGCCATCATACTGCCTGCGAGAGCGAGAGCGGACTCGAAGAGCTCGAAGACGTCGAAATATGGGACAAGACCAGAGCCGGGATTGGAGGGTCGACCTTTGCATGAGTTCGTCAGTCTATCTCGTCGGAATTCAGATATGTCTTCACGAAATGTGTCCAGAGCTGCATCGATGGCGGAGAAGGATGAAGAGGCAGGATTTCCCAGGTGCACTCTTGCGATTCGAAACCCATCATACGATGACGTCGACATTGATGATGAAAGGAAGGACGGGCAGTTAGAAAGAACCAGCACAGCGGTCTCGAATACCGAACTCGAAAAGGCACAGAAAGTCTTTGATGACTTCGATGGACAACATTATTCGAACTCGACTGCGGCGGCCTCGATACCAAGACCGGCCATGCCAGACAAGAGAGTCTCATCTGCAACTATGCTATCTACGTTCAGACCTAAATCATATGCCGATCCGCTCACCGGACAGGAGATGGTGTTCTATCCAGCACCAGTACCTTCAATGCTTCAACTACCACAGAAACTTTCCAACAGACCGACACCAGCCACAAGAGAGAAGCGTCGGACACAGGTCCTCAGTACCCTTCCGACAGCAGCTCGCAAATCTGCAGTCTGGCTGCCGGATGTCATGGAAGGTGAACATGACGAGACGGACAATGTTCTTCAATCAGAATATCTCCCGCAACATCACAAGCAGGCCGTGGGTGGACGACGTTCAACGCAAGATCTATCCCTCATGCCTGAGCAACTGCGTGCAAACATGTTCTTTGAGCAGCCGCCCCCGAAACACACCACTGTTGAGATCAAGGGACAGTCTGCTGTGAAGACTCTAGATGATATCCTCGATGCATCTGCATTCGCCCCTGTCTCGGCCTTTACAGACCATTCCATTGCCGGACGTCTTGGTGCTGAAGTCTACGGAGCCGACGAGAACAGAAAGACGAGGACAAAGAGTCAGATGTTCGGAAACGACTCTCTGGCTAAACCAAAGAGAGCAACGTTCTTCGGCCTCGGCGGCAACAAGAGCAATGAGAAGCTCTCAGAAGGAAGAAGTACCATGTCCATTCTCGGCATCGGCAAATCACCCGCATATGAGCCCGTCGCCGAGAAATCCCCCGGCCTCGTCCCTGACGGCCAAGACGATTCCGACGAGCCCGAGGAAATGGACGAGAGCTACGGCGAGGACGTGTACAGCGGCGCGCCCACCACCCTCCTCGCCGAACTCCAACTGCGCAAACAACAAGCGAAGGCTCGCACACAGCCTACCTTCCTGCCCGGCGGCTTCCGCTCCACGCTCCTCGAGATGGATGCGGTGGCGCAGGTGGAGTCGAAGGCGCGGCAGCAGAAGCACGTCACGCTGGCGTGGCAGGATAAGACGGTCGTGGAGGAGCAGGCGGAGCAGGACGACGAGGACGATGATGTGCCGCTCGGCGTGCTGTTTCCCGAGCAGGCGAGGATGCAGAATGATAATGCGGGCCGCCCGATGGGGTTGTTGGAGAGGAGAGAGCTGGAGGATAACGAGCCGTTGAGTAAACGGCGCGAGAGGTTGCTCGGCAGGCAGCCGTTGACGAGGGAGCCGTTGCTTAATCGCGCTAGTACGATGATGGAGTTCGCTACTGGGGGCGTGAAGAACAGTAGCAGCGAGACCATCACTCCCGGTGGGATTCCGCGACTCGTCAGTCCGTCGAATGACGACGCCGCGAACCCCCTCCCGGCGGCGCGAGCGGTCAGCGGAGACTTCACGAGCGAACTGCTGCACCACTTCGGCGGCGAGGCGAAGGGCAAGGAAAAAGAAGCAGCATCCACGACTCCCTTCTCAGAGGAGAACGAGACGCTGGGACAGCGCCGCAAGCGGCTGATCGCGGAGCGCGAGGCGCGCGAGCGCGAGGTCGGCGCGGGGACCCCGGAGCAGGACGCTGGTCTTGCGGCGCAGCGGCCGCTCGTGAAGCAGAGGCGGAGCATGGCGGACATCCTGTCGGCGCACCCGGCGCCGGGGGCCCGCCCGGTGGCGTCGCGGCCCAGGGAGTTGAGTCGGCAGAGCTCGATGCCGATGGTGGCACAGGGGGCGCAGGAGTATCCGCACCTGATGGAGTACGAGATGCAACGACAACAGCAGCAGCAGCCGCAGCGACAGACGGCCATGTACAGCGGCCTGCCAGCCAGCAACCCGTACGGCCACGCGTCGAACATCAGCCTCAACTACCAAGGGCAGCAGAACCTCACGAGCGGGTTCGCGAGCAACAACCCGTACGCGGCGGCGGCCACCCCGGGCCAGTATCTGGGCGGCGAGGACATGGCGAACCGGATGGCGCAGATGCGGGTGCGGGCGCAGCAGCAGCAGCACACGCCCGGAGGAGGGGTGCAGCCGGGCCAGTGGCAGAATCAGCAGGCGCAGTGGCAGCATTGGGCGAGGATGCAGGGGCTGGGGATGGGGCTGGGGGCGGGGGCGGGAGCGGGGTATGGCGGGTTGGTGCAGCAGGGGGGTGGGGTGGATATGGTGGAGAGGTGGAGGAGGAGCGTTATGGCGCCTGGTGCTGCGTAGGGAGGGGCGCGATGGGATGGGTCATAATAGAGGACGGTGTATTTGGCGTTTAGAATAGCATTGCTGGGGTAGGCTGTGTATGGAGCGAAGCAGGCGGCGCGACGGAGCTAGATGGGCAGGCGAAGGGAGAAATACAAGGACGGGTGGGGTAATGTAGAGGAGAGTCTTCGATGTATTTTACCATGGGCGGAGATCTGATATAGCGCGGAGCCAGCGGGATATGGGTGAGGAGATAGAAGAGCAAATCGAACAAGTACGCAATACTTACTGCGCGTACGGCCGTCTTTTTTTTTCTTTCTTGAAATAGGAATAGACGCCATCATCCGTACGAAATTTGTCATGGAACGCGAAAGCCTTTTAAGCGTTTGTTTGTGTTTGTGGTTTTGTTTAGGTGACGTGCAAGGCTACGTGATCCCACGGCGCGGCCCAGGCCGCCGACATCATCGCACCCACGCGCAACAGTCCCATCTCGCCATGCACATACGTACCTCCTCCGCCGCTCAAGCTCAACCACTATACAGCAGCAACCCCATCTCCCCCCCCTCTCCCTCATTTCTCTCCCCTCCTCACCCGCCGCATTGACTTGCCGTCGGCCGCCACCATCCTCGCCACCCCAGCGCCATGCTCTCCTCCGGCTTCGCCGACGCGCCCGTCGTCCGCAGCCTCGTCCTCTTCCTCGTCGCGGCCTCCCTCCTCGTCGCCCTCACCGACTCCAAGCACCTCGTCGGCGTCTCCATCGCGCCGCACCTCACGCGCCACCACCAGCTGTGGCGCCTCGTCCTGCTGCAGGCCTGCTGCGCGAACTCGAGCGAGGTCCTCGTCGCGGGCCTGCTGGCGTACCGGCTGCGGTGCGTCGAGCGGCTGTGGGGGAGCCGGAAGTTCGCGGTGCGTTGGCCCCGGCAGACCGTCCTGCGTTGCTGCGCTGAGCTGACTCGAGACAGAGCTTCGTCGCCGTCATGCTGCCCATCACCTCGCTGCTGCCCCCGCTGCTCCTCGCCCTCGTCGTCCGCCCCCTCTCCTTCAACACCGTGAACTACCTCCCCGCCGGCCCGACGCCGCTCCTCTTCGCCCTCCTCGCCCAGTACCACGCCGCCATCCCGCACGTCTACAAGTACCGGCTCGCCACCTCCTCCTCGTCCTCGTCAAGCGGCCCCTCCTTCTCCGACAAATCCTACACCTACCTGCTCGCCGCGCAGCTCGCCCTGAGCCACTTCCCGGGCAGCACGCTGTGCGCCGCCGCCGGCTGGGCCGTCGGCTACCTGTGGCGCAACGAGGTGCTGCCGGCGCGGCTGGTGGCGTGGAGGGTGCCCGCGTGGGCGGTCGGGGCGGCGCCGGCGCGGAGGGGGGAGGGGTTTGAGGCGCTGAGGAGGAGGTTAGAGGGCGAGGGGGCGGGGACGGGGGTGGCGGGGGAGGGGGGGCCGCGGAGGAGGACGCTGGGGAGGCAGGTTTTGGATCAGTTTAGGGGGGCGTTTTAGGGGGGATGGGGAGGATTGCTGGGTATCGATGGGGAGTTGTTGGGGGGTTGAAGGCCGGTTGGCAGTGGCAGTGGCAGTTAGGACGCGGGTTGGAAGGGGAAATGTGATGGATGCTTCGAAATGTGAGAGTATGGGTTCTGGAGGCGTTGAGACGGATCGGAGAGGATTCCATTTTAGGACTTGTCCTTGATATGCAGTCTAGTAGATTATAGAAGGCAATTGAAAAGACTGTAGTATACAACTATGTAGATGTTGAAGACTGTAATATTACTATGTAGATATTGAAGACCGTAGTATACAACGATGTAGATATTGAAGACTGTAATATTACTATGTAGATATTGAAGACTGTAGTATACAACTATATAGATATTGCCCATAATGTTGGAAGTTAAACCGACAATTCTCACATGTAACTCTGTACAGAGCTTCCCCGCAATATGGTACTTGCATTTGCACTCCGTGCTCCGTCTCCAAGTCGTCGCTTTGTAAGGCGATAAGGCATCAGGCATCAGGCATCAACATGTTTGCATGGAAGACAAACGCCGGTGTTGCGGTCATTCCGAAATGCTACCCCGACAGGATTTGGCCCTCCCTCTTCTTGTCTTGCCCCCCCGTTATAGCAGCTCGTTCTCAAAACTCTCTGATGATCATTGCTGTCTCGGCCCTCTTCCTCATGCTCAATATTTCAAGAAGACGACAGCTGGAATCATTTCTACGAGCTTCCTGATTCTCTTTCGCGCCCGTCGCATCGAGAGCTTCGAACTGCCGTCCCAGAACCCACAACCGACAACCCACAACCCACGACTCACGACTCAACCCTCAGTCCAAAACCTCCAAGGACACGATGAAAACAGCACGAGTGCCCGCCGATGCATCGTCGGGTCGCCGCGCTCAACCGGTCCGTCAGGCCCGAACAAATCCTTCGAGAGCCAACAGTGGCCTCGGGCGCTCCGTTGGCGCCAGAGACGCCTCTGGCGGCGGCGGCGCTGGCAATGATGGCGAGGAACAGACCGAGATCTATCCCGCGATCACTCACTTTGCCGATGCGATCACTGCTCTGCCGAGAGAGCTCGTCCGACACTTTACGCTGCTGAAGGAGGTCGACGCGAAGATTTTCGCTCCAGAAGAGGCGTTAGGACAGCTGGTCAACGCGGCCCTCAACTACCCATTACCACAACCAAGACACAATCCACATCAAATTCAAGCTGCTGGATTGGCATCACTGGGCGGCAGCGCCAATGCAAGTATCAATGGCTCAGTTATCAAGAGCCGAAGCAATCCCATACCCGATGCCATTGAGGGCTACGATCGGGCGACTGCAGTTTACGACCCAGAGAACCTTCCTCGCCGACAGCTCTTTCGGCAATGTGCGTACACAATACAAGAGATGTTCGTGTCGCTCGATGAAAAGAACCACGTCATCTCGACCGCGACAGAGGCGCTCGATAAGCACATGTCTCGCCTGAACGACTGTATGCCGTACGTGGAGAACGAAGTCAGCGACGAGGCGAGATACGGTAGCACGAAGCACTGGGCATATCCCGAGAATAGAATACATAAGCCGAACGACCGATCAAGACGGGAGACGGCCAATGTCAATGCTCTTACGAATGCGGCGGCTGCGGCGGCGGCCGAGGAGGCAGCGGCCAGGAGCGACGCCAGGAAGCAGGCGATGCTTGCGAAGAAGAGTCGCCAACAACACGTCGATTCCGATTTTGACGACCATCACGATAATCGCAAGGGCGATAAGCGGCCTCACGGCAATACGAAGAAGGGAAGACCGGCAGACTCGAATGCTCCTGCGGCGGCTACAAATGGTGGGGCACATGGCAATCCGCCTTCCAAGCGGAGGAAGGTCGACAAGGGACCCAATGGCGGCGCTGTCATGGAACGATCATTGAGCGCAGTGTTTGGTGCCAATGGGACCGTTACTAAGGGCAAAGCCAACAGTCCTCGACAGACGCCAGTGCCCGATCCGAAGAAACGATCGAAGGCCGCGGCGACTACTAATGCGCAGCCGAGGAAAAGGTATGTCAGGCAGTCTATAGTGAAGATCCATGAGCTAATATCTGTCTCTCAGAACCGTTGCGACAACCTCCAACGCGATGTCACCCAATCTTGCTACCTCGCCCGTGCAAGGTTTGTTCGCCGACGCCAAAGCAGCCACTCGCATTTCCCCGCCGCCAGCGAATGGCCGACCCACTACAGCAAGAGCGAGAGGCAACTCCACACAAGGACCATTGGACAGCGCTCGCCAGCGCCCGTCGTCGTCCGCATCCAACAGGCCGAACGGCGCCAACGGGGCGCCGGATCTCAGCAGCGTGGCCGGCGTCACCGGCCGTCCGATCGCAGAAGTCAAGACGTCGATGAAGGAATCCGCAGCCAACTTCAAGGGCGAGCATCTGATCGAAGAAGCCGACTCCGCAGACCCGGCCCTGCGCGCCGCCCTCCTGGTAGGAAGCCGCAAGGACGCGGCCCTCGATCACGAGGAACCCGAGCCCAACGGCGACGCAATGCAGGGCGTGCAGACGGCCGTCCCGGTGCCGGTGACGACGAAGTCGGGACGGGCGTCGAAGCCGTCGACGCCCGCGATGCCGGCGTTCACCGAGCCCGCGAGGAGCACGTCGCGCAGGAGCGCGCTGGAGGCGGCGGGGGCGAATAAGCGGAGCCATAAGAAGGGGGCGGGACAGGCGGCGCTGGTGGTTGCGGCGCCGGTGGCGGGGGCGGATGGGGTGGTGGGAGTGGAGGAGGATGAGGAGGCGATCGATGCGGACGAGCCGCGGTACTGCTATTGTAACGGGGTTAGCTATGGGGAGATGGTGGCGTGTGATGCGGATGGGTGCGCGAAGGAGTGGTTCCATCTGGACTGCGTGGGCTTGAAGGTTGCGCCGAAGGGGAATGGTGAGTCTTTTCCTGTCCTTGAGATCGCTTCAACGGCGCTCGTCTGGTGTTGGATGAAGGCTAACATGGCGCAGCGAAATGGTACTGTGACGACTGTAAGGAGAACATGAAGAGCAAGCGTTTCAACGGGAGATAACGCGGTGGGGGTTTGGGGCGGATTGAAATATTTCTCGGAACCTTTTTTTGTATCTCCTGCGAGAGCCGGCTGGATAATGGAGTTAGGGGGACAGGCAGGATTGTCTAGAGGGCTAGAAGGTGGTGGGCGCAGTTGGGTGGGGACTGGATATATTATATTTGTTTTCTTGCACCTTTTCGTGCCCGAGGCTGCGGGCGCGGTTTATAGACAGACGGACGGACAGACGGACGGACAGACAGACGCCCGAGGCGATGGATATACGGCATATGGGAATCACAAATCACAATGAGTCGAAGCGCAGCGCTGCACTGTACATGCTCTCTCTACCGCGATGTATCTAAGCACGGCGCCTTGCTTGCATGCATGGATGTGGATCTCCTCTGCATCCCGCGGCGACGGATCCGAGTCTGGATATGATATCGAATCGAGCACTGCGTCGACATCTCTCTCTCTCTGCCCTCTTCAGACCACGAAGGCTTCCCTATCCTATCCTATCCTATCCCATCCCCATCTTCCCACCGCAGAAATGCGCCATGCATGCACATACATATACATATACATATATTGCACCGCACCGCACCGCACCGCACCGCACTATACCTCCAAACCCCCATCACGCACGTGCCAAGCCCAGCCCCGCCCAGCCCCCCCCTTTTTCCCTTCCCCAGATCTCCCCCAGCCGCACTAGCGCCCGCGCGCCCGCGCCGCCGACCCACGCACGGACGGGAAATGTGGGACGGACGGCGATGGAGAAAGGGCCTCTGTCTGTCTAATCTCCCACGGTATTGCGCTGCACGTAGCAACGACAGGACACGACGCGACACGACACGACCTCTGCGCTCTCGTCTGTTTATAAATTGGCTGATTATATTGAGGGAGCGGCGCGGATTGTTTTTGTCTGAGGCGACGAGGACGGGAGGGAGGATCGATTGCGTTGACGAGAGGCTTGCGATAGGGATAGGGATAGGGATAGGGAAGGGATACGCAGAGTTGGAAGGGAGCGACATACGATATACATATACAGCACCCTAGACGTCCGCATCGCAGCGACACGACACGACACGACACCACGACCAACCCTCACCCAGCGCAGCGCATCCTCCGCCCATCGCCGCAGCCATGTCAACTCCCCCCCCTCATCCCACCACCAACCCCTTCACCACCCCAGAATGGGAACCCCTCCCCTCCACCGCCCCCTCGACAACCACCTCCTCCGCGCCGCACAAGCACACGCCCTTCTGGAAATCACTGTCCCCCCTCTCCATACCCGTCCCCTTCACCACCGCCTCGCATGCCGAGAAACCCGCTCTCCCTCCGGCGCCGATAGCCACAGCCACAGCGACTGCCACAGCTACAGCCAAAATGACGTACGCATTCAACGCCCTCCTCCCGCCGCACGCGCGCTACCTCCGCGGCCGCCTCAGCCGGCGCGCGCTCCTCCTCCTGCTCCTCGCGGCGGCGGCGCTGCTCGCGCTCGCGCTCGGTCTAGGCGTCGGCCTCGGCGTTAAGAAATCCCCCTCGTAAGTCCCCCCCCCCCTCTTTCCCTCCCTCCCGCGCACATCGCCCCAGAACTAACCCCCCGCGCAGCGCCGCCCTCCCCCTCCCCGGCAACAGCGCCGTCCAAACCGGCGACCTGACCTACTACAGCCCCGGCCCGGGCTTCGGGGCGTGCGGCGTCGAGAGCGGCGCGGGCGACGACGTCGCCGCCGTCTCGCACCTGCTGTACGACGCGGCCGCCGTGTCGGGGAACCCGAACGAGAACCCGCTGTGTGGCCGCAGGATCAGGATAGTGAGGGTGGACGAGCGCGATGGCCTGGAGAAGAGCGTCGATGTCGTTGTTGTCGATCGCTGCACGGGGTGTAAGGCGGAGGATGTGGATCTGAGCCCCGGCGTGTTTGGGAGGTTGGCGGCGGAGGAGCTGGGGAGGGTGAGGGGGAGGTGGGCGTGGTTGGAGTAGGAGGGGGGGGGTTGATACCCGTTTTGTGGAGTTCGCGTGTGTGTGAGAGAGAAGAGATAGATTGGATTTTGGTTAGAATTTGATGTTATGATACCCCCTACCGATACCCCATCATCACATCGCCCGTCCAATCTCGCCCTCCCCCTGGCCCTCCCCTTGCCTCGTTTTCCGCCCATCCTGCCCTTTCCCCCCTCCGTCCCCCCAACCCCCACAAACCCTCCCCCACTCCACAAACTCCCGCGCCTCCGGACTCAGCACAACCCCCCTCGCGATGTCCCGCCACTCCTCCCCCGTCCGCGTCCCCTCCTCCCCCATCCGCCCCATCGTATACACGCAGCGCTTGAAGCCCACCTCGCCCATGCCCGCCGACGCGCCGAGCGCGCGCTCCAGCTCCTCGAGGGCCCGGTGGTGGAGGAAGTTGTGCGTTGCGCCGCGCGCTGCGTCCGCGGCGCCTCCGGGGGGCAAATGGCAGCGTCTGGGCGCAGGTGGCGGCGGCGGCGTCCAGCAGGTAGGGCCAGGCGACGCCGAGGACGACTCGAACAGCGACACTTCTCGCGTGACGACGATCTGCTTGCTGGACCTCGGACTCGGACTCGCGGCGCAGATGTTGGCGGCGCCGATGGAGGAGAGGGAGGCGCGGCGGAGGGCGCGGCGGCGGGCGAGGTGGCAGGTGAGGAGCAGGAGGAGGAGGATGACGGTGGTGGGGAGGGAGATGGCGAGGGCGAGCGTTGTGGCGAGGGTGGTGGACATTGGCGCAGGAGGGTGGGTGGGTGGTAGGTGGGTTGTGTGTAGGTCGTGAGATGGTATGGGGTTCGATGCAGGTTCGTGAGATGGGTGTGCGATGTGAGATGCCACCGGATATTGTGTGAGAGGGCCAGTCCTCAAGGGTCGGATTTGGGCAGCGCAGCGTATGGAGAGCCGGATGGGATGGGATGGAGAGAGCCAGCGGCGCAGGCTGGAGGAGATGGATGGCACGGAGTATAAAGCCAGGCAAGGCGAGGCGGTAAGGACAGCAGGGACACCAGACTCCCCGTCGGGGCTTGGGAGACTTCCAAAGCCACGGCTGCGATGCATACGAGGAGCAATATATTGCGCCGGGTAGGTGCGCGCATTGTCTGCCAGCACAATGAGGGATGCGAAGCATTGTAGAGGCGATGTTGTACGGGATTGTGCGATGGTGTAAGGCACGGTGATTGTGGAGGAGCGCGTGCTGGGAAGAGGAGGAGGTTGTGCGGATCGAGAGGTGCCCGGTCTTGGCCTCTCTCTGCGTTGCGAAGATGCTGGCAATATGGATAGATTGGGAACTGGCAATTCCATGTTGTGGAATGAGTGGAATTGCACGAGGGACGATAAGCATGTCATCTTCAGCGGCTCAGATCGAGCGAGCGAGAGAGGTGCGACACTGACGTCCCCAATATGCACCGACCCGCCGTCGTCATCCGTTTTCGCGTCCCACGACGCCAGCCACTAACCGCTAGGAACGGCGGTGAGACTTCCAGAAGTCATGGATCTATTTGGCCATCCCCGCCGAATCCGGCACGACGACTGCGCTCCCCAAGAGTATCCAGGTCCCCCTTCCCGATCATCCAGAATCCCATTCTCTAGTCCACCGCCCTCCACCACCCCTATCTGAACGTAGCAAAAGCCTCGCTCACAGCCATCCCGCCCTTGACGGCCTCCATGACCCTCTCATCTGCCGCCGCACTCTTCGGCAGCAGGTCCAACACCTCCGCCAGCCGGCCCCGCGGAATCACAACGACGCCGTTCTCCGGATCCGCAACCACAATATCGCCCGGGCTGACCGTGACATCCGAAATTGTGATCGGCACATTCAGCGCCTGGCACTTCGAGCTCAGGCCCTGCCCCACGGTCGACGTGCCCAAGGCGAAGACCGGCAGGCCGATGTCCTTCAGCTCGCGCACGTCGCGGATGCGGCCGTGGGTGATCACGGCGCGCACGTCGAGGTGGTTGAGGCGCGCGGCCATGATGCCGCCGAGGACGGCGTTGCGCTGGCCGCGGGGCTGGCTTTGGAGGAGGATTGTGCCGGCGGGGATGAGATCGACCCAGTGCGCGCCGGCGGGGATGTTGGAGGCAGGGAGGCTGGGGTCGGCGGAGGAGGTGTCTTTGGAGACGAAGAGGGCGGTCGAGGCGGGGCCGACGAGGAGACGGCTCGGAGGAGGGACATAGGCGATTAGGTCGGGGATGAAGCCGGCATGGGGGACTTTGAGCTTGAGGAGGGCGTCGGAGACATCGCAGGCTGTGTAGTTTTGGAGGGGTTCTAGGGAGATGGAGGAGGTTGCCATGTTGGAGAGGGGGCGGGGGAGGCTAGGTGGAAATGGATTGTTTAGATGGATGAGAGAAGAGTGGTTGGAGGGCGGCGAGAGTAGAGGTTGAAGTTGAGGTTGAGACTCTGGAGGTTCTGGAGATTCTAGGAAGTGAAGTTGGGAACAGAAGGATGTCTTAGAGCATGGAGGGAGTCCACGTAACGTCTAACGGATAGATCCGGCGATGGTGGGGTCGTTGAGGTGACATGTGACATGTGACAGAAAATATGTGATTTAAAAAAATGAAGATGGAAATGTAAGTATTAATTAAGGGTATATAGTAAATATTAAAATAGGGTTGTAAGGGCATGTGGATATATAGATTGAACATTAGAGAATCATGTGACAGTAGAGATAAAGAGTAGAGAATCATGTGACATGTAACGTCTATAGACTAACTCTAAGGTAGAGGTAGTCTTAAGGGGTTAGGTTTAGTTGTTAAGGTAGGAGGTTAAGAACAATAGTAGAAGAAGAATACTATCTTAAGTATGCATGTTACTAGTATGTGTAAGATACTATATTAAGTTAAGCACAAAGCTCCTATCTAAGGAAATGCTATTATAAGGCGGTGAGTCACAACACCGGCAGAACCCCGCACACGTGACCCGGGCCGACGTAGCTCCGGTCACGTGACAATAGACTCGCTAGAAACCACGGTAGAGAATGGGGCATCGGTGTAGGACTAGAGGCCTTGGGCAAAGGGTAAAGGTAGACTAGTGTAAGACCGGAGGTTAGTAGGTAGAATATATATATCCATGAGGACTAGAGATGGGACTCTAGTCATTAGTTAATGTATTAGACGCCTGTCTAGATTGCCACTAGCCATAGACTAGACTTACTATTGCCATCGTGAGAACGTACCTCGTGTTACGAATATTAAAGGTTAAGAGCTTTGCTTTAGGCGTTGCTCTTATTGTTAATGATTCACGTGTACTGTTTCACTAGCTGGCTGCGCGCTTGTGCGCTTAGAGCCCTACACTATATATATAGATCTTTCCTTTCCTTCTCTTTTCCTCTTTTCCTTCTTCTCTCTTTAGATTAAATCTAGCACTCTAGATCCATATGACCCTACTCTACGTGACCGTAACATAAGATTTAATCTCATCCTTAAACCCATTATTACTTTCATTAGTAATAAAGAACCTAAACACGAACTTAAACACGAATATAGAACAGAATAGATCCACGAATTTAGAACACGAAGATATAGATTAAGATACCGATCTTAGAATACGAAACTAGAATAGAAAGACAGAACAGACTTAAAGGCACAGAAGCCCTAGGGCACACGAAAGAATAAGAACTTAAACAGAATATAGATCAATATACAGATCTTTAAAAACAGAACAAGAACACACACAAATTCACATTTAAGACAGAAGACAAGAACTACTGTGGTGGAGCAGGATCGTACGAGGTTAGGTGATTAGGACGGAAGAAGGTTTCTCTAGGCTTACAGGCCCGTGATGTGTATATAGTTAGCGTACAGAGTAGGCAAGCAGAGAGGGACACGTACGGAGAAGCGAGCGACCTGCTAGCTCGAAGAGCTGGATAAAACCTCAAATACGATAAGCTCTTACCCCTAATGATGCCTCCATTGGTGCCTATGCTCTTAGCTCCCGGTTTCTAGGTGTCCTTTGTGATACCATCCCACCCTACGACACTACCTTTAAACACAACAGATGACCTCTATTTAACAAGAACACAACAATTTAGCTACATCTAGACCTTTTACACCGCTCCCTCAACTTTAGGGCACCTAGTAGAGGAACAACTGTGTAGGTAGTGCGCCTAGCGAGGTGGCTCTAACAGTTAGTAAAGTGCGCTATAGGGCCTATAGAGATACGCGTCTAGATCCTAAAGTTAAGGAATTGACACTTACGAATACGAATAAGAATTAACGATATAACTACTTACAAGAGAGCAAAGATGGCATGAGACGCTTAAGAGAGAGTTATTACCTATAGTTGTTACAAATAGCATAGGCTTCACCTTATGTGTTGCTCTTATGGTTAATGATTCACGTGTACTGTTTCGCTAGCTAGCTGCGCGCTTATGCGCTTAGATCCCTATACTGTACATATAGATCTTTCCTTTCCTTCTCTTTTCCTCTTTTCCTTCTTCTCTCTTTAGATTGAATCTAGCACTTTAGATCCGCATGACCTGCTCTACGTGACCGTGACATAAGATTCAATCTCATCCTTAAACCTATCATCGCTTTCATTAGTGATAAAGAACCTAAACACGAACTTAAAATCAAATACAGAATATGAAGAACACAAATACAGAACAGAAAGAACGAAACTGAAAACTAAGATCTAAATAGATTAGAATAGAAGAACAGAACCAGAACCTAAATTAGAATATAGATCGATATACAGATCTTAGAATACGAATTAGATCTGCATTAAGGTTAAGAACAGAACAGACACGAAGAACAAGAACAAGACTTAAAGGCACAGAAGCCCTAGAACACACACACGAATTTGAATTTGAAACAGAAGAACAAGATCACCTTTGAATTAACAATAGACACATCCATTCACCTACAGACGACCTCTATTTAATAAGAAGACGACAATTTAGACGCATCTAGACCTTTCACACCGCTCCCTCAACATTTGGGCACCTAGTGGTGGAATAACTGTGTGGGTAGTGTGCCTAGCGAGGTAGCTCTAGCAGTTAGCAAAGTGCGCCATAGGGCCTATGGAGATACGCGTCTAGATCCTAAAGTTAAGGAATTGACACCTACGAATACGAATAAGAATTAACAATACAACTACTACTTGCAAGAGAGCAAAGATGGCACGAGACGCTTAGGAGAGAGCTACTGCCTACAGTGGTAGTCTAGAAGATGAAGATGACTTTTAGGGATTTGTTAGGCCCAACCTAGTAAATACCTAAGATACCTAAGAGAACAGAAGACAGACCCTCCTTAAACAGACAGCTCCTACCCTTCAAATTTAGGAATTAAGTGATCTCATAAAGATTAAGAAATGGAGTGAGTAGCAAAAGCAAGCTGCCCTTAAAATCTAGAAGCAAGTCATGGAGGACTATACTTAGTTAGCTGAGCTCTACAATCAAGTCCTCGCAAAGAGCAAAGAAATGGACGCATAGATCTAGACACAAGATGCTTAAATCCTAGAACTATAGGATAGAATTAAGCAGTTGCAAGAGGTTATCTAAGATGATAAGAAGACTTATAAGAAGTAAGCTGCTGTTATTAATTACCTTTAGCAGCAAGCCTGTAAAGGAACCCTAAATTCTTAAGCTCTTCCATTACTATAAGCAAGAGCAAGTCTACGAAGCTGCTAGACCCTCCTATTCTTATAGACGGAAAGGAGCCTGCATACGACGATTAGATTGCAAAGATGCAGTTAAAGTTAGAAGCAAACTAAGATCACTTTCCTACTTAAGCTTTGTAAATTAGTTATATTTAAAGCAGAGTGGCTAGCACTACAGCCCTTTACATTAACCTACGTCTTCGCCCTACTACTGCAAACAAGTTCAAGACTGCTAATGAGATCTTTAAAGTCCTAGACAAAGTGTTTAGTGACCTAGACAGATGATACACTATAAGACAAGCATATAAAAAGCTGTATTAGAATAAAGATACCTTTACTACCTTCTAGGCTAAATTCTAACGCTTAACTATTAAATTAGAAATTAATGAAGAGACCCTCATTAACGACCTACGCCATAAGGTTAATAGTAAGATGCAAGCTACTCTTGTTATAGAGATTAACCCTATATCTTTGCACGCTCTTGCACGTAAGTGCTTACTCATTAACTAGAACCTATAGAAGCTATAGGCATAAGAGAGCCACTCTATTACACGTAAGCCCTATGCTCCTACTCCCTTCTTAGCTACCCTACGCACTAAAATCCTATATGAGAAGCTATAGCATAACACCTATTAGAAGACCTACACAAAGCCTTATACTCCTACGCCTAGATTGTATAGAGCTCCCCATTCTAACCCTGCAAAGGAGAAGCTTATGCAAGAGGGACGTTGTTTCGTGTGCTAACAGACAGGCTATAGAGCTCTCAAATGCCTAGACAAGAAAGCTAGAGTCCATGAAGTCCACACTCATGAGTAGGAGGACTTTAGAAAAGAATAGCCTCTAACAAAGACGTCTTTATAGGTAGAATAGCACGAATTGCAGCTTCTTCTTCATTAACACCTAGATTAGATCCTAATATTCCTTTTACTACTATATGTAGAATAGGCAAATGATAAATAAAAGCAATTGCTCTTATTAATATAGGTGCAACTAGTGGGAACTTCATTAATGCTATTAACGCACAACGAATCTATGAAATTAAAAACATCTCTCCTATTAAACTCCTAAAGCCTAGACTTATTTAAGGCTTTAATGGCACTACTGCCCCTCCTATTACCTACGCTATATACCCTTGCCTATAAGATAATGATCATGTAGAGGACCTATGCCTACTGTTCATTACTAGGCTAGTGTTACGACACGTCTCCTAAGTCACAGGACATGAATGGTCACGTGACGGATAGTTAGGATAGTTAGGATAGTTAGACTATCTAGACTCTCTAGGACTCTCCTTTAGCACGACGCCTCTATATAAGTAGATAGTATTTCCTT
>Ga0123337_10000899_pt1 | contig 43751 bp, 58 predicted proteins | sample frozenSSSSmetaG_FD_89792 | JGI IMG/M metagenome (GOLD analysis project Ga0123337, IMG submission 89792) | Glacier valley bacterial and archeal communities from Borup Fiord, Nunavut, Canada, to study Microbial Dark Matter (Phase II) -... | ecosystem: Environmental > Aquatic > Freshwater > Ice >... | reverse complement strand
GTTGCTAGCAACACCTCCCATATCGCCACGAGAGTAGGACGAGATGACGCCCAACAAGCCCTGGCCGGCTTCCTTGGCGAGATTGGGCTCCTTGAGGATACCCTGGGTGGAGTAGATGTAGGGTAGGTCAAGTGCTGTGCCGGAGTGGCAAGAGTCGAAGATTGCTGTTAATCGTACACCAGGTTGGAGGGGGGTGACCATGATGCGGTGCATCTCGTCGTCGACGATGTGGCCGACCTGTCGGAAGTCGACGGGGTAAATCACTTCGTCGTATCCATCTGGTTCGTCGCCATCTAAATCTTTGGTCTGGCCACCATGTCCTGTGTTGAATTAGTATAGACCTCCAAACCTGGCATTCTATCTTCCTCACCAGAATAATGGAAGAACAGCGAATCGTTTGGTCGAGCGTCCTTCACGAGCCAATGCATAGCCCTCAAAATGTTCTGCTTCGTAGGTTGACTCATTGGGTTCTGTTGATCATCTGTGAGGATAACCATGTCCTCCCTCTTGTAGCCAAAGCTCTCGAACAGATATGTCGACATGTTCTTGACATCGTTGATACATCCTCGCAACTGGCCGCGTTGACCAAAGTAGTTGATGCCGATCAGCAACGCCTTTCTCCGCCCTGTGCAGTTCGAGTATTGGAAAGAGTATCCCTGTGGTGCTCCATGTCCAAAGTTTTGTGGTGTCGAGGGAGGTGGTGGTGGAGCCTGATACGCGTTGGAATTGACTACAGAGCTTGTTAGCACAGGAAGTCCGGCATCATTGTTCAATCTGGCATACCTGGTCTGCCATACTCCGGGCGATTCGGGGGAACGCCACCATATCCGCCATATTGCTGTGGAGGAGGCGCCTAAAAAGGTGTCAGCTCACATATGTCCGCAACGGAATACGAAGACGAGACGTACTTGTTGATAGTACTGTTGCGGTGGAGGGGGGCCTTGTTGGTAACCATATTGCTGTTGGGGAGGAGCATAGCCGGGATACTGCTGTTGCGGTGGTGGTCTGCAGAGCTCGTCAGCAAGTTTCGGAGAACGAGGGCGAGCCTCGAGCCTACGACTGATAGTACGGTTGGGGTGGGTACTGCTGTGGAGGAGGAGGACCATATCCACCACCGTTATAACCTGCACCTGGATATGCCGACATGCTGGAGCTTAGAAGTAATGTAGTTCAAAGACACTAATAGTAATTGGCGAAGAAGAGACGGCGACACGCCCCCTTGGCGCGTCAAGGTCTTGTAGGAATCGGGCTGGCTGCGCAGAGCTGAGATTCCCGATTCCGGCAGAGATTTGCTCCAGAAAGCGATGATCGGCAGAACGTGTAGATGAAGCACGACGACTTTTGCGATCGACGCGACGCCGATAGAGATGAGGCGATGGTAGGATGTGTATATCGGGTGTGGCTTTCTTGGTGGACTACGCAGGTCGTTGAGGAGGGGGTGTTTATGGACGGCGGTAACCAGAAGTAGCGGTAGTGGCAGCGGCAGCGGCAACAGCGTTTGTTCCACGTGCTGCGGGTTCGTTCGCGATCGAGGCTTTGGGGCAAAACAAGCCTGCAGATAGGTGACGGCGAAGACGAATATGTATCTCGAGGAATGATAGGAGTCGGAGTGCAGGTTGTTTGACGGTGCTCCAGGAGAGAGATATTGTTCTGTAGGGCAGGAGAAGGGACCAAGGTGCAAGGTCCAAGGTGCAAGGTCCAAGGTCAAGGGACTGTACCCGTATGTACCTGTGTTGTTTGATTCAGTGCACGGAATCGCGGGGTCCGTGATAGCCGATTGTGTAGTGGCATGGGCTGGCGCGTGCTGATGTGTACATTGTGCTGGCGGGTGCTGGTGTGCTGGCCCGACATGCGAAAGGCGCTGAGCGACGCGTGGCAGAGGTGTGCTGTCAGCGTGTTGCCGGGCTCTTTTTAGGGACTAGCGACTAGCGACCAGCCCCCGACATTCATACCCGTACCTTTGATCGAGCCAAGCAATATTAAACAAACAATATTAAACAAGCAGTATTAAATCAGCAATCTTAAACAAGCAACACAGTAATCGTCGGCTCCTTGACTGGCCAGGGGAACCAGCCCTACGGCATGTACAGCCAGCCACAGGCCGTGAAATATTAGAGAAATATTAGAGACGTGCGAGGATCGACGAAACAAGGAAGCAAGAAGAAGTCTTTCATTTAGACTGCGGCTGTTGCGTAGAGCCGTTTCTTGTCCTCTGCATGTAGGTGGTTGGAGGGATGGAGATGGAAGGTCTGATGTGTTCCGTTCGTAGGTGCAGCAGGATTCGCAACGGCGGCGGAGACCACGACGTCGAAGGGTAACGGCACTGAGAAGAGGCGCTGTGAAGAGGACCCAAACCCGAATTGAAGAGTGGCTAGAAGAGAACGGGGAGAGCTGGACATGAGGAAATGGGCAAATGGGTCGCGGCATAAGATGTAAATATGGGCTTGCAAGGCAGGGCAGACGAGCACGCGATCGCATCCCGTTATATAACCTCCTTCTATACCCTCATCGTATGCTAGACAAAATCCATCCCGCCCGTGCGCAGCACACCAGACATGCTCTTTGATTCTTGGCCAAAGTTCTGCGTTGCGCGTCGCCGACCATGCGTGCTTTCGCTATGCAAACCACAAACTAACCTTCTACATCCGGCCTCTTCCCGCATCCCCTCTTCCTCTTCAGATCCAAACCCCCTAGTCCATCCCAATTCAGACCATGCAGTCACGCCGCCTCCACGCCCTCCATGCCCTCCCTTTCGACCTTCTCCTCCACCTCCCCCCTCATCAGCCACGCCATCATCCCCCAAATCGCCGTCATCGCCTCGATCCTCTCCTCCACCAGGAACAAATCCCACCACCTACTCCTCCACAACCTCATCCCCGCCTCCCCCTCGCCAATCCCCTCCATCCCCTCCGCCCTCCCCTCCAACACATCCTGCAACCCCGCACTAACCCTGCACCTCGACACACTGACATGGTGATTCAGACAACTCACCAGAAAAACATCGTCATACCCCGCCCCCTCCACCTTCCCAATAGACAGATACCTCGCCTTCCGATCCCACGTACTACTCGGCGGCCTCACCATCCTGTAGTTATCATACAGACTCATCGTCTTCCTGCCCGTGCCCCTCCTCTTCCCACCGCCCCCCGCCGCCACCGCCGCCGCCAACGCACTCCCGCTCGCCGACCGCGGCAGCGCCCTCGGCGCCAACCCGACGCCCGCCAGCACCGTCGCGGGATCCGCGCTCGCAGCCTTCTCCACGGCCTCCGCGGCCGCGACCTGCGCCTCCTCCTTGCCGATCGGGCCCCCCGTCCCGCCGCCCCACCGACGCCGCGAGCACCACCACCACTTCTCGTCGTCGGGGTCGCGGCGCGCCTCGTCGGGGTCGCGGCGCGCCTCGTCGCGGCCCTCGCGCGCGCGCTGCTGCGCCGTCACCAGCACCCCGACGACCTCGCGGCACAGATCCAGCAGCTCGTCGATCGGCTTCTCGAAGGCCGTCGTGTGGCGCGCGGAGAGCGCCGCGACGGGCCCTTCGACGACGCCGCTGCGGGCCGAGGCGCGGTCCGACGGCGTGCGGTAGATGAAGGAGATGTGTGTGGGGAAGGAGGTTGGGGGGGACGTGTGCGGGAACGACCGTGCGCCGGACGTGGAGGGGCCAAGGTGCAGACGTGGCTCGACGCGGGGGAGGGACACGTTGCAGCTGAAGTCGTAGGCGACGAGCTTGACCAGCGCGGCGAGGAGGGCGGTGCGGAATTCCGGCGGGGTCTGTGCGCCGCTCCCGCTGCGGACGTTGACGCGCAGGTGCAGCGGGGTGGGGTCGGCGACGGAGGAGGAGGAGGGCGGGGGCTGCGAGGTGTCGACCCAGAAACCGGAGAGGAGCTCGAGGTTCTTGAAGAACTCGTAGGCGTTGCCGAGGCGAGCGGCGGGCTCGCCGGGCGAGGGGGGCAGGCGGCGCACCGTGCGGAAGGCGGGGGTGTTGGCGGTGGAGAGCTCCTTGACGCGCTCGAGGTAGATTTTGCGGGACGGCGCCGGGCGGGAGTTGTTGAGGAGGGGCGGCGCCGGAAGCGTTTCGGGGTCGATGTCTGGGGGGAGGGGCGCGGACCAGGAGGGCGGGGGAAGGTAGGTCGCGTCGGGGAGGAGGGCGGAGAGCGGGGCGTCGGGGATCACGTGGAGGCCGAGGGCTTCGAGGTGGGCGAGCTTGATGTCAGGGGCGCGTTGGATGCTGCGGAAGAGGGTGCGGAGTGGGGTGGTCGAGGATGATGGAGGGATGGTTGATGGGTCGCGGGGGACCTGGGATGGGAACTTGATGGGCGTTGGTGGTGAGACCTCACGCTTCTCGACGGGTTGGGTGGTTGTTGTTGTTGCAGTTGCGGCTATGGGATGAAACGTCAGATATGTGTACCTATGCTATGGATGCCAAGGCTGTTTGATAGTCTGAGCTTGCAACAGGATGTAGGATTTGGGACGTAGGATGACAAATGCCCAGATGAGGCAATGGAAAGGGAGATGGGTAGATGAGCATCCACATGCAGAACAGAGCAATGTGGGGGAGGCTCGTGAGGCATGTAGCATGCTGAGGGATTCTGGTGATGCGCAACAAAGGAAAGCATGAGCATGAGCATGAGCATGAGCATGAGCATGAACATGAACAGATGAAGAAGACGTACCTGGGGCTGCTCCCACAACGGGCGGAATGGCTTGTGGTAGACCGCTGAGCATGGTGGTGGTGGACCGTGGTGGTGGTAAGATGCTTAAAGGGGCTGGATTGGAGTTGCTCGGGGCGATTGGTAAGGTCAGACGAGCGAAAAGGAGCAGGAAAAAGAGAAGGAGAAGGAGAAGATGAATGAAGCAAGGTAAAAGATGGCTCTTGTCTAGATCATTTCTTCGATGGCAGTGTAGGGCATAGAGAGAGCCAAGTGAAGCTTAGATGATGTGTGTATGTCTGTATGTTTGTATGTTTGGATGTTGATATGCATGTAGATATGCATGTATATAATTATGTACATATGTAGTGGTCGTGTGCTGGTAGTTAGGAGTGGAGTAGAGGTCCGTAATTAGGTACTGGGTACTTACATATTGTATAGAATAGGTAGTCTAAACAAGGTAGTGAATACCTAGGTACCTAAACGCTCCGGGGCGGTCCCTGCGTGGTGGACATATTATGTACGTATTGGCGACCAACACAAGATATTTTGGGATGGCATGAGATGATGAGATACAGTACATAAAGACGCACACACACATAGCTATGGATATACTGTGCTTTCATGAATCTTATTGCATTGCTGGCATTCTGACATTTTATGAAGTCTCACTCTTTCTTTATATCACCAAAGAGCGGCCGAGGTGTCGACTGAGGTTAGAATGGTTGTGGTATCTGGCTCCCTGCAGCTCGGGAAGAGTTTCAGGAGCAAGGGAGAGGGGCACTTGGGAATACGAAGCAAGAATAGAAGAATAGAAGGGAAGGGACGAGCACAAGAAGAGACGAGAAGGCATAAATCATAAAGCAGTGATATATGTGAGTCTTATATATAATATAATCATGTGTGTATGTCTATGTTATCGTTGGGAGGGTACGGCATTGTCGAACTCGCTTTACAAAGGCCACTGTCGCCATCATTCAGCCCTTAGTGACTGAGAATTGAATAGAAGATAGATATAGAATATAGATAAAGAATATAGATAAAGAAGATAGATATAGAATATAGATAAAGAATATAGATATAGAATATAGGTATAGAATATAGATAAAGAATATAGATATAGAAGATAGAATGACAAAGCAAGTCACATTTGGAAGTGGGCTACTCAAAGCACGTGATAACAATAAACCCATTGATGCCTGAGGCATACACACGTGACAACCTCGCCTCCTCGCCATTTTGTTCACTCACATCAACATCAACATCAACATCTTCATCTTCATCTTCATTTTCATCTTCATAACTCCATCTCCATCTCTCCAAGAATAGCTACAATTCTTGCCTCCAGAACACAATGCCATCTTCATTTCTCCTGCTTTGCTTTGCTTTGCCTCTTTGGCCTTTGCTTTGGCCTTTGGACTTGCTCAGGGGCCTGTTTCTTACCCCTCAAGCGAGAGCCTCAGTGCTTCAGACATGTTACAGCGACCTACACAGTCGGCCATCCGGCCCCTCTGAGACAGTTCATCCTTCAGCCATCCAGAGCAGCTATGCGCTCTGACAATTCACTCTATGACGCTGCATTCCCACGTCCCATCCAATCCTTGAACTCAATGTTCGGTAAGCGGTAAGCCTAGTTCCTCACGGTCGCCCACTTCTTCTCCATACTTTCCGTCCATCGTGAACTCCTCATTGAACATGTTTGCTGCATCCCTTTGAACGGCCTGGGTGCCATCTACATTCCTTCCTCATTTTCTTCTTCCTCCAGCGACTGTGTCGCTCTTATTTTCACCATGTCCCTGCCGGCAGGATTTATTACAACTCTCAATGGAAAGCGATGCACGGCGGTGCCAAGATCAGATTTGGGTGGAGGAGCTGCTGCTGCAGTCGCAGTCGCAACTCCTGCTCCAGCTCCAGCGACGACTACGGTGACTCCAGTTTTGCAAATCGCAGATGTTGCCATTCCATCTACTACATCTGTGGAAGTTCCCGCTGTTGCTTTAGTTGCGGCAACGACAGAGCAACCAGTGGCAGAGACACCAGCAGTACTTCAAGCACAAGATGTGATAGATGGCACCCCAGCATCTGCGTCAACTCCACCAGCAAACACGCAAACTGCACCGATAGCACCTGTAATACCAGCAGCGATTACAACGCCATCGAGTGCTTCAATTCCAACTTCTACAACACATACTCCTACGAGATCGGCATCCACCACCCAGCCGTCTGTCGTTGGGCAAGGTGACGATCCTGGGACAACCAGGCCTATCAATGTGGCCTCATCTACGACACCAGCGAGATCCTCAGTCCCTTCAGATTTATTCACAGTCGTAGGAGGGTTTATCCAGAGCGAGACCACAGAACCATCAGCCACGACAGACAGCCAAGGACGTCCAATGACGGTCGAATCCATGGTTCCCTCACAGACTGGAGCCTTAGCCACCCAGCCCAGCATCACCGCCGAATCTGATACCATGGCAGGCATATCCCACAGCCGAAACAAAGTCACCGTCGCCCCTCTCGTCGGCGGCATCGTCGGCGGCTTCGCCTTCCTCGCCGTCCTCGGCTGCCTCTGGCTGTACTGCCGCCGTCGCCGTCGCAACCGCGACTCCCTCCTCACCCCTCTCTGGGTGCAATCCGAGAAAAGCCCTCCAACAGCCTACTACGAGATCGACAACAACAGCGTGGGTCCCACGCGGCGCTCCGAGAAATGGAAAGCCCAAGCCAACTCCCGCCTCGGCGACATCATCGGCACCTTCAAGGCCAAGATCGGCCACCACAAGCAGACCCCCAGCGTCAACATGAACCGCGGCAACTCGCAATTCCTCCAGCCCGTCCCGCAGCACAGCCGCAACCCCAGCACCGTCTCCCGCGACACCGGCCACCTCTCCAAGCGCGAGCAAGCCCGCGACTGGTGGGACCGCCTGACCGCTGACGCGCTCTTCAACTGGTCCCTTCGGCGCGCGGCCAAGCCCGCCCCCAAGGACCCCGCCGCCTCCTCGCACTTCACGCGCGCCGCCTCCCCCTCTGCCCGGTCGGGCGCCCGCTCCCCCGACTTCCGCGAGTACCTAGCGACCAAAGAGCGCGAGCTCCGCGAGGTCGCCGAGCACAGGCGCTCTCTATCTCTCCCGCCACGCTCGCGCCCGAAATCCGAGCTGGGCAGTGGCAGTCTCGGCCTCGACTTCAGCGACGTGCGCGGCGACAACCCGTTCGCGGACGACGCGCGCATGCCCACGCTGCCCGTCTTCGCGGGTCGACGCAACAGCAGCGTTCCCGCCAGTCGAACCTTAAGCGCGAACCCCTTCGCGGATCCGACGCAGAGCCAGGACCAGTACACACCCGCGTCGCTGACAGTGACGCGTCCCGAGCCCGCCGTGCCGGCCAACTACGTGGCGGACGTGCGGCGCAGTCGCGGGGCGAGTGTCGGGGCAGGCGCGGTGGGCAGTCGGTATCCGAGCACGATCCGGATGAGTCGGGATACGTCCCGCGACACGATCATCAGCACTGCGACGGCGAACACGCGGCGCGGGAAGGGGCGCAGCGACCCGTTTGATCTGGAGCGGCCGGAGCTGTGGCGCGGTGCGGGAGGGGTGGGGATGACGATTAATACGAGCGCGAGAGTGAGCACAGCGTTGTCGGATGTGGAGGAGTTGCCGAGTACGGCGGGGTCGAGGCCGGAAGGTGCGGTGGGGGCTGGTGCGGTGGATGCGGGGAGGCAGCCCGTGGGCTCGGTGTCGGTGGGGCAGGCGAGGGTGGTGAGTATTCTGAAGAAGGAGAATAGCACGAGGATGAGGGTGGAGAGTGGGGTGCCCGGCGAGAGGGGGAGATCGAGGGAGAGCGGGGTCAGGGCTGGGAGGGAGAGCTGGACGAGTCGGTATAGTCGCGCGAGCAGCGCGGGGTTCAGCGATTGGGGCGATCCGGGGCCTGATTTGGGGCCCAGGGGTGGGTATACGGGAAAACCAGTGACGCCGCCGGGGAGCGCGGGGAGTGGCGGGGTAGGGAAGGCGATGTGAGGGTGAGGGATTCGCTTTACGGCTTTATGATGGCTGAATGGGTTGGTTGGTGGGCTGGTGGTGGGAAGGGAGTATATAGGGCGAGACTACTGATGTGATGGGATCGGAAGCCGGAAGGAACGAAGGAGGCAGCAAGGGGAAACAGTGAGGGCAGCAAGGCGTTACGGCCCCTTATTCGCATGATTATGTCTCACACACACACCATACACGACGTCTTTCTGTTTTTATTTTATCTTATTTCATTTTTTTGTTCATGTCCATATACGCTAGCTAGCTGTGCATCTATCGATCAGATCCCCCAACGCCCCTTCTAAAGATCCGAATGCACGACGTTGTGAACACTGCACCCCGGCCCTGCCCTGCCGCAACGAACTACAACTCCCAGATGCAACCTCCATCTCCATCTCCGCAACCACATGACCGCGAGCGCGCGAGGCGCCGCGCACACATCCCCGTCGTCCCGCGCCGCGCCGACGAACGCGCGCTGCGACGCGAGATGCGACGGCGGCGCGACGGGGGGATATAGCGCCGCAAGCGGTGGGACGGGGAGGTGGAACGGCGTCGTAGTCATAGCTGCTGTCTGTGCTCTGCGGGTGGGACAGGGCCAGTGCGCGGGGCTATGGGGTTGCAGAGGGATGGATGGGATGGTGGGATCGGTGGGAGTTCTGGCCTTTACGCTGAGATATGGAGGGGGGGATCCCGCGTGCGTTGGCAGACTCGGGATTATGCTCGCTGTGGGTTCTGCTGCTGCTGCTCCGGTTCTTGTGGCCCAGATCGCCGCAGGCAGTCGACTAGTGGTCTTCCTGTCGCGGTTGTGTTGATGCGAGTCCGGCGTGCGCTGTGGGTGGAAGGGGTGTCGATGCGGAGGAGCAGGTGGGAGTGGGAAACCGAGGCGGTTAGGGAGATGGGGAGGTGTCACGGGTAAGGCATGGCAGGAGTCCATTGTGCCATTTGCGTTGTGGTGTTGCTTGCTTTGGTGCTCTTTGGAGGCTGTCACCTTGAGGAGTGGCTTTATGCTTCAAGGGAACCGTTTGCGGGATATGCAAATATTGATACTGCAGTTGTATCTTCCCCACCTTATCTTCCGTGTTGTTCTTGCTCTCGTCTTCTTCTCGTTGCTGCTGTTGCTTCTCCTCCCTCCCGTTTATGTCTGCTTTCGGCTTGTGTCTCGCTGAAGCCACCACCAGAACTCGGGCTCATTAAAAGATCACATGGCGCCCTGTTGACAGGGCCGCATTGGGGAAGTTCTGAATGCTAGATACCAAGTCGTTGGAAAACTTGGATATGGCGGGGATTCCACAGTATGGCTTTGCAGAGATTTGAAGTAGGTTGTCTTGCACTCTGATGCGCAGAAGATGTTCCTAATCATTGGTCAAGTGAGCACGAAGATGTCACAGTCAAAGCTTGTAGGCGAGAATCTGAGCAGGTCATCACGACGAGTCACACTGGTGCACTACTTATCCGGACAATGATTGATAACTTGGACCTCAGTAATACTTATGGCAAGTATCCATGTATTGTGCACAAGCCGTTATTGATGAGTTTAGCCCAGTTACGGAGCAAATGCCTAAATCGAAGGCTACCTGTGAATGTATTCAAACCTCTCTTGTTCATGTCTTGCTTGCGCTTGATTTCTTGCATTTAGAAGCACGCGTGGTACATACTTGGTCGTTATAATGTATCGTAGCGGAAGGGCAGATGCCCCTCGCCCTTCGCCCAGCAAGTGCGTCGCCTTTATCCACAAAGCACTACTCCTAGAATCCCATCGTATTAACTGAAAATCTTCAAAAGAAATACTAGCAGCTTTTCAGACTTACAGTTACATGAGAAGAACGTGATCCTAGGCATAAAGGATGACTTTATTCTCCAAGAATTTGAGAGAAACGAGCTAAGTAACCCAAGCCCAGGGAAAGTCGATGGCGACCACATTATGTATGCATCGAGTATGCATCGATCGAGAGAGCTTCAAATATCGAAAAGCCCTGGCCGACCAGTCCTTACTGATTTCTGAGGAGCTCGGATTGGCCAACAAACTTACGATGATGATATCCAGCCCTACCAGTACCAGGCCCCTGAAGTTATTTTCGACATACCATGCAGCTACGAAGTCGATATCTGGAACGTGGGCATCATCGTAAGCATCCCCACGCTATCCATTCTCCACATGGCGGGGTTTTCATTCATCGTTTCCCAGATCTGGGATTTGTTCGAGGACAAGACCATGTTCAACACCAGAGGTCCTGATGGCAAAAGCGACAGCGTGTGTATTTTGCATAAATCATGTCATGTCATGTTATGGACCAGGCCATATACTTTGCGGTTTTCTGTCGGCTAGATTCCTTTTTGCTAGTATTTTTAAACCCCTAATTATATGGAAGTATATGAAATGCTTACATGCACTAGATCCTGCGGTTTCTTTGCCATTCAAATTCCTGCATGCCTCTGCTCCATCAAACTACGAGCTTCAGTCTAAAAGAGCAACTCATCCTTTAGAAATATATGGACTACACCGTCATCGACCAAACCAACTTCTTTCTACTGCATGTTACCAAGTTGGCCAAGGTGATTGTCCCAGTGGCAGCATGCATATCGCAGAGCTGCTGGCAAACAGCTATCTATAGTTTGGCGGCTGATCCGACAGCCCCGTCCATCTTCTAACTTGAAAGAGGTCTACGTTCAGCACGCTGCTCACTGTGCCTGGAAGCCTGCTGAGGAAAGAATTGAGTTGGAGAATAGTGTGCAAGGGTTTCCTCTTCTATCAACTGATTCTTTTCAAGTACTCGGAAGCCTGTGCTGGGGAATTGGTGTGGAGGTGACTGCGGTCTATTCAGAAAACGTCGCGCTGACCGAAGAAAGGAAGCCATGGACCAAACTAGCGAAGTATAGAAAGATGGGAGGAAAGGGTTCCTTTAAAGCCCGTCATAAAAGCATACATATATTGTTGTTGTTGTTGTTGTTGATGTCGGTACGAGATGAGAGACGCTCGCTAGGGCGAGTAGGATATTATTAAGCTAAATCTACATACTAAGAATAAGCTTAATAGTATGACATTATTTTATCTAGTATTTTAATATTAGCTTTATATTTTATGAGATATTCTTATTAATACATTTTAAGCTTTATACTACTTACTTTAATTAAAAAAATTCATTTATTATTAACTCAATTTAAAGGGGAAAATAAAACTTATAAGTTTACGCATCTATAGACTTGCCCACTCACCTACTCAATACAACAAGCTTACATCAACCTCTGCCGTGCAACACATGCCTTTATTCCTCCTCAAGATCAAGACCGAAATCCAGACCAACAAGTATTCAATATTAATGCCTTTCTAATTATTCTGAGCTGCGCGATCATCCTGAAATCCGTAACCATCCTGAAATGCGGGATCGTCCTGAATTGCACAGCTATCCTGAAATGTACGATTATCCTGATTTGCGCTGACTCACTATTCTTCGCAGACTAAATATCAGTTTGCGTAATGTGTAGAACTTATTTGGTGTATTTCATTTTCAATCACTAGAAACTATTACAACCGATCCACCTCTTCCAGTCGTTTCTGCCAGCTCCGACAGCAGTGATTGGAGCTCTGCAAGCGCCTTCGATTCCTCATATGGTTCAGCATGTTCGAAATCGACGAGGAGAACATGAACAGGTTCCTTCGACCGATCGACGATGAAATTGTGGCGGTTAACATCTCCATGAACCATATTCATGCGATGAAAGTTCTCGAGGGCTTCTCTGCACGCCGGCAGATCATCCATCGACGCAAAGTCGCCCTCCAACTTCTCAAGCAGCATCCCAATCACGCGTCCATTCTCCGTCACGTGGCCCAAGAAAGCAGGAGCGACGACCGGATCTCCAGGCTCTCGGTATTCTTCGACCACGGAATATGTGTAGGTCTCGTGCTCGATTCTAGGGACCTGCCACCCGAAACATGTAATTTTGCAAATGGCTGGAAGGCCGGAATACAGTACTTCGTGGACGCCGGATCGGTGCCGCTTGACTTTCTCTAGAGACAGCACGTCGATGGTCTCTGGATGCCATATCGTCTTTACGGCTGGTAGGGGCTCGTATGAGAGCACGGATGTCAAGGAACCGTCTGATCTGCGGCTCACTTCCATTCTTGTCCATTTCTCGTCTGGAAAATCGCGTAGTTGGGATATGAGCAGGTGCGGACGACACATGGTGTCTTCATCAAAAACGTCGGTTGCCATTGTCAGATAGTGAACTCTTTGTCCGGCCCGTATGCGATAAGATCCAAAGTCGTCGTTGATTTCTTGCGATAGCACCTCGATTTCCGACTTGGGGACGGTACGAGATTCCATCGTGGGGATTTTTTTCTTGCTTGTTCGGTCTGAGAATCTAGCGAAAGGATGGTAAGAGGATGTACTCGTAGGATCATCGAATGTGATCTACTCATGAGATGGCGCAGTAATATGGGTACTATAAATCGTAGTGTGCAAATGACGCTGTCGGATCGAATCGGTAAAGCAATTGTTGGTTGTAGAGGCCTAGAGGGAATGATTGTTGGCGTTGCAGTATTGTAATAGTTGGTTAGGTCCTGGACCAGCGGTAAGATAATTGTTGGTGTTGCAGGATTGCAATAATTGGTTATCAGATTATAGTTTTAATAAATATATTAAATTTTCTAGCCGTGCCCATCATAGAGAGTTGCGCCCCCCCTAGTCACCTTCGCTTCACTCAATCAATGAGCATGATCACCCTCAAGACGGCAAGGACAATTGAAATTCAACCTAGAAAAGGCCTATTGGCACGATTGAGCGTAATACCTATAGGAACCTCAAATTTACCTATGCATGGCAGAGCGGACAGGATGCCCAGACTTCTTCCGTCTGTGGTCGTATGTGACAGCTATGCTCCATATAACCTTACATAGACATAGACAAGGCATCGATCCATCATATCCCTTATTTCGCTCCACCCCTCTAGAACAATTTGTGCTTCCATCCGCCTTCCTTTTGGAACACCTCTCCAATAGCCTTGCCCACGTGCAGCACATGGAGATCCGTGTATCGCGGCCCGGCCACAGTCAATCCGATCGGCAGGCCATGTTCACCTGCAAAACCAGGAACGTTGAGGGTGGGAACCTGCAGAATCGACCACATGCAGCAGAAGCTCGCGTCGCCCGTATGTCCAATGCCCGCTGGTGCCTCGTCAACCACGCTCGGCGTGATCACCGCATCATACTTGCTCGCCAGCTCGTCCCAAACGGGGCGCAGGCGCGCGCACCCATCATAGGACTCCAACTGTGCCTTCCTCGAGATCTTCTCCACGTTCTCGACGTGCCCTCGGATCAGTGGATCCAGCTGGTCTCTGGCGAGTAAGTAGTTTCCCAAAAAAGACGTCCGCCCTTCGCCAGCTAGCACATTCGCGTGCCAGTTCTCGATCTTTGCAAAGTCCTCGGGAAGGTCAAGATCCGATATTTCCGCACCCTGAGCCCTCAGCAACTCCTGCGCTTTTGTATACGCCGCCTGAGTCCCCGGCCCGGCTTTATGCCACACGGGGCTCTTGCAGAACGCAATCTTCGCGCCCTTCAGCTCGAACGGCTCCGGCGACACAGGCTCGTCATCAGCGAGTTGGAATACACTCGCCAGCAACTCTAGATCCTCCACTGATCGCGCATACAGCCCCAGCGTATCGCAAGTCATGGAATACTGCGCCAGCCCTTCCCTCGAAATCGCGCCCCACGTCGGCTTCAGCGCATAGATGCCGTTGAAGGAACCGGGACGGATGGTACTTCCGCCTGTCTGCGTCCCGAGTGCGATGGGAACCTGGTAGTCGCCTACTGCGGCGCCCGAACCGGACGAGGAGCCGCCGGGGGTGCGAGAGGGATCGTGAGGGTTGCAGGAGGGGCCGCCGACAGCCGTGGTGGCGAATTCGGTGGTGGTCGTTTTTCCGAAAATCATGGCGCCAGAGGCGCGGAGAGTGATTACTGGGGCGGCATCGATGAGGGCGGGTGGATTTGAGCGGTAGATGGAAGAGTTATGGCCGGTTGGCATGTCTGTGGACCTTGTTAGTTGGGACATAAATCAGGATCGGAAAGAGGACCTTTGGTGAGGATGACATCTTTGACGGCGATTGGAACACCGTGGAGTGGTCCTCGCTTTTCAGGAGGGACTTGATCGAGCGCGCGGGCTTGGGCGAGCACGAATTCGGGATCCAGGTAGGCCCAGGCTTTCACGATGTTGTCGCGTTCGGCGATGCGGGCGAGGAGGGATTTGGCGTAGGCTTCAACTGTGAGATCTCCCTTCTTCATCAAGGCAAGAGCCTCGCTTGCTGTGAGTTTATATGGCTCGGTCATTTTGATGTCAATGTGCTATGGGTACGGCAGATATCTTAAAATATGGTTGAAGAAAGACTGTCCCTTGAAGGCTCAAAGGTTCCTTTGGCAAGATATGATTTGGACAAGACTATGTATCAACCTCAACTAACATCAGAATACAATTTAATAGAACAAAAATAAATAAAGGAAAGGGCATTTATATAGGTGCGGTAGATGATCAGGAGTGGATTGAACTTCGGACATTCGCCATCATCGGCACTGCCAGTATCTTCGGAGGAGCGACGTGATGATAAGAGAAGTATGTTGGGTTGATACTGTTTATCTCACCTCAACACAGCATGAGATCCAGCAAGGGCATTGTTGTCACAAAGATCTTAAGTCGTTATATGTGATTAGATGTGCTTTCAGAGATTCTTTTTCTGGCGATATAGATGCAGTGTCGTTGCTGAGACGAACAAGAGCGCTGAGCCTTGCGCGGCCTCGGCATTTGGATATTCCATATCACAGAGATCCCGCAAAAGTTGGAGAGTTGGAGAATTGGAGAATTGGAGAATCGGAGAAGGTTCGAATCGGAGTCAGAGCCAAGCGCAGTACTAGTATAGTAAGCAACACAACAAGTTAGTGAACTAGTGAACCAGCGAAAGAGCTCGAGATTCCACGGAGTAATGGCAGGAACATTATATGTAGGGACATCACATGTATGATGTATTAATGATGTACAGTATATGTCTCCATAGCCTATAGCCTGCAGACGAGCTGACTCTCTCGGGATGGTTCAAGCAATAATGCCGCTGACGTAAACAGGCGCGCACATGAAGAATTACTCCGTACCTATTCTATGTAGGTACATATGCCCCTATTACATCAATTTTTACACATGTACCATATGTACCATATGCCATATACCATATACCATATACCATATACCATATCTGTGTATGATATGTACCTGCTCTTGCTAACAAACAGCCTACAGAGAGCAGATTACCCCTCTTTCCTATCGCCATTCTGTTACTACATACATACTACTGCATCTCCAAACCTCCGTCCGCCCTTACAAATACAAGTCCTTGATGAGCGTTGGTTGGCGTTGGCCGACCCCAGATCGCCATGCCGTATATCGGCCAACATCCCCGCGATCCACCCGGCAAAGACGGCAATGCACGGTGACTGCGCATGTCAAAAGATGTCAGAGATGTCAGAGCTGCAACAACACCAAATCAGAGCATGGGATTTCCATCTTTCGGTGTTTGCCTGAGTAATCATCTGCCCTTAATGCTTCCCGACATCGAAGCTAGCATGCAGCTAACGTCACATCGATCAACTTAATTCCGCGCTAAAGCCATGGCAGGTTCTTCTTATACTTCTGGAAAAGAGTCATGATGGGGATCATTGTTGATTTGCGATCATATAATTTATCCATCCATTCCCCAGGTGCTGTTGAGACGTTGGAAAACTGTGAGCCGTGAGCTGTGACCTGTGAGCGCTTTGCTTCGAGAAGATTGGCATAGCAAATCCTCCTATAGAGCATACGACCAAGCTATCTCTGGAGATCCATTGAAGTTTTTCCCCGCATTGTGGTAAGATTCTTGCTTGACCTTTATGCGGAGAAATGTCATTGAAGTCTGAGAAGTATATAGGACACCATATGTGCCCGATCCCATTCGCCATACAATCATTTCTCCATAGCCGACCATGCACGACATAACGCCAGCCCCTCCAGAGGATCGCTCGAGCCTCGATATCGAAAAGTGCAAAGATGACATCTCAATTCGCAGCAGTGGAGAAACCTTGCCGGAAGACTCCTCCTATTCTCTCGAGAAGGGAGATGTGGAAGTCTACCCAGAACCTGAGCCAGTAACGAGGACGGAAACGAACATCGCAAGGCGCATCTTGACGAGAATATCTACAAAGTCGTCGTGGATAGATCCAGGCCCACCACCAGATGGGGGATTTAACGCATGGCTGCAATGTGCTATGGGGTGTCTAATTGTTGTAACAACATGGTCTGTAACACAGCCAATGCAGCGGACAACTGAGAACTAACATCACGGCAGGGGTTTCATCAACTCGTTCGGCGTATTCCAAAGTTTCTACGTCGGCTTCCTCAACAGGCCTCCATCAGACATCGCCTGGATCGGCAGTTTTCAAGTCTTCTTCCTCTTCTTCGTCGGCACCTTCAGCGGCCGTCTCACAGATGCTGGATATTTCCGAGAAGTCATCCTCTTCGGCAGCCTTCTCCAACTCCTAGGCATATTCATGGCGTCGATCTCTACACAATACTGGCAGTTGGTCCTCTCCCAAGGTATCTGCGTCGGTCTTGCCAACGGCTGCATCTTCACGCCCGGTGTGGCACTTGTATCTACCTACTTTTCCACGAAGAAGTCGCTGGCCATCGGAATCGCAGCGTCCGGGAGCGCGGTGGGTGGTCTCATCTTCCCAGTCATGGTGCAGAAGCTGCTGCCCAAAATTGGTTTTGGCTGGACGATGCGATCACTAGGCCTCGTCGATGCCATCCTTCTGCTCACCGTCAACATTTTCGCCAGACAGAGAGTGCCACCTCGACGTAGCGGACCGATCCTTGACCTGGAGTCATTCAAAGACCTTACATACCTTCTCTACGGCGTAGGGATGTTCTTCACCTTCTGGGGCGTCTATTTTGCTTTCTTCTACCTCTCGGCTTTCGCCCGCGATAATATCGGATTCGAACAAGCCGAATCGATTAATGTCCTCTTGGTCCTCAATGGCGTTGGGGTCGTCGGACGTGTCGTTTTTAACCACCTAGCAGACCGCTTCTTCGGCCCTTTGAATCTCATGCTCGTTGCTGCGTCAGCCAGTTCCATCATCGTCTTCTGCATGATCGCCGTCGGCGACAAGGCCGGCATCTATGTCTGGGGCGTCGCATATGGGATCTCCGGAGCTGCCATTCAGTCTCTCTTCCCCGCAGTCCTCGGCTCGCTGACCACGGATCTGAGGAAGGCTGGCGTGCGAATGGGCATGATCTTCACCATCGTCAGCTTCGCTGTCTTGACCGGACCGCCGATTGCAGGAGTGCTCATCTCGAAGGGCGGTGGCAGCTATCTTTATGCGCAGATCTTTGCGGCAAGCTCGATTATGGTCGGCTGCGGACTTATGTGTGGGGCGAGGTTTGCGAAAAGCGGGTGGCATCTGAAGGTCAAGATGTGATTCTGAATCGGCTATCGTCGGGGTTTCCCATTATTTAGTTTTTTGATGTTTTACACAACTGCTATTACGGTATATATAGTCGTAGTTGGTGGATATCTTTGGATTGGAGTTTAGCATTAGAAAGGCAGCATTAGAGGTTTGGATGGAGTTGGATATCGAAAAAACAATGACCTGAACATGAGATGGGGTGAGTACCAGTGGTTTTCAGATATCTCGTGTACAAACATAAGATTAATAAATAATGAATCTCAAAGTTCTTCTCGTTGCGCCGTCTAAGTTGAGCACTCATTATCAATACTACTCTGGACTGCTTCATGTAACAATGAACTCGATCCAGGTGCCAAAAACTTCAGTCGCGTTGATGTGAGAATCTTTATTATTTTCTTCAGTGTCCATTTGCAATATATTCATGCGCAAAGGAATGTAAGAAACTGCATCAAATGTAGTGTTGTAATCCTGGAGTCTTGTACGGGCATCTCTTCCCCATTCGTCAGCCAGCCTCGTTGTCCATTCCCGATCCTGCCTCATCTCCAGCCTCCGCAACCACTATCCCACATCCCCAAGTTCTCCCGAACTTCATCCGTCAACACATCCACATTGCCCGACATTCACCCATCGCGTCGCATCGCATCGCATCGCATTGCATCGGGGCTGCTGCGATGTCGTCCTACCCTCCGCCAGCACCATACTCAGCATCCCTCTCAGCACACGCCGCCTCCACTAGCGCCGGCGACAGCAAACGCGACCTGCTCGGCGGGCTGCACACCGAGCCCTACCCTTACGATCCCCGTCCCAGCGCTGCTCCCTTCGCCAGTGTGGAGAGCGCCATTCATAACAATGAGCGGCAAGTAGGTAGTCATCCGCCGCAAGCGAGTCCGGCGCAGACAGAGGCGCAGAAGGGGAACCGTCTGCGCAAGGCTTGCGATTCGTGTAGCATTAGGAAGGTCAAAGTAAGTGTTGCGCGATTGTCAAGCGCGAGCGAATCCATCAATACCACAAATGAGGGCTGACCACAAGAACAGTGCGACGAAGCAGGTCCGCCATGTCGCGCCTGCGCGGCTCTAGACATTCCATGCACGTTCGAGCGACCTTCGCGGCGTCGCGGTCCGCCAAATCGACACGCTGAAGCCATCAAGCGTCGTCGGCTCGAGGGCGATTCCCCCGTCGCTGCCTTCAGCACGTCCTCGGCCTCGAGCCCAAACAATGTCGCCGCGACGCTTGCCTCCTTCTCCTCGCACGCCGTCCTCAGCGCCGAGTCCATCTGTCCCTTCTCGATCCTCGAATTGCTCGTCGACGACTTCTTCACATACATCCACCCGCTCGCGCCGTTTCCCCACGAGCCGTCGTTCAGGGCCGCGTTCAAGCATCGCGAAGATCTCTCGAACCCGTCGTTTCTCGCCCTCCTCGCCTCCATGGTGGGCTTGCTCGTCGCCTCCTTCCCGCGGAAACCGATGATGCACCTCAAAGCGCAGCACCAGGAGAAGCTCTTCCCCAACTCCGTCTCGCTGGTCGAGCGGTGCCATAAGGTCGCGGTGGAGGCGAGAGGCGCGGGATATCTGGATAAGGAGCTGACGGTGTATGATGCGGCAACGAGCTACTTTCTGGGACTGGCCGGCGCGTATACGATCAATTGGAGACAGTGCAGATTGTACTTTGGGGAGACGTTTACGATCAGTAGAGTTATCGGGGTACATCGGAATAGCGAGACTGTGAAATATGGGGAGGAGAGAGCAGGGGCTGGAGAGCCACAAATAGATTATATAAAGCAGGAGATCGGGAGACGGATATTCTGGGTCATGGTTGTTGGGATTCGGTATGCTGCTCTCGTCTCTCTCGTCCAGCACTCGCCTTTCAATCTCTCTTCCTTGCGAATTTAACTTCTGTCATTGAAGGGAGCATAGCTAATCCTTGTCGCTCGTAGATCAATGCAACAACTCGGTGCCACCTTCGCCGAGTTAACAATTCCTCCCCCAACGCCAACGCACCCATATCCTCCATTTCCCCTTCCAATCGACGATGAATACATCTTCGTCTCGCACATCGCGTCTCAGCCTCCCGGTTCCATCTCCAAGCTCGCCGGCTTCAACCTCGGCATCCAAATATATATGACCTGCACGCCCTTGGCGACCATGGAGCTCGCCTACGGCATCGACGAGCTGTTCGACTGGCCGCGGCAGAAACGGGTGTTGGAAGAATGCCTGGAGAACGTGAAGAAGGCGTTGGAAAACATACCCGCGGAACTGAGGCTCGAGGCCGGCAACGAGCCCGGGAGATTTGGACATGAAAGGTGTGGAGGAGGCACGATCAATAGCCCCCCGTTGAGGGAGGAGAAGGTGATGTATTATCCGCATGCGCAGCCGAGGGGATTCGGAAGGATATTTGGAGAGGAAAGAAGGGACGGCGGTGCGGAGGTGGATGGCAAGAGGCAGCTGCAGTATGAGATTCAGAAGGCGAATATTTATGCGTCGCAGCTTGGGACGCGCAGCTATCTTGTGGAGAAATACTGGAATCTACTGGACGCGCACAATGCATCTTTCCGCACGCGGAAGAACCCCAGTAGTAGCCCTACGGCTGCAAGGACGCATGAGCAGAGGACGGAGAATGGCGTGGCTGCGGGTCGAGAGGGCCGGATGGTGGGATTAGACGGCATGTTCAAATCGCCGATGGAGCAGCCATCGCCTATCGACGGGACGCGCCGAGACACGGACGACGACAAGGTCGAAATGTATATGTCCACCGAGCGGGAAGCCATCGTCAAGGACCTGCTCAAAGTGCTCGGCTCGATCTCGCAGGTCAACATGGAGCCCAACGGCGGCTCGTTCATCAATAAGATCCGGCAGATCGCCTCGACGCTGCTGGACACGCCGAGGAACCACAAGGGCCCGCTCGCGCTGAAGGCCGAGGAGTACCTGGGCCAGTTCCTCGACGTCCTGATGCGGTTCGAAGGCGTGCCGAAGCGCGCCCGCTCGGATCCCGCGGCGCCGGTGCCGGCGCTGGGAGGGGGCGCGCAGGAGCAGATGAAGTATGATGCGGAGATGGACGAGGAGGTGGAGCTGAGGAATTGGGCGGATTTGAGGGAGTATCAGACGAGATTTGCGAGGAGTGGGGGGTTTATGAGTGACCTTTGATCCGGGACTGTGGCGGTTTAATTTAGGTATGGGATGTATTTGGAATGGGAAGGGCGAGGAAAAGGCAATTTGCTAGGCTTGTGGTGGCGCGAGGGTGGCGTGGAATCATGGGATGTGCAAGGGATATGGGATGGTGCATGAAGTACTGGGCAAAGGTAATAGGCAAGGCATGGTTTGGTGGTCTTTTTGGCGGTATATACTCCCGTTGGCAAACCTTTGGAGGCTTTTGGAATCAGGACTGTGGCATAGGTGATAGCAGGTATGTTTCTCAAAGCATGAGATGTGAGGCTGAATATGGCATTCTGTGAGCCCAAATTCTCGGGAGACCGCTTCGCTTGCAAATGATTTACATTACATGAGCACATCATTTACTGGCTGTGCATGCGGTGTTGCTGGCTTAAATACTTCCTTCTAGATTCACCGGTATCATTATTGTTACTCCAATTCATACTCAATTTTGATCCATGTTCTGTCCTCGTTGTCTCTAACGAGAATAAGGTAGAGAGATCCTTTTACGACAGTAGTAGATCATTCTCTAGGTATTCTTGCACGCACTAGCCCAGGTCACACATCTCCGGCTTTAAGTCCGGCTAGAAGTCTCTCTTAAGCAAGAACCACAAGAATCAATATACAGCTTGCAATGAGGCCTTCGCACCTGTCACTATGATCGAGTACATGTCTTGTGGAGAAGTGACACTGATCTCCTATTCTGCATGAACACCTTTTCCCACAGTTAAATCCATACGGCAGTCTGTGTCCTTGCCACCCCCTATTCTCGCTGTTCTATCCCTATAGCTGCCATCCACTCTCTCGCTGCCGACTCCGTCGTCATCGACCGCTCCATCACCCTCACCTCATCACACCTCCTCCGCCTTGCACCATCGAAATCAGAAGCGAAGAGACAGAAGTCCCTGGGAAGAAAAGACGAGCAAGGCAGCACGGCATCTATATATAACCATCGTCTGGGTTAATTGTTGCTGTTGAAGAGAGTAACGGGAGGAGAGAAGTCGGGATTTATAAATAGAGCTCTGGCGAATCTGATGCGGACGTCGTGCAAGACATCCGCGTGCTAGCAAACATCGGAAGCCGAAATCCAGTACAAAGTGGACAACTTCACCTAGATCTAGATCGCTCTCGATCCACATGTTTATGGACTGGACATCGTTCCGTCATACAGCCTCGCCTCACACTCACTCACTCACTCACGCGTGCTTTTCGCTCCGAACCTTTGGATTCTACCTTCTTCACCTATCGACACACGAACCCATTTTCATGAATCTTTCTTTTCCCACTGGAGGAATTAACCACTCAGTGAATTTATGTGAAAGTTGGATTCTTCTCTTCTCTCTTCCCATCTCACCCTTCCTCTCGCACCCGTCCTGGCGTGGAACGGAAATGGAATGGATGTTTGGATTTCACCCGCTGGGAAGAATGCTGCCACTGTTTTATTGCTGTTGTGGACACGTCTCCTCTTGTCGTTAGCTTCTCTCGTCGCCTTCCTACTGTTACTACAAACTATGGAGTAGTGACGGAGTGAAGGAGACAGAGGGAGATTGTGTGGCCATACCATTAAATATCTCAAACTCCATCCTCTCAGCAGCCTTCGGGCCCTTTGGAATTTCGCCAACCACGCCAGAGCTAGGGGGAAAATCATGCGCAAATTGAGAGTTTCGTGCTCGAATTGAGGCTCACCAGCACCTTTTATATTGAGTAGAATAGCCTGCCTATACTGCCAACGCAAAAGCTGATCGACTAGTTTTTAGGGATTATTAAGAAATCTTTGGTCAAGATGTCTTCTAGCAATATTGTTCCCCTCAGGACTAAACCATATAATCTTGTGAGTATCGCAAAAAGTGATTAACTAATATATCTTTTTAGGAAATATATACGACCTATAGCTTCATTCATCAAAGGCTTCATCACCCTTAGACACCTTTCACCTCCGCTTTCGATTCAAGGCGTTCCATATCGGCGCCGACTATCATCCTCACCTAAAGCTAAGTTCCTCGACTTCACATTAAAAGACTTTATACCTTACCAACTCTTGCTTTTCAGCAGATCTTCTACCTATTCGACAACCCTCGGACGTATTCACTTCACCGTTGGGGTACGACGTATGTATGTCGCGTAGTCCCGAGGCCAGTCCTCATCTCCTTTCCATTTCTTCACGATCTTGCCTTCCTTTCGTGGGTGCATCTCGCCTGTGGCAGCTCGCTGTCTTGTCTGCAGCTGTCTGTCTAAAACGTCTCCTGCAGACCTGAAGGTCGGAGCATCTTCATCGTCTGGGGAAAGGATCGAGTCCTCGAATCGATCGGAGGAGATGTTTTAGAGTAATATCTACTATAAGAGTCTCTCTCTCTCTCTAGCAACAGACACATATCTTCACTCCCGCTGTTGATTTCTTGCTTGTTAGGAAAAACGGAGAGGATCGACAGGATCGCATCACGCTGCTAGTAGAAATACCTACTTTCAATACCTGAAGTGAGAGGGAATTTTCTACCCATCCCTCCACGAAACCGTCTTCACGTTCCATTCTTCAGGTTCCATTCTAGGCTTTTAGCTATCTAACCCCCTTCTGATCCCCACCGAACCTTCCCAACCAAGCAACTTGCAAGGAAAACTAGATACGGCTTCTGCTCTTCCTCCCTTCCCATCGCCTCCCCTTCCTTAATCATCCTCATGGCACGGAATGCAGACCATGATGCGTTCCCTTCGACCCCAACACGCCGCGCAGCGTCAGGGCGTCATTTCATTCCCATTCCCATCCCCGTCCTGGAAATCCATAGCGCGCCGCTGCCAGACCGCGCCATCCGCCCTCCTCGATCCCGCCAGCTGGCAACGATTCACAGATTCACATCGCAGGATCCGGCCAGACGGCACAGGACAGGCGGCCGAATACGGACTTTGTGCGGCGGGGCGGAGGAAAAGCAGAGGTCGAGCATTGTGCGGCTGCGCCTCGGCCGAGGGATACGTCGTGGTGACGGCGGCGGTGGCGTCTCGTGTTCCTCAGGTGTCTTGGCTAGATGCATGCACGGGTGCGCCGCGAGCGGATCGGCATGCGCCGCGTGCGCGCTGCCGATGGGGGGCTTGAGCATTTTTTGCGAAAGGGGAGGGGAGGGGAGAACGTGGCGTGCGCGACGGAAGTTGGGAATCTGAAAGATTGGGGGTTGAGAGGTCGGTTTTCTGGATTATGCCCCCCTGACCCTGTGGACCTTCGTTCGTTGCTGATGGTAAATAGGTAAATATACCGTGTAGCTGTGTGGGTATTCCGGCAGATAGCCTAGCCAGGATGATGCTCATAGCTCCTCTCCATGGTACAAAGAAGATGCCCCATGTGTGCTCGCCATCTCCCTCAGTGCTCTGTGACATATGCCCGCTTGCTTTTTCAAACTCCATGCAACTCCAATTCCCAATGCCAGTCAATGCAAATGCCATATGCAAAACTCCCAGACCACCTCATCTATACGTCCACAACTGGCTCTCCCACCCCGCCCCGGCCGTCCAACTCCTCCTCCTCTGCAGCCCCACCCACACACTCCCCTCCCTCCCCGCCCTCTCCCACTCCTCATAGCTGTACTCCTGCCAAAACTCCATCTCCCTCCCCCTCTGCAGCCCACTCCCCCTCTGCAGCCCACTCTCGCTCCACGGCGCATTATGTCCTATCTCCGGCTCCTCCTCCTCCTCCTCCTCCTCCTCCGACCTCGGCTCCACCCTTACCGCCCACCCCAGATCCCTCGGCCCCCGCGGCATATGCGCAATCTCGCCCATGGCGTCCCACGACCCGTGCGGCTCGGAGAACCCGTCGCCGAGCGCGTCGATCGACAGCATCGCCGTGTGCAGGACGGCGAGCTCGCGTGCCTGCTGTGGGTCGATGGAGAGGCTGCGCTGCGCGCGGTCTCGCTCCTGCTCCTGCTCCTGCTCCGCCTCCCGGGCTTTCTCGTGCGAGGCGGCGACGCTAGTCTCGCGATGGAGGGCACCCTGGGTCTCCGAGCTGAGTGCTCGGCCGCGCCATGCCAAGTCCCGGCTTTGGACGGGCGAGGCGAAGGATGTGAGGGGCCTGGCGATGGGGGTTGAGGGACTCGATATGCTGCCTCGGTGGACGGGGAGACCGGGCCAGGTGGCCGAGGGCGGAGAGACGGCGGACAAGGGCAGCTCGGGCGAAGACCACACTGGCATGACGGGTGAGGTCCACGGCAGCTCCGCCTCCCCTAGACGGAAGCGAGAGGGCAGCTCTGGGAGGGGTTTGCGCTCGATTTGGCATCGCAGGATATGGCGCGGTAGATGCTGTGGCGGCGGATGTGGAGGCTGGGATTGCGCCAGACTGCTCGTGCATTGTGGATATGTTGGTCTTTGCGTGGGTTGCTGAGGTCCGTGGATAGGCCGCGGCGGCATGCCATAGCCAGGTACCAGTGCTAATGGCATCCCGGACCAGACCTGCGTTGCGCTGCGACTGCGAGGAGCTCGGCCTTGGTCGGAGACTGTGCGACGGCCTCGTCTGGAGCCGGGGACGAGGAATTTGGGCATGCGCTTCCCGAGGGTGCTGTCGTTGAAGGGGCGGGATTGGTAAGCGAAGGCGAGTCGACGGTTGGAGGAGGGGCCGAAGGAGAGGCCGAATTCCATCTTGACGAAGATGGCGGGTGGAGGCCAGACAGAGGTGCCGTTTGGAGGATTGAGGACGGCGTCAGGAGGGGGAGGGGGAGGGGTAGTGGGAAGCCAGGCTTGGGAGGTCGTGACGTAGGCTGTTGCTGTGGTGGCCATGGCGGGAGGTGATATATAGAGGCGAATACAAAGGAAATAGAGATATCTAGAGACAAGAAGGAAATTTGAATTACTGTTGAATCAATGTTGATCGCAAAGAGGAGAAGAGAGAAAAAGACGATCGAAATACAATGCGCGACAAAGAATGCCAAGTACTCGCGAAGGATGCAGTGAAGTGAGGTCAGATTACTCCATGCCAATGTGACTAAGGCAACAAAGGAAGCAGGATGATTATGTAGATCTCATCCCAAGTGCCCCCTACTCGTCCAGGGTGCTGTTTTGCCGCCACTGGGGCAAGAGGAATGCGATCCTTCTTGAAGTTTGAAGATGCAGGCCCGTGAGCGGCGCAAGACAAGATGCAGGGTACCACGAATATGGCAATGAGGCACAAGAGGCGGTAGCGCAGCTCAGGGTCGAGTTACGAGTATGTGTTTGAGGGAGGTGGAGGCGATGTTCTCAGTTCTCAACTTGTCAATTGTTTGCCCTCAACCCCTGCTGTGGATACGTAGGAAAGCCGATGTGCGAGACGCGATCGCCGATACCCGTGTGTGTCTTGAGATGTGTATGTGTATGTATGTATGTGTACCTATGTATATGTGTATGTGTCGTGTTGGTGGAAGCGCAATAAGGGGCGAAGGCGAAGGCGAAGGCGAAGGCGAAGTGGCGATGCGACGCCTTGTTGGGAAGAAAGAGGATGAGGATGAGGATGAAGAGGATGTTGATGATGAACCCTGGGGCTATGTTGTCTTCAATGGGAAGCGGAAGCGGAAGTGGAAGAGGAAGTGGGAGCCGAAGGGGGGCGAAGTCAGTGCCTGTACATACATACATACATACATACATGCATGCATGATACATGTAAAAAAGGAGCTCCAAAGTCCCAAGTACACGAGTTGCCGTGTGTCTCTCCCATACGAAGCTGAGTATTATTTGAGTATTATCATGTAGCATACATATCTTTGCGCCTCTTCTTGGCTCTTGCCCTTCAGTTCTCAAACATCAAAGAGCAACAACATAACAAACAATAACATGATGGCCGGCCTGTCCAGTCCAGTCCAGTCAGCGTATGTATGTACGTACATATATGATATCACCTGGCTCACAAACACTTTTCAATCTGACAGTACAGTATGTAAAGTATAAAATTCCATAAAAAGACGTTTCTTACTACTCGGTGATCCGCATGCGCTACGATCACGCTGGTGACATCCTCTTGCAAGCAACACGAGCGACCTCATCTTCAGAGCATGACAATCTCATTTCCTGACTTGCATCCTTCCATATTTAAGCTTTGAAATATCCCGAGCTTACAGCTTGTATGTACATACAAGCATGAGCTCGATACGACGGTGCGCGCGCCGTTCCCCTGTCTCATGTCCTCCGTCTCCTTCTCTTTCGAGCCTCATCCGCTTCTTCTTACTCTAGATGCCAACGACCATTCTTCACAATATGCTTGTCGGCGACTCTTCAAACAATGTTGTCGGCAGGGCACAGATCAATGAATGTCTGATCTTGGTCAAAGCTCGATCAAATCCGGCATGCTTTATGGCGGAGGCAGCACGGATTCTATTTTTAGAATACATGGATTCGATCCTTCGCTGTATGCATACAGACTGCATTCGAGGAGATGAAGTATGAGCTTCGAGGATGGATATCATGGATATCATGGATATCATCCTCGACGCGATTTCTAGTTCTATATCATTAATCTCATATGACAGAACGCTACTAGAAACAAACTAATTTCTCATGCTCACAAAGAGACACAGGCATACCTACCTCGTCGTCCTCCATAGCTACTCACACATCAAACTGAGCTCGCATCTTTCTTTCCCGCCCCATCAACCTTCACCCACATCCAACCACCACTTCTCCTCCTTCCCCAGTACCAACCCATAAAAGTCCAACGGATCGAGAATCTTCCTCCACCAGGGTCTCCTATCCCTAAAATCCACGCCAAGCTTCCCGTCCCCTCCGGCGTCAAGAACACATCCAGCTTCTTCTGCAGATGAATTTCCTGAGAACTATCTTTTCTCAGGATGATATGTGGGTTTTTAGTACTCAGGAGCCACGCACTAGTAACGCTGATGTTCACGATTAGACAAAAGTCGATTTGGTGAGCAAGCGCCTTGAAGGAGGGCAATTTGTATGGAAGCTTGCCATTAAGTTTAAGCATGCTAGAGTATACCCGACAGACATTACGAACTGCGTTAATTAGGCAACGTTTGCTTGCGAAAAATATCTAGAGCACCATTAAGATCCTGAACCTCACTTATACGCACTTACCTGTATTAGAACAAGAGCTAGGCTGTGGGAGTACTATAGCCGCCATCCTCGTGGCCTCGAGTAGAGCTGAAAGTGGAAGGGAGGGAAAGGGAAGGGAGAGGGGGATGGGGGAGGGGGAAGGGCATCAACAGAACAGATAGTCATTGTGGGACGTGGTGGATGTTAGTGGTTGGTGGCTAGTCGCGAGTCTTATGAGGCATAGAAGGTCCTGCTAAACGAAGAATATCCGTTACTTCCAGTCATTATCTGCTGCGGCGTACACTAGGTTGGGGGGAGAGGTGTGTGCAGCACGTCTAGTATACGATTCAAATGTGATAATCTAGTAGTTTCTAAACATTTTCCTTTGAATTTATAACAGGTCGAAACAACCACCTACGACTATGTTGCAAACTCACTTTCTACAACTACAGCCGATGAATTCTCAGAATACCAAAACGTGAGCATACCCGCCATTTTCTCTGTTGTCCACCCTGCTCGCTCTGCACTCGGATCTTTCTCGATGCCGCCAGTTCAGCAGCGCCGAATTGGCCAGTATCACGCTCGCCTCAAACACCCAGAAGAACCACTCACGCCGAACCCTCAGCGACGCGACGGCGAAGTACTCCACCGTGCGGAAGACCGTGCGCACAGCGATCAGCCCACAGCTCGCATACAGCGTGACAAGCACCCTCTCCACGTCCGCCGAGCCAGTATTACTCACGAGGACGCCCGACTCACGAGCCCTCATGTGGTACAGCGCCGCGACGCGGAGCTGCAGGGCCAACGCCGTCTTCACCAACGCCTTCGCGACATCTGCACTCTCCCGATCCTGTGAGTTGATCGACCTCGACGCCCCCGTCACCATCAGGCTCTCGACGCTCGCGCTCGCGCCCAGGAACAGCTGCAGCGTCCGGTCCGGGTGGATGGGGCTGAGATGCGGGATGTAGTTAGTGCAGACACCTGCTCCGCACCAGGTAGTTGCCCCGCTCGTAGACGGGCGGCACGGCGTACAGCAGGACGACGGAGGAGATGGAGATGGCCGCGTCGGAGGAGTGCCAGGCGCCGTGGGCGCGCGGGACGTAGCCGGCGATGAAGAGGAGAGAGGACCAGGCGTAGATCCAGGTTATGCGCCGGGAGTGGTGGTGGAAGAACTGCTGGAAGTGCAGGAGGTGGTGAATAGGATGCGAAGGCGATGGGGGCGCCTTTGGAGGGGGCGTGGAACCAGAGATTGCTGGGGACTGGAGGGGTGGGTGTGAGAAGAGGAGGAGTGCTCTCCTCACCGTATTTTCCGTCTTCCATTTTGCCTTTGAGGGTAGTAGAGTGTAACTCTCCCGTGCAAGGCTGGGTTTGGAAATTGCCGTAGAGTCCTCCCGAAGTGAGAAGACGGATGTGAAAGTAAAGCGCAAAGACGGAACGCAGTGCCCTCGACAAGAAATACTAATGTTCTGGAAATGAAACCTCGCAATGCAAACGACTACGAGGAAAAGAGAACACTCCCTCCACCCTTATATCTCTTCCATCCTCCTACCTATCCTCATTGCATCAGCGTTATCAAACGGCAGGACATTCCCCCATACACAAGGCTGTTAATACGCCTTCGTTTTTCCCAACCGGGCACCGCCCAATCGTATTGCGTCGCGAGAGGACGACCTTGTCAAGACAACGGCCATGATTGGGAGGATCGCATTGCGAAATCCAAGATGGTTGACAGCAAGGACTTCGATGTCAGCATGACGATAGAGCATTGTAGAGGTCTTGGGCCGTAAGAAGAAGCACGCAATCAAAATACCTTTCTTCTCTTCTTATCCGCCATATTGTTGTTCTTAGTATCTTCGAAGAAGAACGCTGGGCTAGATAGCCTGGCCACGGTCCAGCCCAGTCCGGCCTCGAGCATAAATGTGTGGGCTGTTTCAGAGACTTAACAAATCTCAGCTTCTTGCCTCATCAATCTCCAGCTCCTCGCCTCTCCTCCTCCCTACCAAACTCCCCGTCGAGATATTCTGCCATGCCGATCCCCTAGACCAAGTCTGCCTCGTCTTAATGTGCAGACATCTCCTCAACATATCCACATCCGTATCCCTGAAGACCGCGTCGCCGCCTGGACACAGAGCTTTATGTTCATGCCGAATGATCTCAGAGTTTCTCTCAGATCTTCATTTCGATTGCCTCTATATCCTGTAGAACGCTGATCGCAGAGTCATACTTCCGTTCCCAACACTTGGACGTAATGGCACTGCAGACATGAGAGTCCTGCGGGAACTGGGCATTTGCAAAACGGCTTCGCACGCTGTCATACCACCCGTCCTCTCCATCAACAATATCGGGAAAGACGCAGTGGCCCATCATGATGAAATATATAGTGCAGCCGAGTGCAAAAAGATCCGTCTCGATGTCAGCCATGAACGGGTCGTCTCGAGGGCAGAAGAACCTGCACGGCTCGGCGCTTCCCCCTTCCAAAATGACATGCCAGTCTCCGATAGATAATTTCCCTGGAAGTCTGAGAGTTTTAGGTGAAGGTTTTCATCAAGAAGGAGATTCGTGGGTTGAATGTCGCAGTGAATGACGCGCTTCGAGTGGACATGGGCAACCGCCTCAGCAGCCTCTCGGCACCAGGCTAATCGCTGTCGGAGAGAAGCAGTTGGACGATCCGATCCGACAATATAATCGTGCAGTGTCCCGTTCGCCGCGCGCTCTAGGTACACTCCATCATCTGAGAGCTGCTTGAGACCAATAATCCGAGGATGTTGGCCAACGATGCGAAGAATCTCATACTCGACTTCGAGGCGGCTTCTGTCTCCCCCGGGAGTGAGGGGATACTTGAGAACGGTGGATTCATCGACTTCACCAATCCATGCGCTGGTACCTGACGCGATCACTCGCTGTACTCCCGGTGGGCAGTACTGGTGATATACACGGATTTCCCTTTCGTCGTTAGACATAGTGAGCAAGTCAGATTATAGGACTAGATCATGGATCCTGAAAACTAAGTGCTGCTGTAAAGCCGTCAAACTAGATTAAATTGGAAAGCAAAGGTTTAGAAAAGAGTGGATAGGAAGCAAAACAAGCTCCCTAAGAAAGTATACAAGCCTGAGTCGCATCCCACTGCCGCTCCTGGCTTCGCAGACGACAACACCTAATTCTGCAAGGGTCTGGGGAATGTGTCGATAGTATTAAGAGACTTTTGAGTCTATGGGAATTTTGACTTTTGAGTATTGAGTGTGTGGGTGATTTGATGCCTCCATATATACATTTCTCTCACTGAGACTTAGCGTCTCTCGTCGAGTTCGAAGCAGAGGAGTGCTGTTGAGTATCGACATGTCACATGTCACATGACCACCCGACGCAACCACTTCGACCACATCGTCCTCATCCTCGTCCTTATCCTCACATCTCTCTCACGTGCTCTTGCCGCTCTTGCCGCTCTTGCCGCTCTGACAGGCGCTTATTGTATTGTTGTATTTGTATTTGTATTATTGGATTTTATCTATCAGATCTCCATCTAATATCTAATCATCTAATATCTAATCATCTAATATCTAATCATCTAATATCTAATCATCTCGATTCCGATCCTTACGTTATATCCAGGCGAGGTCCCTGCACGTCTCCCCTCCTATCTCTACCACCTAACCCGATGCAGCAGTTCTGCCACCCGCCGCCCCGCCGCCGTCCTCAGCCTTCCCCTAAGTGCAGGTCTACTCGAAGTCAAAAACCCTCACAGTTCCCTAATGGCAGGTATAGCAATTTTCACTGCAGATGTCAAACCGACTGGCCGACACTGGCGGTCATGCGCGACGACGGCGGATATGATTGCACTTAGGGGTCTAGGCTCGATATCCCTCGTCAGCATGGGAATGTGGACTATATAAGGAGACTCGTTGTCCCTGCGCGATTTGGATTTCTTTGTTTCTGCCCCTCCATCGTCCATCTATCATATTCCTCCATGGTCATCGTCCCCGCGTCCCAGAGCTATTTGACCCACAAACGGTCCTTTTTGCCAGCAACCGTATATATACAGAACAGAAGAAGATTTATACGTCTTCTTTCACCCTCCCTCTCTGGTAAAATGACAACAACAAGCATGATCCAGCCCAGATTCCTCACCCGTCCCAGCGAGCTCGGCGTCGTCGCCGTCGGCTTCTCAGGCGGCCAGGTACGCTTTCCCTCTCCTTCATCTCCTTCATCTCCTCCACCCCCTCCCCATCACCACCAAGCTCTCCCCATCTAACCCCCCACAGTGCAAACCAGGAGTCGACGCAGCGCCCTCGGCCCTGATCAAGAACGGGCTCCTGACGCAGCTCCACGAGGAGCTCGGCTACGACCTGCACCACGACGACACCGTGCACTCCTACAAAGAGCTCATCCCCTCGTTGGACCCCGACCACCGCGGCATGAAGAACCCGCGCGCCGTGTCCGCCGTGACGCAGCGGCTGTGCGCGCAGGTGTACGCGCACGCGATCGAGGGCCGCTGCGTGCTGACGCTCGGCGGCGACCACAGCATCGCGATCGGGTCGGTGGCGGGGACGGCGAAGGCCGTGCGCGAGAGGCTGGGCAGGGAGATGGCGCTGATCTGGGTCGATGCGCATGCGGACATCAATACGCCCGAGACGAGCGGGTCGGGGAATATTCATGGCATGCCGGTTGCGTTCCTGACGGGGCTGGCGAGGGAGGAGGAGCCGGAGATGTTTGGGTGGATGGAGGAGTGCATGAGGGTGTCGCTGAGGAAGATTGTGTATATTGGGCTGAGGGATGTGGATAGGGGGGAGAAGGCGATTTTGAGGGAGCACGGCGTCAAGGCGTTTAGTATGCACGACATTGATAGGTATGTTCCGTCCAGTGTATTACCGGAAGGAGGAAGCTGAAGCTGACGCGCGAACAGACACGGCATCGGCAAGGTCATGGAAATGGCACTCGGGCACATCGGGAACGACACGCCTATCCATCTCTCCTTCGACGTCGACGCGCTCGATCCGCAGTGGGCGCCTAGCACAGGCACGCCTGTCAGAGGCGGACTGACGCTCAGAGAGGGCGATTTCATCGCCGAGTGCGTGCATGAGACGGGCAGTCTGGTGGCGATGGATCTGGTGGAGGTGAATCCGACGCTGGAGCCGGGCGTCAATGATATTGGCGCTCATGAGACGGTTAGAGCGGGGTGTTCGTTGGTGAGATGCGCGCTTGGGGAGAGCTTGCTGTAGGTTGGATTGGATTGAGATATCGGATATGGTGGTTTATGGATGGATGGAACGATGGAGACATGGCGTGTTTTGGAGGCATTGAGGGCTTGAAGCCTGTGGAGACGGGAAACAGGGCGGGAGTTTGGATTCTTCGGAGCATAAAACGGGTACAAGGAGGAAGGACTCTGCAATATACCGGCGGCGCGATTGTATTGTATTACCCTAGAAGCTCACGCATAAATCTTACCTTACGATCTATTTCCCTGCCTTCTCACGTACAGACCACCGCCGTGCCAACAACAAAACAAACCCAGGGAAGCCAGAAAGCACAAATTCAAAGCGGCACATTTCCCGATCGACAGACCAGGTCCACATCGCAGTTCTCCGCGCTGCGGCGCAATGAGTGAGCGTTCATGGAAAAAGTTGGTCTTCCAACCACCCCATTACAGGGATGTGTGCAGCCCAGCCATCCCGGCAGCGCGCAGCGAGTGGGAACTGCAATTGCGTCACAGCGCAAGACCCCTCGAGTACGCCTCACTTCGTTGCAACCATTGCTTCAATTCTTCATTCCGACGTCGATTCTTCAGATCTGTTCTGTGCATATTTCATCGATTGCAACGTACTCGTTCGTGGCTGCTTCGCACGTGCAGAGGAGGAAGGAGAGATAGCGACGACATACCTACCTACATCCAGCCGCCGGGTTGCAACGCTCCACTCGTTTCGTCAGTCACCAGCGCAGACAGGAGCTGCCCAACGCAGCGGCGACGTGGCATCGCAGAGGAGGAGCGCGAGGAGAGACGTGTTTGCGCGCGCGCCACGCCGCGCCACGACGGCGGATCTCAACCACGAGAGCGCATCTGTGCCCGAGACGGAGGGTTAAGAATAAGAAGAGGTTGTGCAGTCGCAGACGTCGGATTGCGCGACTCGGTATAGCAGCGAGCAGAGAGGCGACGCGCATACATCCATACATACGTACACACACATCCGCGCGACCAAACCACCTCTTCAGCAGGGGAAACGAAGACCGCAGAGGCGCGAGATGGCATCGACCGAGTCCAGCGTGAGCCAGGTGCGCGTCGTGCGGCGCAAGTACCGGTGGCCGGCGGGGCAGCTGAACCTGTGGCTGTTCGTCGTGCTGGTGGCGTCGAGCGTGGTGCTGGGCGTGTTTGCGAGCTTTGCGGCGGTGCAGACGCAGTTGTTGCTGGGGACGCCTTGGTATGTGCTGCTGTGTGTTTCTTTTTGAGCTGGGGGGAGAGGGGTCGGGGCCGAGGAGATGGTGGGGGGACTTCGTGCAAGGAGAGGGGGGAATGTAGGGATGGGGTCCTTCGAGTGAGGGATTGGGGAAGGGTTGTAGGCGAAGAGATGCCGCGGGATGGTTTCCTGCTTCAAGACGCCGAGGGAATAGTGGCGGCCTGGAATGGAGGGGGAAGTCCCTCGCATCATCCCGTCGCATGGCTTCCTTCATCACGGCGTCCCCCCCTCCAAACCTCCGTCCCATCCCCCTCTCCCCCTCCACCCCCGCCGCTCTCCCCTCTTCCCCCCCATCCCCACACTCCCACACCACACCACTAACCGGCCACAGGTACTTCACCTACAACATCGTCTCCGGCGCGCTCGGCGTCCTCTTCATCCTCGGCCTGCTGTACCTGATCCACCAGCGGACGCTGCTGCCGGGCATCGTGATCCTCGGCAGCTTCGTGCTGTTCGTGCTGTGGCTCGTCGGCCTGGTCGTCGTCAGCGTCGAGCTCTGGGGCCCGCAGGGCAACGTGGCCGGCAACTGCCAGCTGTACGTGCAGAACCGGCAGAGCGTGGGGCAGAGCCTGGACACGCTGGCGTGGCTGGAGCAGAATGGGATTTGTGAGTTCTTTTTTTTTTTTTGCCTTTTCTTTTTATCTCCTTCGTAGGCGAGAGACGTCGTGCTGAGGATGTGTACAGGTCAGAGCTGGAAGGCGGCCTGGGCGTTCCAGCTCATCGGCACGGTCTTCCTCTTCTGGATGATGATCATGAGCTACCGGGTCTACAAGGACGACTAGACGGCGCGACCACGTCCGCACGCGACGGGGCGGTCGGAGGCGGCGGGGTGATGGGAGGGTGGGGGAGGGGAGGGCTGGGATATCTCGTGCATTTAAATGGCGTTGAGGGGACTGCGTGGCGAGTAATATGTGGCAGGAGATTATTATCAGGAGATTATTATGTGGGAGGGGAAGGCGTTGGGGCTTCTGTGAGGGACGTGGGAGCCGGATCTGCGAAATTTGGGGTGTGGAGCCTGCTTGGACGGTTGAATTGATGAATGAATGAATGAATGGATGGTGGATGGAGAGAGATATATAAATTTGAGACAGAGCTGCGATAGTGGAATCTGTTGTTGACAACGAGCTTGCGACGCACATGATTCTCCACTACCAATCGCACAGTAACGAGCAGCGGAAGATCATAGCAGCAAGCGGGGCTAACGGTATCGTGATGATCATCTCATAGGCATCTCTCTATAGCCACAGCAAAGGTATCTTCATCCACCCCATCCTCATCCTCATCCTCATCCTCATCCTCATCGTCGTCATCGTCGTCGCATCGCGATCACATCTAGTTGGAGTACTTGAGATCGACCTTGGAGCTATTTCCACATCAGCCTCGCGCGCACACTCACTTCATCTTCAAGGCCGCCGCCGCCGCCGCCGCCGCTGCCCCAACCCCAGACGCAGACATCACGTACCCGGAGAACTTCTCATACAGCCCGCGCGCCGCATCGGTGACCTGCTCGTCGGTCTCGGGGCTCAAGTCGTAGCCGGCCTTCTTGGAGACGAAGGCGAACGCTGCGCGTGTCAGCTGCCCTGCCATCCCAGCGCCGCTCGAGCAGTCACTCACCCTTGTCGCCGTAGTCCTGCGTCTGCGCGGGCGCGGCCGTGGTGGTGGAGCTGGGCGCGCCCTCGGTCGTGGCCGTCTGCTGCTGCTGCTGCTGCTGCTGCTGCTGCTGTTGGTCCTGCTGCTGCTGGGCGGGCTCCGAGGTCTGGGAGGTGAACTCGGAGGCGGCCTTCTTGAGGAAATCCATTGTGGTGGGTGGGGTGGGTTGGGGTTGGGAGGGGATGGATGGGGGTGTGTGTGGGATGGTGATGGTGATGTTGAGTGAGGCTCGGAGGAGGGGCCTGTGGGAGGGAGGGGTTGGTTTCCTTTATACCTCTCTATCCCCCTCTGTTGGTATGGTACGGAGTACAGGGTACAGGAGCACATCACGTACTCACGTACTCACGTAGTCACATACTCTAGCAGCCCACTCGGGAGCAGCTCTGGCGGGGCGCGATCAACCCCACCCACTGAGGAGTTTAGGAGCGTTCAGCTCAGGACGACGCCCGCCTCCTTTAGCGAGGGCTCTGTTGTAGAGAGAGTACTCGAGGTACCTACTGGGTACTTCACTCTACAGAGATGGCGTACTGGATCTGGATGTAGATCTTAGATGTAGGGATGTAGATAGATCTAGGGATGTAGATAGATCTAGGGATGTAGATAGATCTAGGGATGTAGATCTCCCTATCTCCATGCCAGTGGCGACTCGGCTGTGCAGCGACATTACTATGCCATCGATGGAGGGGTTCAAGACGGCTTCAAGACACATCGGGTGCTTTCGTGGCTCTGCTGCCAAAAGCTGGACTTGGTCACGCACGACGTCATGCACGCCCACGTCATTCATTGGCTGTGTTTCTCGCAAGCACAGCGCCGAGCATTGACGTGCAGCAGCCGGCGCCTTTTCCCTTTTCCCTTTTCGCTTTTTCCATTTTCCTTTTTTCCCTTCAGGAGTCATCACGTGGTGCCATTGGCCGAAACGGAGCTTCCCTTGCTGTCACGGCTCGGCAAGTCCGAATTGGGTGGATCATTGATGAGGATTCAGGGGGTTGGGCGGCACGTGATTGTCATATGACGTTGTTGTTATGTTGTTGTGGCCTTGTGGCCTTAGAAGAGATCGAATTTCTGGAGAGTCCACAGCTTTAATTGGCTAGAGCTGCTCGATCATTTTCCAGAGATCTGTATACATTGTAATGCCTAAGGCTAACATTGCTGACTAAACTAGAGATGATGCGCCGATTAGATTAGATGAAACACGCGACAACAACCCGTGACAGCTTGTCCCTGGAACACAGGTACTGTCGCGAACGAAAACAGTTGACCAGGAAACAGAGCCCTTTCCGATTTCATGCCGTGACATACATCCATCCATCCATACATACATACATACATACCAAAGGCCTGTCTACTTACGCTCAGAAAGACTTGATGCTATGCGCAAATAACACCGCAGCGACTAGCATTGATTCAATCGGATTTCTATAATTTGGCAACTGAACTGTCAACATTCCTGCCCGGCTGACGCCGCGACAAACAACGACCGTCCGAGCGTGTTTGACCCCCTAGAGTAATACCAGTCGCACAACTTTCCACCACACACCACACCTATGCGACGAGAGTGAGCACAACCATCGCATGCGACGCGTAATGAGCCCAAAATGACCGAAGCAGACTCATCGCCCGCGCCCCCGGCGCTCGCGCCCAACGACTCCCGCATAGCCTCGAGCACCTTTGAAATGGACGACGCCGACGTCTTTCCCGGCAGGCCCTCTTTGTTCGACTCCTCGAACTGGAGCGAAGCTGCGCGTTCGGGAAACGCCAGACGACTGCCCTCGCTAGGGAACCTTCCAGCGCTGCCGCCAGGAGGGACCGATAGCAGTTTGGTGTATGCCCACGAGCTCAGCGGGGAGGAGAAGAGCGAGGGACACATGGATAGCTTGGATGAGAGCCAGATGAGGAGGCATCTGATGGATGTCGAGAGTAGCTTTTTGACGGCGCCGAGTCCGCTGGCGCAGGGGATGAATCCGGGCGTGGACGATACGTATCTTTTTGACGGGGCGAGGAAGCCTGCGACGACGCCGGTTGTGGATCGAATATCGCGCAGTAGGACGCCGGCGAAGGTGGCACGGGAGGAAGGGGCGGAGGAGGAATCGTATCTGCCGCCACAATCGATATATCACACTCCGGGCGTAGGACGCGATTTCAGCGCACAGTCGGAGGAGGATTCTATCCTTCATAATGGTGGGAATACGACCTCGTCATTGGAGACTATGTCTTCGTCTCCGACTGCGGCTGCGGCGGCCAGGACGGTGTCGAGAGCTATTTCTATGGCGAGCATGGGATATGATGTTCAAGGGCACGAGATTGGAGGATATGGGACAGCGGAGGACACGATTGAAGAGGCTGATGAGCAAAGTCATCAGGAAACGCCAAGGATATCTGAACCAGAACAGTCCGACGGTATCCAGGGAGACTCGTCAGATGAGCGATCAACCATACGATACCAAGGGTCAAATCAGAGCCTAAATGCTGCTGATGCTGGCAGCACACCAGGCGGCGCATTACTCAATCGACGCGCGTCAAGCAGGAAACCGAAGTTCTTACGCAGTCGACATGCTAGTCAAAGATCATCTATATCTTCATTTGTGACGAATCCCGACCAGGAAGATAATAACGACATGACTTATGGGACAGATTATGCCATGCTGTCTGGTGGTGCAGTTCCTGCTGCTGGCATGTCTCGGAATAGTAGCTATATGCTATCGCGAACAATCAGTCTGGGAAGCATGGCATCTGGCATCGAAGATTCGACAGAGTTAAAACCCTCAGACAGGGCATTGGCCACGCTGGATGAGGAGGAGAGGAATCGGACCCGCACATTCAGTACAGAGAACAAAAGCGAAATCAACGCTGATGTCTTAGCAACACCACGTGCAACCAGTCATTCCTTGGCAGCTCCCACGGATACCATTATCGCACGTCACGTACGGAATGTCCAGGTCCCAGAGTCTGTGGCAAAGGAGTATAGAAATAAGTCTGGCGGCTCGCCTGGACGGTTTGCAGGAGTTTCAGCGCCGGGCACGGAGCGTCACGGGAAAAACATGACTCTGAAGGAACAGAGTAGCACCATCGAGCGACTGTCTAAGGAAAACTTCGATTTGAAGCTTAAAGTTATGTTCCTTAGCGATAGGCTTGACAAGTTATCCGAAGAAGGCGTCAAAGAGATGATCTCCGAAAATGTTGAGATGAAGACGGTTCTGGCGAACATGCAAAGGGACAATAAAGCACTGCGGCGTAAAGTCAAGGAACTTGAGCAGAAGAATAAGGATAGCCCGTCTCGACCTGATACTGCTCGATCTGGTGCGTCGTCGGATGATCGACCTCAATGGTTCGATCAAGAAGGCGCGCAGGAAAGAGAAGAAGAACTCATCTATCTGCGCGAAAGAATCGAGGAGTACGAGGTCGAAGTCGAAAAGATGAGAAACGAGAGTCTCCATCGCGAATCCGAGAAACGCAAACTTGCAGAAGTCGTCCGGACAATGGGCGAGAAGCGTGGAGAAGATATGGATGCTCGCGAGGAAATGGACGTGTGGAAGGATCTCCTTGAGCAGGAGACTGCGCGACGAGAGCAATCCGACGAAGACAATCGCAAGCTCAGGGACGAGATCTTCAGACTCAAGAGCGAGAGCGCGCTTCCTGGTGGGATGGCAGGCCTCAACCATACGACTAATATCTATAATATCACGAAGAAGCGCCAGGTATCTCCGTCACGGCCGCGTTCTGGGATGTCGGAGGGCGTCGATGAGCGCGGAGGCGCTTTCAGCGCGGCTAGCACGCTGGTCGAAGAGCTGCGCAAGGAAAGTGAGCAATTACGGCATGAGAATGCCGAGTTGAGACGGGAAGTTGGTGCTCAAACTTCGATGCTCACGTCTCGAAATCGCGAGAAGGAGCGACTTTACCAAGAAATAGAGGACTTGAAGCTCGGCCACCGCAGAGGCGGATCGATCGCAGGCGACAGCATCCTCGAACGATCGGCTTCCCGAGCGCATGAACGCTCTCAGTCGAGAGGCAGCGGAATCACGAGAATAACCAGCATGATGCCAGATCCCGAGCGCGAAGACCTTGAAAATAAGAATGCAGAGCTTCGAGATAATCTGAATGCGCTGAAGTTGGAGAACCAGGAATTGCGTAAGGAACTCGAAAGTTGCATGGAAGATTTCGAGATCGCGATAGAGGCAAAGAGAGAAGCCGAAGCACTCGCTGCCGAGCTCCAACACGAGCTGCAGTCTGCAGAGAGCGATTTGCAGACTATGCAAGCTGATCGTGACGAAGCGCTCAAAGGCCAGGAAGACGTTGAGATTGAATTTGAGGGTTTGCGAAAGGAAGCTCAGGAGGAAATCGATGCTCTGGAAGCTGAAGCTGAGCAGAGAGCCGCAGAGATTGAAAACCTACAGACTGAACTGGCTAATCAGTCGGAGAACTTCAATGCTCTGCAGGCCGAAATGCGATCTATGAGCGAAGCACTTGTCAGGCTTGAAGACGATCACGATCTCAAGACACGCCGTATCCAAGAACTAGAGCAGGATCTTGAAGAATCAAATCGCGAGCTGAATGAGATGGAGAAGGCCATCAATGAAGCCAACAACAAGATCAATCGTCTGACAGTGCAGCAAGAGTCCAGCCAAGGAGAGATTGCCTTCCTCAGGGAGGAGCAAGATGCTGATAAGATCAAGATTGGCGACCTTGAGTCAGCCGTCAAGAATGCTGAAAACGCGGCCCGCGATGAGAGGGAGCGTGTTAGAGAACTCGAGCAAAGGCTTGCCAGCGAGAGACATCAGCGAGATCTTATTGCTGGAAAAGAGAAGCAGGAGGTTCAGAAGTACATCAATGAACTCAATAGAGAAGCTTCTGGGGCGAAGGATGAAGCACGGCGACTGCGGAAGAACCTCACCACGCGCGAAGTTGAAGCAACGGAGTGGAAGGAGAGACTTTTGGAGCTGGAAAACAACCTCCGTGAGGCTCTTGGTGACCTCAATGGAACACGATCAAGTTTCCTCAAGGGCATTGGTGACTTGCATAAGCAGCTCGATGATACTAATCGCGAGCTTGATACGACAAGAACTTCCATCTTGGAGAAGGACCACATCATCAAACAGCGCGACATGCTCCTTGAGTCTCACGGACTCGAGTCTCGCAAGTTGTCCGAAATGCTTGACAAAGAACGCCAGGCACACAGAAACACGAAACATCAACATGAGACATTCTTGAAGACTCATCAGCATACCACCCGCACTGTCAGCCAACAGGAGACCCGCGTCATCCAACTCGAGACCGCTCTGCAACAAGACCGGAAGAAACTCACGCAGCTAGAAAACACCTTCAAGGACCAGATGATGGAGCGCAACAACCTCCTCCTCGCGCTCTGGAACCGTCTCTCCACCATCTGCGGCTCCGACTGGGCGCACGACAACAGCCTGATCAACGGCCGCGCGCTCCCCTCCCTCGAGGCCGTCTCCACCATGCTCCCCGGCTTCAGCAAGAACCTGCTCGCGGCCGTCAAGGCGATCGAGGCGATCCTGACGGGCTTCAAGACAAAAATCCGCACGGTGGAGAATGTCCTGTGGAAGGAATACCAGGGCCTGGAGCACACGCTCGACCAACGCACGAGGAAGCTGGAGAGGCTGGAGGCGCTGGTCAAGAGCCCGGCGATGAACTCGAGCAGTGATCAGAGGGCGGAGATTGTGCGGCTGCAGGACATGAACCGTCTTCTGAGGGTCGAGCTCGCGGCGCTGAGGAGCGCGACGCCGCCGAGGAAGCCGCATCGTGAGGTTGTGGAGGCCGGCAGCCCGGCACCGAGCGTGCCGACGGGGCCGAGGAACAAGTCGCTGGAGCGGAACAAGTCGCGGGAGCGGAACAAGTCGCTGGAGAGGAAGAAGTCGCTCGAGCGACAGACGCTGACGCGACACGCGGCGGCCGAGGCGCTGCCGCCGGTGCCGGACCTTGCGAGCGCGGCGGGGAGTTTCAAGGCGAGCGCGGCGGGCGGGAGTGATGAGGCGGGGGAGCAGCGGTGGATCTTCCGGCTGAAGGAGCTGGAGAGGAGGCTCAAGGCGGAGAGGGAGGCGAGGCTGCTGGACCGGAGCGGGGCGAGGAAGAGGCTGGAGGAGGGGGAGAGGAGGAATGAGGAGTTGAGGATGGAGCTGGAGAGGAATAAGTTGAAGGCGAGGGCGGAGACGGCGTTGCATTGAAGGGGGGGAGTGGAGGGGCGGGGTGTTACGAAATTACTGTCTTGTACGATATTGAGGATTGCGTTGCGGTGTCTCTTGGGTGTGTTTAGCGGGGGGCGATATCCGCGGGGTCTGAACGTTTAAAAGGGAGGGAGGGGATTGGCGTTGCACAGGCGCTTTATGTATGGGTTTGGCGAGCGATGGGAGGGAGGGAGGATTGCGATGGCTTTGCTGTATCGGATCTACCATGCTTATATTATTTCTGTTGCAGACTCTCACGATCGCACACGGGGGTATGAATGAGAGAGATACTTCTGTTGCTACATATGCGCCTCCATGAAGCTCGTGGAATGAAACTCGTGGTGGTGGTGGTGGTCCGTGCCTAGGATCCCGTTACCGTTACCGTTACCGTGGAACGGTGGCGATTTAGGGTCTGCTAAGAGCGGCTAAAAGTGGGGAAAGCGGCTAGAGCGATTGCCATGACGCCCACACGTGGGATTTCTTAGCGGCGATGAGGGGGAGCGGGAGCGATCGATGTGAGAACAGGATGTCGTGGGCAAACCGCAACGCTGGTATGAATAGAAATAAATGCAGGTTTTGGTGGATGGAAACAGAAGACGGGAAGAAGCAACGTCTCCCATGAGAAAATCGAAAGACAAGACCTCCCAATGGCATTGTTGCGCTGAAGGGATCCAGGAAGACTACCTACCTACTAGACGTGGTAACCTCACATGCTCCCTCCAGTCATGACATCATCCCCGTCATCTCCACCATCACCACCAGCCCCCCCTCCCTCTCCTCTCCTCTGCAACCACAATATAAGCCCCCCCCCTCCCCCTCCCCCCTCCCCCCTCCTTCACCAAAGCTCCAACAACCCAACCACAACCCCCAACACCAAACACAGCACCAAACATCGCAAACCATGACATCCCTCACACGCACCCAGCCGCTCCGCCGCCTCGCCCTGGCGCCGGCGGGCCGCGCGCGCGGGCTCGCGGCGTCGGCGGCGCGGGCGAGGGGGCCGGTGGACGTGGCGAAGGAGGTGCTGCGGACGGTGGACCGGAAGGTGAGCGATAAGCTGGTGGACGGGATCGAGATCGGAGGTGAGTTGGGTGCCGGGGAGGAGGTTGTGGGCGGGGCTGGCTGACTGTGCGCAGAGACTGTGGCGCAGAAGACGAGGGAGATGAGGGGCGTGCATACGCTGACGGGGAAGGCGAG
>Ga0123337_10000897_pt1 | contig 43822 bp, 29 predicted proteins | sample frozenSSSSmetaG_FD_89792 | JGI IMG/M metagenome (GOLD analysis project Ga0123337, IMG submission 89792) | Glacier valley bacterial and archeal communities from Borup Fiord, Nunavut, Canada, to study Microbial Dark Matter (Phase II) -... | ecosystem: Environmental > Aquatic > Freshwater > Ice >... | reverse complement strand
GTGGCCGAGAAGCTGACGGTGGTCTGCCCTGCCGTGACGGAGACCACCCCGATGGTGGAGCCGTTGTCGGTAATGGTCAGACTGCCCGCCTGAGCATTGGTCAGGCTAACGGTACCGGTGGCGGTGTAGTTGTTGGTGAGCGTGTTACAGACCGGCGTAGCGACCACGACCGACAGCACCGTTGAGCAGGAAGCGGGGGCAGAGTAGGTAGCTGTAGCCGTTCCGCAACCGGGTAACGAAACCGTCACTGTGTGCGAAGCCGCATTCGAAGTCAGTCCGGTGAGTGAGTAGGCCACGGTGGTAGCGGCAGCAGGAACCGTGACGGTGGTGCTTTTGGCCCCGTCGGTGATGGTGGCCGTGCCGCCCGCCGTGCTGGTCAGGCTAATGGTACCATTGAGGGTGTAAAGGTTAGTGGCCGGATTGCAGGTAGGCGATACCACGCTGGTGATGATGGCACAAATTGGAGTGTCGATGAAGGCTGCATCGTAGGCGAAGTTATTCTGACCGCTGCCGCCCAGTGTAAAACTGACTAAGCCCGTTGCATCTGGGTCCGTGTCGATAGCATCGGCGTTGGTACCCGTGGCCGAGTTGGGTTTGCTGCTTAGCGTCAGTGTACCTGCTGAGATACTCGTTGGGAAGGTGAGCGTGTAAGCTCCGCCTGACACCAGTCCGGTCAAGCTGTAGACGAAGCCAATGGCACTGGTGCCAGGTCCACTGGCAAAGTAATACTCGCCGTTGCTATTAGTAGTCACGCTTACACCGGCTGTGATTAGGCCGGGGCCTTTGAGAGTGACAGTGACGTTGGGTAGGGAAGGTTCGCCAGGGTCCTGCACACCATTATTATTGGTGTCTTTCCAGACCCGGTTGCCAATCTGAATAGGCGAAGGCGCGCATAGAACTTCCAGGTCACCCAGGCCGTTGGCCTTGCCGTACCCTAATGCATCGCTGGTATAGAGTTCCTTACCAGCCGCTGGGTTTGAGCCAGTACCTGTTGCATTACCGTCTTTGGCACCCGTCGCGTTGATAAGACGTTTGATACCACCAGTGTTGAACGCTTCAATCGGGTCGATGGCGGTCATGGCTAATTTACCACTGCCGGCAAGCAAAGCGAGGCCCGCCTGTGAACTTGAACCGTGGTTGCCTCCATTCTGCACCTGGTCGCCCCAATAGTATTTCCCTCCCCCAGGACCCTGCTGTGCGTCCTGTGCGGGCGACGGTGTTCCTCCGCAAAGTGCGCCATTACTTTCCAGCGTCCAGGTAGCGTCAGCAGGATTACATTTACGCGCCCGCAGTACCGACCCAGGGCTAATTGCACTAATAAATGCCGGATCGCCTTGAATGGGTTTCCGATTCTCATAACCAATCTGATCCCCAAAGCGGTCGCGCAGCCCGACAATCATATCGCCATCAACATCGAACTCAATATCGGTCAGCCACGCCTGAGGATAACTGACAGGGTTATCGTTACGGTCGACCTGATAGGTGGCCGTCCAGGGACGCCAGTATTCAGCTCTGGCCTGGCCGGTCTTATCGGCGTTGGAGGGTTGCTTTAGAAAGGTGAGCGGAAAACTGAGAACAGTGGTGAAGTTTGTTCCATCAAATTCATAAACTGTGGCACTAAGCCCGGTTGTCGGGCCATACGGAGCGGGTACTGCTACGTCTTCGCGTGTACAAACTACACCTACGTACACCTTACCCCGGTAATATTTGACCGCAAAGGGCCGATAGCTCTGTCCACCGCAGGGGTTAGTGATGGCAAAGCCTGTTGCAGCTTTTGTGGCAACATCGATCTTGTAGAGCTTACGATCTTTCAGGTTAACCACATACATCGTTTTGTTGTCGTCCGAAATGTCGACGTCACCAAGGCTGGTTTTGCCGACTGCGTCGAAAGCCGGAATGTCGTAACTGGCCAACTGTGTATTGGTTGGAGATCCTGTTGATGGTGAGGGAAGGTCGTTTCCGTGCGTCTCGGTGGTTGAACTAACGGCTGTGCCTCCTACCGTCGTAAAGTTGAAGAAAGGAGTGGTATTGCCACTGGAAGTTGAGCTGACGTTCGTGACGTAGATCGCATTAGGGCCACCCGTACCAAAACCAACATGCCGCTTGGTAAAGGCCGATGAGAAAATCTGTTTGGTGTCTTTGTTGTACGCCAGTCCCCAGGTTGCGCCAAGTTCGCCAAAAGTGGCATAGTCTTTCTCTGCGTCAGCATTTACCGCCGTATAGGGTACACCAACCATGGCAGGCCGGTTCTGAAGCGGAATAACATTGGAGTTGCTGATTGAGACAAAGCAGGTTGTTACCAAAGGTGGGTCGCGCCGTTCGCAGTACTGTGCTGGGTAGTTTACCCCGTAGTTCACGGTAGATCCGCCAGCAGCGAACTGCACCGATGTCCCGGAACTACTACCCCGAAATGCGTCGTAATCACCGGCAGTGAGGTTGGAGAACTCAATACGGAATGGCCCGGCTCCGGTGGTAACAAGGGTATAGCTGCCATCAATACCGGATGTAGCCGAGGCCGACTGAATTCCGCTGGTACTGAAGGCTTTAACGATGATGCCTTCGACACCGGGTTCAGTAAAGGAGGTGGAGGTAGCAGAGGTGCTTTGCACGCCATCGGCGTTGAAGTCGCGGAATACCTTACCAGTAATGGACTGCGCCTGCGCAACTCCCGCTGCCAATAGCATCGTGAACAGTAAAGCACAGCATCCAAACCAACGCCTATACGTCGATTGTTGTGTAGAAAATGGAACGTAGATAAGTTTCATGTCTCAGTATTTACGTGTTATAGGCATCGATGGAATTTACCTCCTTAACACATAGCAACTTTAGAGCCACTTTGTACCTAAAAAAATATAGCCTATCTATAGATATATATTAAAAAGCAGTACTATATAATTTTAAATCACTGACTTTCAGTAGGTTATTTCTATAAAAATAATAATTTATTGCCTAATTTAGCTGACTGTGTAAATGACCCGTTTACATATTGCTCTTGACTCACTTCGGTTATGATGCTTAGATTTGGCTGGGTCAGGATAGTGAGCAAAAAATATGCCGTTGTGCAGAGGGAAGGAAGGAGTTGTCTGATAAACAGCTATTTTCGTAGGTGTTCCTCCGTCATAAACCAAAAAATATGACTGATACCGAATTTTAGGGGTTGACCAAACAGGAACCTCCTTCCTTAGCGTTGGGCATCATCCCTATAATGATCCCCAAAATTCGAGCGACCGTCTAAGCTCCCGAAGTGGTTGCTAACTTTGTCAACTACGAAGACGAGAACACGACGGCAGTTCACGGTAGAGTTCAAGACTAACCTGGTCCTACAAGTGTTGCGACAGGAGTAGACGCTCAACCAGAGGGAGCAGAAAAGCCAGTTGCCGACGAATCAGGGCCGTTTTATAGCGACATGGAAAGTGGTACTCAGGTAACGGGCCTGTTTCCTGTTACTACAGGCCTTGCCTGGGAATCTGTACCCGGAGAACTTGCAGATACGCATGGCCTGACCCTGGCTAATAGGGCGTAGCTGATGAAGGGTACGTCCGTAAAACCGCTTACTTTGCGAAATGACTAAACTGTACCTGCTTACGCTACTTATTTTAACCGCACTCGTATCCTGTCAGGAAAAAAAAGCGGGCGAACCCGAATTTGCCAAACTGGCCGACGAGTACGTCGATGTATATCTGGCCAATAACCCGGAGGGGGCAGTTTATCTCGGCGTCCATGAGTACGACGGTAAACTGATGATTTCTACTGCCGATACCATTGCCCGGCAACTCGCCCAGCTCCGGCAGTACGACTCGACCTTCGCTACTATTGATACCACGAAGCTATCGGTCGACAACAAGATTGATTATAAGCTGCTCACGGGCAGTATCAAATCAGACATCCACGACATCGTTGATCTGAAGGTCTATGAAGACCCGATGACGTATTCGGTTGATTTGAGTCCGTACATTGAGCGCAATTTTGCCCCGCCCGTTCGTCGCGCCCGGTCGGTAGTGCGGATTGCCCGGCAACTGCCTGCGTATTTTGCGGTGGCCCAGCAGAACATCGGCAAAAACCCGCCCCGCGAGTACGTCGAAGCGGCCATCGAAGGCCTGCGTGGCTCGGCAGATTATCTGAAAACTGATATTCCCAAAGCGTTTCAGTCGGTCATGGCCGATACGGCCCAAACGGCACTGGCGGCTGACCTCGCTGCCGCGCTGAAAATAGGGGCTGCGGCCACCAATGCCTTCGCCGATTATCTGGAGAAATCGGTATTGCCCCGCGCTACCGGCTCATTTGCCATCGGCGCGGCCAATTATCGAAAAATGCTGCTGTACAATGAGCAACTGACCGTTAATCCCGATAGTCTGCTGCAACTCGGCATGGAAAACCTCACCCGCGAACAGGCCGAATTTGCCATTGCGGCCCGTGTTATCGACTCGACCAAAACGCCCATCCAAGTCTTTACCGCCATCCAGCAGGAACACCCCACCGCCGATAGTCTGCTGGCCGCTACGCGCAGTCATACCGAAGCCATCCGGCAGTTTCTGCTCGACAAAAATATTGTGACGGTACCTTCTGAAGTACGGGCCACGATCACTAAAACGCCCGAATTCATGGTGGGAGCTACGGCGGCCATGAACACGCCGGGGCCGTTTGAAGTCTCCTCGGCATCGGCAGCGTATTATTACATCACGCTGCCCAAAGTACAGTGGACCCCCAAACAGCAACAGGAATGGCTCACGCTGTTCAACAACTACGTGGCCGAGATCATCTCGGTACACGAAGCGTATCCGGGTCACTACGTACAGTTTCTGCACCTGAATGCCTCGAAGAAGTTGAGCCGGGTGCGCAGGATCTTTGCGAGTTATGCCTTTGTGGAGGGCTGGGCGCACTATACCGAGCAGATGATGCTGGAGCAGGGCTTTGGGCAGACGAAAGACCCCATAACGGCGGCCAAGTACAAGATGGCGCAACTATCGGAGTCGCTGCTGCGGTATTGCCGACTGGTGTGTTCCATTCAGGAGCATACGCACGGCTGGACGGTAGAGCAGGCCACGCAGTTCATCATGGACAACTGCTACTACGAACGTAAACCCGCCTACGAAGAAGCCCGGCGCGGCACGTTTGACCCCGGCTACTTATCGTACTCACTCGGCAAGCTGCAACTGCTGGCCCTGCGCGATGAGATGAAGAAAAAACAGGGTGACACGTTCGTGCTGAAGGCATTCCACGATCAGATATTGGACAACGGCATGCCCCCCGTCCGGCTACTACGGGATATTATAAGTCGCGGCCAGAAGCCGGCCAAAACCAGTCTGTAATCTGCTGAAACAAACCCTTTAAACATGCAATTCTGTCATGGATTGTATATATTTGTTATTCCTTACTTCGTTTTTTACTTAAGAAAACTTGCTCTACGCAGATGAATAGAAGAGACGCCCTCATGCGGGTAGCCCTAGTGGCGGGTGCTACAGCCTCGCTGCCCGCCTTAGCCGACACGCTCGAAGCGTCGGCCACCCGCCGTGCACTGACTGGTAAGCCAGTATTTTTCACCGCCGACCAGGACGCGACCATCGCCGAACTCGCCGACACGATTATTCCGACCACCAAAACGCCCGGTGCCAAAGCCGCGAAGGTGAACGAAATTATCGACATCATCGTGAAGGACTGCTACCGCGAACCCGAACAAAAAGCGTTCGTGGAAGGTCTGGCCCGCACCAACAAACTGAGTCAGGATGCCTATGGCAAAGCCTTCGCTCAACTCGATGGTACGCAGCGTATCGACATCGTGAAGAAGCTGGAAGCCGAAGCCAGGCAGCAGCGTGCCGATATGGCCAACGCCAAAAAAGTGCAGGCCGGAGCCGGTCAGAACGACGTCCAGATGCCTAAGGAGAAGCAGAAAAGCATTGCGCCATTTTTTACGATGATGAAAGACCTGACTCTGACGGGTTACTTTACCTCCGAAATCGGCGCGACCCAGGCTCTCGAGTACGTGGCCGTTCCGGGCCGGTACGATGGCTGTGTTCCCCTCAAACCCGGCCAAAAGGCGTGGGCACTCTAAACAAATAGTTGTACAGTCATAGAGTCGTATAGTTACACAGTTCCCTTTGGGCAATAGTAACATACATTGCGGTAGCCAACTTTATAACTATACAACCGTACAACTCTATAATTCCTTAAAAGATGAACCTTAATATAGACGCTAAGAAAGACATGACCTACGACGCTATCGTTGTGGGTTCGGGTATATCCGGTGGCTGGGCGGCCAAAGAACTGGCCCAAAAAGGCCTCAAAGTATTAATGCTGGAGCGGGGCCGCGATGTGAAACACATTGAAGGCTATCCTACCGCTACTAACAACCCCTGGGATTTCCCGCACCGGGGCCGCGTAACGGCCATGGCTGCCGAAGAATACTGGGCCAACATGCGTACCGGCTACACCGCCAATGAAGAATGGCGGCATATGTTCGAGAACGACAAAGAAAACCCGTACCTCGAGAAAGAAGGTCGCAAAGTAGACTGGATTCGTGGGTATCACGTAGGTGGCCGGTCGTTGATGTGGGGGCGGCAGAGTTACCGCTGGAACGAAGAAGACTTCATGGCTAACGCCAAAGAAAATATCGGCGTCGACTGGCCCATTCGCTACAAAGACCTCGAACCCTGGTATACATACGTTGAAGGATTTGTTGGGGTCTCTGGTAACAAAGACGGTCTGGACGTATTGCCTGATGGTAATTTTCTGCCAGGAATGGATCTGAACTGCGTAGAGAAAGAGGTAAAGAAACGCGTAGAAAAGCAGTTTGGTAAGCGTACCGTGACCATTGGCCGTACGGCCCACCTCACGCAGCCTAAGCAACTCCACTACGACCTGGGCCGGGCTGCCTGTCAGTACCGCAACCAGTGTATGCGCGGCTGTCCTTACGGCGCCTATTTCAGCACGCAGTCGGCCACGTTGCCAGCCGCCATGAAGACCGGCAAGCTGACGCTGCGCCCCGATTCAATTGTGTCGGAGGTGATTTATGATGAGCAGAAGGGGAAGGCAACCGGCGTTCGGGTCATTGACCAGAACACGAAGCAGGTACGCGAGTATTTTGCCCGGATTATCTTCCTGAACGCATCGGCATTTCCAAGTACGGGTATCCTGATGAACTCCAAATCGCGCCGGTTCCCTAATGGCATGGGCAATCAGTCCGACCAACTGGGACGCAACATTATGGATCACCACCTCGCGGCTGGTGCGTCGGGTTCGTACGAGGGTATGGAAGACCAGTACTACTACGGTCGGCGGGCCAACGGCGTGTACGTGCCGCGCTACCGCAACTGGGCGGGCGACAAGCGCGATTACGTCCGGGGCTTCGGCTATCAGGGTGGCGCAGGCCGCTCGGGCTGGAACCGGGGTAACGGCATGGACGGCTTTGGAGCGGATTTCAAAGACAGCCTGACGATGCCCGGCCCGTGGTCGATGGGTCTCGGCGGCTTCGGCGAAATGATTGCCAACCCCGACAACCGCTTTACCCTCAGCGACGAGAAAGACAAGTGGGGCCTGCCGGTTTACCTGTTCGACGCAGCTTATGGCGAGAACGAACACAAGATGCGTAAAGACATGATGAACGATGCCGCCGAAATGCTGGAAGCCGCCGGTTGCAAAAACGTCACGACTTACAACGACACCAACAAAAACCCCGGTATTGGTATTCACGAAATGGGTACCGCCCGCATGGGCAAAGACCCTAAAACGTCGGTGCTGAACGCGCACAACCAGCTTCACGAAGTCAAAAACGTCTTTAATACCGATGGTGCCTGCATGGTTTCGTCGTCGTGCGTGAACCCGTCGCTGACGTACATGGCCCTGACCGCCCGTGCGGCAGACTTCGCCGTGAAAGAAATGAAGCGGGGTAATCTGTAAGCCGGTTTCAATTCCTGGTTTTTTTAAGAAGCAGCGGAGACGAATCTCCGCTGCTTTTTTTATGCTGATTAGTCAATCACAAACCGATAAGAGATAACCGATAAAACTGCCACCGCCAATGTAAGGGATAACGATATACGCCTACTTGAGAAGTTGTTCAAATTGACAACAATCTCTATATAAGTAGTAGGGAATTCTGAACAAACCGCTCCCATGTCGGTTTTTATCGTTGTAAACAAAGCCTGATAACAGGCACAAACTCAACGATGAAAAAAGTAATGATTTTGGGTATAATGCTGGCAACCGGTATCACCCTCAACGCCACGGCGCAGACCACAAACGCTACGGGTGTGGGTACCACGGGTACTACCACAACCGGTACGATGAACAACGGTACCAACACGGGTACGTACCAGACCCGGCCGCCAGCAACTAACTCGGGTATGAATAACAACGGTACCACCACGACTACTGGTACCTACACCACCCCGAATCCGGCCACCGGCAGCACTACGACCGGTACGTTGAACAACGGTACAACCGGCACCATGAACAACGGAACTTATTCGACCGGAACCCGTACCATGAATGCGGGTGCCACTGCACCGACAACGGACTCGAAAATGGGTACGAATGACCGCATGGGTACCGGCACAACCGGCAACACCAGCCGCCGGACCAAGAGCCGGAAAGCCCGTTCATCATCGACAAGTACTACAGGGGCGTCTTCAACTACCATACCCCCGCGCCAGTAAAATCAGGTGATGAAGCAAAAAGGCTGGTTGATGTACGTTTTGTACACTAATCAGCCTTTTTTTGTGTGTTGTAGAGTTTATCGTTACAAAAGCAGATTGGCATAGTTTGTGATAATCCGGCTTGCTGTGCCGGGATTGGGGGTGGGTGGGGCCATATAATGGTATTTCACTGGCCATTTTCGATTATAATGTCCCGAGAGTAGTCTTGTCAGGGATTGGCACGAAATTCGACACGCCTTGTCGGATTGGTATGCATATATGAACGAACGACTACAACGCGCTCGGTGGTTATTTTTTGTCCCGATAAGTTACGGGTGGTCATGGGCATGTTCAGTAATGGCCGGTGCGCCCGTTATTGACGATACGTGTCGGCATCTTACCCCGCCCGTTCTTAGCCGTATTTGCCGTTCGACGGCATCGGTGCAGTACACGGATAGTGGCGAAACCGGCTCATGCCGTAGTGCGCGTTTGGTGGCTGTTTCCGGGCAAAAAAAAGTAATTACGTTTACCGGCAGCACACCCGATTCCGATGGGGATGGTCCCTGCCGGGGAGCTGCGGATCGGCTTACAACGCCCCATCGTCTGGACGATAAGCGGGACATCGCCGATTCAGGACAACAGGTAAAGCAGAGGACACTGGACTTGCCAACCGGACAGCAAAACGCCCAAACGAACCACGAGCCAGCGACAATATTCATTCCGGAGGGATTCTCGCCTAATGGCCATGGTGTTAATGACCGGCTTGTTATCCGTTATGTGCCGGATGGCGTATGTGTTCGGCTGGACATATACAACCGGTGGGGAAATCACGTTTATTATCGGGAAACTCTTAAAATGACTGGGAGGGTACCGCCAATGAAGGAATGGGTGTAGCCACTGGCAAAGGACTGCCAGATGGTACGTACTTTTACCCGATAACTCTCAGTGATGGACATGAATTTACGCGCTTCATGACGCTTGCGCGATAGTTGTGTCCGAAAATGAAAGAACGAACAACTTCACTTGTCGATTAAGCAGGCCTTGGATGTCGGCGAAGTAAAAAGATACCATAAGTATGTACAGGACCCGGATTAGTTGGTTAGCAGGCGTTTGGCTGTGGGTGGCGAGTTTCTCCGCTCTGGCGCAAACCGATTCGTTGTTGAGGCAGGCCGACCGGCTGCTCAACTACAAAGCATATGGCCGGGCCATTGACGCCTATACGCAACTGTTATCAAATCAGGAAACGCCCCTCGCGGCTGAGCAGAAAGTGCGGGTGCAGGGCCAGCTGGCACGGGCGTACAGGCAGGTAGGAGACGGGGAAAAGGCCGAGCGGTACTTCCGGGAATCGCTCAGCAATAACCCGGACGAAGACCCCCAGCAAACCCTACAATATGCCCAGACACTGGCCGGAAATGGTAAATTTCAGGAAGCCCAGCAACAATATGAACGCTACCTGAAACTGAAAACCGTAACGCCCGACCGGGTACCCGCTCCCATCCCCCTCAACGACCGCGACGGCAAGAGTGAATCGACCCGCTACCGGATCGAGTATCTGTCTCTCAACTCGAAAGATGAAGATTTTAGTCCGGCCTTCTATCAGGATGGGCTGGTGTATGTGCATGGTACAAAGGGTGGTTCAACCATCGAGACAACCGGCAAGGGGGGGGGGGCTGGTTATTTAGACCTGCTGTACGTACCTAACCGGAAAGACCTTGACGTGACCAGCATCATCAACGCGGATGGCAGCGCCGGTACCGTTCCCAAATCCACCAATACCCGCACCAGCCGCAGTGTAGGCAAAGACTATTACACCCGGCCCACCGCTAACGACTCACCCACGGTGCCCAACTTCTCGGTGGGTGTCAACGTGGCCGAAGGGCTGGGTTATGAAGCCCGTCTGGTCAACCCGGCGCAGAAGTTCGACAATTCACTCAATACGCGCTACCACGAAGGCCCCGCTACGTTCTCGCGCGATGGGAGTCGGATTTATTTCACCCGTAATAACTACAATGATGGCAAGGCCGGCAAGAGTAGCGAAGGCACTAATAAACTAAAACTCTACACCGCACGCCAGCAAAACGGAGCCTGGACCAACATCGAGGAACTGCCGTTTAACAGCGACGAATATTCGGTAGGCCACCCCACACTGAGCCGCGACGGGCAACTGCTGTATTTTGCGTCTGACATGCCTGGTGGCTTCGGTGGAACAGACCTGTACGTGACCCAGAATCAGAATGACCGGTGGGGAAAGCCTGTTAACCTCGGCAGCACCATAAATACCAAAGGCAATGAGCTCTTTCCGTTCGTAGACGATGTCGGTAATCTATACTTCTCGACCGATGGCCGGCGTGGGCAGGGCGGTCTGGACATTTTCTATGCTAGTCTGCTAAACGGTACCACCGTGCAGGGCGTATCTACGCTCGAAGCCCCTATCAACTCACCTAAAGACGATTTTGGCCTCATTACCGACGCCTGGCGGCAGGGCGGCTACTTCAGCAGTAACCGGCGCGAAGGCAACGACGATATTTACCGGTTTGTGCGCGAGAGTTCGCTCTTCGACTGCCGCGACCTGACCATCCGGCTTTACGATACCGACACCGATCAGCCATTGGACAGCGTAATTGTTGTAGTGAAAGCCGCCAGTGAAGCACGGCCCGATCAGACTCTTACTACTGATAAAAACGGCTTTGCCCGAATTTGCTTACAGGCCAACAACGAGTTCACGTTTCAGAGCAGCCGCGACGGGTACATCAACACAACCGTTGGGTTTACAACCCGTAACCTGACCGACGACCAGCCGAGCCGGATCGAGATCGGCATGTTCAAACCCACGGTCGTCATGGATACCATCGAGGTAGTGAACACCCCAGTACCTACCGGCTCGCTGACCCGCTCGCGCATTCGGGGTACGGTCGTGAGTGAACGCGAACGACGACCCATCGAGGGCGTTACGGTGCGACTCCGCAACGAGTGCGACCACACGCAGCGAGAGTACGTAACGGGGCCGGACGGTTATTACGCATTCGACATTGTAGAGGGATGCGATTATATGCTGGCGGCCTCTAAACCAGCCTTTGGTACCAATACCAATCGGATCAAACGCCTGCCCAAAAAAGACACACCAAAAGAAGTGGCTGCTGATTTGCGGATGCTCAGCGTGGGTGACGTGCTGCTGGTCGATAATATTTACTATGATTTCGGAGGTATTAATCTTCGCGCCGACGGTGCCCGTGAACTCGATAAGGTAGTAACGACCATGCGTAAATACCCATCGCTGGTCATTGAAATCCGATCGTATACCGATAGCCGGGGCGGGGCCGCCCGCAACTTAGCTCTGTCTCAGGAACGGGCCGAAGCCGTTGCCCGCTACCTCACGGGTAAGGGGATCAGCCGAAAACGCATCAGGGCCATCGGACTGGGCGAAACGCAACTGATAAACAATTGTACCGATGGTGTTATCTGTACCGAAGCCGAACACCAGCGCAATCGCCGTACCGAGTTCCGCGTACTGGAAATAAAATGATGAATGATGAATTATAAATGATGAATTATGAATTATGAATCAGTATAACTCCGCCGTACTTACTCATAATTCATCACCTATACTTCATCATTACACGCAGTGCTTTCCTTTCCCAACGCCAAAATCAACATCGGGCTGCGCATTACCGCCAAACGGCCTGACGGCTTCCACACGTTGCAATCGGGCTTTTACCCGGTAAACTGGACCGACGCGCTGGAGATTATTCCCACCGAAACGTTCGCGTTCAGCAGTAGCGGTCTGACTATTCCGGGTAGCAATCCCGATCAGAACCTGTGCGTTCGGGCGTATACTATGCTCCGGGCCGATTTTCACCTGCCACCCGTGCAGATCCATTTGCACAAGATTATTCCGATTGGGGCGGGGCTGGGGGGCGGCTCGTCTGATGCGGCTTTCGCCCTAAAAATGCTGAACGAACGGTTTACGCTGGGTTTGACAAGGGGGCAGTTAGAAAACTACGCCCGTCGGCTGGGTAGTGACTGCGCTTTTTTCGTGGAAAACCGGCCTGTGTACTGCATTGAAAAAGGAGACGTTTTTGAGGAAATTGACCTCGACCTGAGTGGCTATCATGCCTTGCTGGTGTATCCGAACGTGGCGATTTCAACCGCCGAAGCCTACGCCGGTGTGCGCCCCCAACAACCCGAAACGTCTCTGCGCGGGCAACTCACGGCTTCCGTTGCTACCTGGCGCGATACGGTGCGGAATGACTTTGAAGACAGCCTGTTTCCGAAGTACCCGCTGCTGGCCCGTATCAAAGCAGAGCTTTATGAGGCTGGGGCCGTTTATGCCAGCATGAGCGGTTCGGGTTCTACGGTGTACGGTCTCTTTAATACGCCGGTTTTGGTCCCAAACCAATTCAGAGACTACCGCGTTTGGGAAGGAAGACTATAGTAATCAGTTACCAGTAAACAGTGGGTAATCCTCAGCGATTGCTCGTTCCTGTAGAAAGTTGATGCTGATAACTGGTAATTGATAACTGGTAACCGAAATGAGTAATTTTGTAACGAAACGGCGCGAGCCGTTCCGCTTTATGGTCTGGCTCGGCATTGCCAGCAGTGTCATGATTTTTACGATCATGCTGGCGGCTTATGTGGTGCGTCGGGCCGGGCCGGGCTGGACTGACGTTAAATTGCCCGCCGTCTTTCTCATCAGTACAATTGCGATTGTGCTGAGCAGTTTTACGCTCAGAAACGCCAATACGGCCTTCATGCACGAGCGATTCAAAAGCTACCGGTCTAACATGGGCACTACACTCATGCTGGGTATCTTATTTATCGTATTGCAGGCCTGGGGCTGGCGGCAGATGCTCACGGCAGGCGTCGGGCTGGCAGGAAATCCGTCGGGTAGTTTCGTCTACATCATTTCGGGTGTCCACCTGCTGCATATCTTCATCGGGCTGATCTTTCTCGGCATTATCCTGACCGAAGCCCTGCGTCGCCGACCGTATGTTGACTCATTCGTTTACAGCGTGAATCCACCCAACCTGCTCAAACTTCGTCTTATTACGCTTTACTGGCATTTCGTTGATATTCTCTGGCTCGGTTTGTTCGTTTTCCTGCTCGTACACCACGGTCTGGACTGGCCCGTTACGTTTTCGCGTTGAGTACGCCAGCTAAAATCTGACGTGAGTTACTGGTGTATAAGAAGCTGGTTGAGCTAATCCACTTGAGTTGAAAAGCTTCTAAAGCCAGGATGGATTCCATTTCTTCGTTTCAGCGAGGCCAGCTCAGTCCCTGACACCGAAAGGAAAGAACTCATACCGGATTTCATCCGATTATCAATGTCTATTTTGCTTTTCCACATATTTTCCAGACTTTTCGGCGATAAAAGCTATTTTATATACTATGAAACTCATTTTTTCACTCTTCGCAGCTTTGTTGCTGACGACCGCCACCTTTGCTCAAACTGTTGCCGACCCCATGCAGGATGCAACTGCCGTGGGTAACGCCTTTTTTAAAGCCATGCTCGATGAGGACGGTACCATTAGTAAGTACCTGACCAACGATTTTAGTATCATCAGTTTCGACGGGCAGGTTGTGGATGGCGATTTGCTGGCGCAGGCTGTTGGCGGTGGCTACGTTATCATTGAAACAGGCGTTGTTTCTGACGCCCGGACCCGGCAGTACAATGCCGATGCCGCCGTAATGACCGGCAACTGGAAAGTAAAAGGCAGTGTGCAGGGACAAACCCTCGATAACACATCGGCAATTGCTGTCTTGATGGTGAAGCAGAACGGCGCGTGGAAAATTTCTAACGTACAGTTTACGCCGATGAAGTAGGGCCGTTGGCTAAACCTAAAAGGTTTTCAAAAAAACCTTTTAGGTTTGATAGTCCCACCACTCCGTAAATTCTTTCTTGTTTACATCAAACAAATTCAAACCCACCCCGCATCTTCGGGTGGGTTTTTCTATACCCATTCACTCCTTACTGCCCTTACTATGCAACACCATCGGTTTTACCCCTATTCGCTTATCAGTCTGGTATTTCTGCTGGCCAACTGCGGGCGACTCTCCGGCGAGTTGAACGTGGTGGGGCGCAACTTTGCCGATGAGGTTCAGCAAACGCAGAATCTGACGTTTACGCTCAACAAAAATATCGCGCCTGAATCCCGCCTGAACGAGTGGGACTCTACGCAGTACGTACGATTTGTACCCGCCGTACCCGGCAAATTCAAGTGGACGGCCCCCAACGAACTGGTCTTTTCGCCCGCCGTTGCCTTCGATCCGGCCACTAACTACCGCGCCGAACTAACCGACGCCCTGCTGAAACCAACCCCGCAAAAAGACCTGACCGTTGACGCCGACCCTATTGAGTTTCATACGCCCTACCTGCAACTGACCGGTACAGAACGCTGGTGGGCTAAATCGCGCGAGACGGGTAAACCCGTGGCCAAACTCCGGCTTAATTTCAACTACCCCGTCAACACGGGTGAGGTGAGCGGCAAGGCTAACGTAACGATCGAAGATAAACCCATTGCTACACAGACAGCCGCCACCGATGCCCCCGCCAACGTGCTGCTAACCCTGACCAACGCACCCAATATCAGAAACGAACAACCCCTGACGGTAAAAATTGACAAGGGTATCAAGGTGCCGAAAACCAGCTATGTCAGCAAGGAACCCATCGAAGAAACCACCACCCTGCCCGCGCAGAACACCATCGAAATTGCTGATGTGCAAACCCGCTTCGATGGAAACCAGGGCGTAGTGCGGGTCGTTATGACGCAGGAATTGCAAAGTGAGCAACTGAGCCAGTATTATACCATTCAGCCGGCGGTGAACACGACTGCCGAACTGACCGAAAACGGCTTTATCGTTCGTGGTAACTTTACCGAAACCGATACATACGTCCTGACCCTGACTGACCAGATTCGCGGTACGCTGGGTGCGAAACTGGCCGAGCCAGTCACGCGCGACTTGTTTTTCGGGAAGATGCCCGCCAGCATTGCCTTCGCCAATCCGAAGGCGGTGTATTTGTCCGAAAAAGGGGCGCGGAACGTGGGGCTGAACATTGTGAACGTACCGGTGGTACAGGTCAAAATCGCCAAACTCTATGAAAATAATCTGCTGAATTACTTTCGCACCAACCGTTACGAGCAATATCGTGAAGATGCCGATGGGAATTACGGCCCCGACGGTACGTACAGCTACAACGCCGATGAGGAACAGACCCTGAGCCGGGTGCTGGTCAACAAAACCGTGGAGACTGTCAACCTGCCCAAAGTGCGGGGTGTATCGGCCCTGAATATCGCCCTGCCCGACGTTCAGAATGAATTCCGGGGAATTTACCTCGTTACGGTTAGCTCCAAAGACGAAGCGTATCTGGAGTCGAGTCAGTTGGTGTCGGTGTCGGATATTGGACTGATTGCGCACCAGACCGCTAACGAAGTCGTGGTCTGGGCCAACTCGATCAGATCTGCCGAGCCGCTGCAAAATATTGAGATTACACTCATTAGTAGCAATAACCAGTCGATTTATACGCTCAAAACCGACGGCAGTGGTATGGCCCGGTTTGATAAGATTACCGAGAAAGCCCCCGGCTTTACCGTCGCGCTCGTTACGGCCCGCGTCGATGATAAAACGATACGTGGCAGCGATTTCAATTTCCTGTTTTTGCCCGATACCGAAGTCGAAACGTCGCGTTTTGCGGTGGAGGGCAAGCGCGATAATCCAACGGGTTTCGATGCGTTTGTATATGGTGACCGCAACATTTACCGCCCCGGCGAAACCATTCATTTTAACACCATTATCCGGTCGCAGGACTGGCAACCCGCGTCCGAAATTCCAATCCTCATCCGGCTATTGGCTCCCAACGGGCGTGAGGTGCGGAGTTTCCGCAAAACGACCAACAAGCAGGGAGCTGTTGATACCGACGTTCTGCTCGACCCGGCGGCTGTTACGGGTACCTACACCATTGAAGTGCAGAACGCCAACGCCGTATTGCTAACCTCGCAGTCGGTGAGCGTAGAGGAGTTTGTGCCGGACCGCATCAAAGTTGACGTAGCCACCGACCGGACGGATTACCAGACTGGACAGACCATTACGCTCTCGGCCACCGCCACCAACCTCTTTGGCCCGCCCGCCACCGACCGGTCCTATGAAACCGAACTGCGCCTGAGCCGAAAGGCCTTCGCCCCGAAAGGATTTGAGCAATACAGTTTCGACATACCCAATGCCACGACCTTTCCGAAAGACGTACGGCAGGGCAAGACCAACGCCAACGGGCAGTTTACCGAACGCTTCCCCATTCCGGCCTCGTATCAGGATATCGGGATGCTGGAGGGTAAGTTATTCGTGACGGTTTTTGACGAAAACGGACGTCCCGTAAACCGGCTTCGGAAGTTTGCGGTACAAACGCAGCCGACCTTTTTTGGTGTCCGGCTACCCGATTCCTACGTAACGACCAACACACCCGTGCCGGTAGACCTGGTGGCTGTGCAGGGTAACGGTGCGGTGCAACCATCGGCCACGGCTCTAATTGAGGTGGTGCGTTTTGACTACCAGACCGTGATTGAGAAGGAAGAAAGCGGGCAGGTGAAATACACGACTAAAAAGCGCGAAAAGCCGGTGTACAGCAACGCACTGACATTTAAAGCGGGTAAAGCAAACTTCCGGTACGTGCCAACGGTATCGGGCGAGTACGAGATTCGGGTGCGCCGGGCAGCGGGCGCCAACTACACCGCTGCTCATTTTTACGCCTATAGCTACGGTAGCACCACGGCCTCGTCGTTCGAGGTTAGTCAGGAAGGCGAGGTGCTGATGAACCCCGATAAAGCTACCTACGCTACCGGCGAAACGGCAAAAATTCTCTTCAAAACACCCTTTGAGGGAAAGCTGCTCGTAACCGTCGAACGCAACAACGTGCGCGAGCAAACTTGGCTCACCACCAAAGACAAATCCGTAGAGTGGAGCTTTCCCGTCAAAGCCGACCACCTGCCCAACGTCTATATCACGGCTACGCTCATCCGGCCTGTCGACGGGCTAAACCTGCCGCTGACCGTAGCGCATGGCTTTGCGTCGCTCACTGTGCAGGACAACGCAACGAAACTGACCGTTCAGATCACGGCGGCAACGGAATCGCGGTCTAAACGAAAGCAGACGATCAAGGTAAAAACCGCCCGCAATGCGCAGGTAACAGTAGCCGTTGTGGACGAAGGGATTTTGTCGCTGAAGAATTTCCAAACGCCCGACCCGCACGGCTTTTTCTACCAGAAACGCGCCCTGGAGGTCAGCAGCCACGATTTGTACGCCCTGCTCTATCCCGAACTGTCGTTCAAATCAACATCCAGCGTAGGGGGCGATGGCTATGACCTGGAACGGCGCGTGAATCCGCTGGCCAACGGGCGCGTGAAACTCGTGGCGCTCTGGAGCGGCATTCTGGAAACGGGCCTGAATGGAGAAGCCGAGTTCACGGTCGATGTGCCGCAGTTTTCGGGTAATCTCCGCATCATGGCCGTAGCGTACAAAGACAATGCGTTTGGATCGTCGAGCGGCAACATGAACGTGGCTGACCCTATCGTTATCAGCACAGGTCTGCCGCGTTTCCTGAGTCCGGGCGACAAGATTACGATGCCCGTTACGCTCAGCAACACCACCAAAAAACCGGCCACCGTTACCACCCGCCTGAGCCTGACCGGCCCGCTCACCGCCGATAGCCTGACCACCCAAACGCTCACTATTGCGCCGGGCAAAGAAGGCCGGGTACTGTTCAGCGTATCAGCTAAACAGGCCATTGGCGGGGGAGCCGTAACGATAACCGCGAAGGGTTTCGGGGAGACGTTCACCGAGAATACCGACATTACCATTCGTCCGGCGGCTTCGCTGCAAAAAACGTTCGTGTCGGGAGCCGTAGCGGGGGGCAAAACGCAGACGCTGAACTTAGCAACGGGCTTTTTACCCGGTACGGCCCAGTCAGGCATAACCCTCAGCCGGTCGCCGGTGGCGCAGTACGGACGTGAGTTGTCGTTTTTGCTAGGCTATCCGTATGGCTGTATGGAACAAACCATCTCGAAAGCGTTTCCGCAGCTATACTTTGCCGACCTAACCCGGCAGATGAACGCCAATACGTATTTCGTTCGTAATGGGGAGAGCGATATGAACCCGGCCACTAATGTGCGTCAGGCGGTGCAGAAAGTGACGGCGTTACAGGCGGCCAACGGCGGTTTCTCGATGTGGCCCGGTCAGGTCGGCACCGACATCGACCCGTTTGTATCGGCCTACGCGCTGCATTTCCTGACCGAAGCCAGCGAAGCTGGGTACGAAGTATCGCTCACGGCTACGAGCAAGGCCATTGATTACCTCACCAATCTGACCAACCAGCCTATGCCCGAAAATGTAGCTGTCTATGACGAAGCGGGGAGCCGCACCGTGCAAAAAGTAGCCAGCCGAACGGGTATTTACGCGCTGTATGCACTCAGCGTGGCGGGTAAGCCCAACCGGTCGGCCATGAATTACTATAAACAGAACATGGCTACGCTCACCACCGATAGCCGGTATCTGCTGGCTTCGGCATTTTACCGAGTCGGTGACACCCGCAGCTACGTGGCCCTGCTGCCCAAACGCTACACCGATAACACCACGGGCCGCGAAACGGGTGGCAGTTATGCCTCGCCCCTGCGCAACCTCGCGCTCGTGCTGGACGCACTCGTGGACACCGACCGCAACAATGTACAGATTCCCGCGCTGGCCCGGCAACTATCGGGCGCGTTGAAACAGGCGCAGTACGTCAACACACAAGAAGCCGCGTTTGGGTTTCTGGCCCTCGGTAAACTGGCCCGCCAAACCGCGGGCAGCACCGTCACGGCAACGATCTCGGCTGGCAACGAAACACTCGGATCCATGACCAATACATACCTTAATCTGATGCGTGTGCCAACGGGTAAGCCGCTGCTACTGAATGCGAAAGGGTCGGGTAATGTGTATTATTTTGCCCAGAGCAGTGGGGTCCCGGCATCGGGACAAATTGCCGAAGGAGACAACGGCCTGCGCGTGCGTAGAGAATACCTCGACCGAGACGGAAACCCGCTGGAAACCATCCGGCAAAACGACCTCGTAGTGGTGCGCGTCACGCTGGTGAGTACCAGCGGGCTGGACATCGACAACGTAGTGGTAACCGATTTGCTGCCCGCCGGACTCGAAGTAGAAAACCCGCGCTTAACCGAGCAGCCCGACATGACCTGGCTCAAAGCTCCCGACAAGCCCGACCATTTCGATCTGCGCGACGACCGCATCAACTTCTTTACCACCGCTACCGACCGGACCAAAACGTTTTACTACCTCGCACGGGCCGTCTCAAAAGGCCGGTTTATCCTCGGCCCGGTCTCTGCCGATGCCATGTACAACGGCGAATACCGCAGCTACAATGGCGCGGGTACGGTAACGATTCAATGATGTGACGTATCCCGGACCTCCCGGTCCGGGATACGTAAACTGTGGCGTAATAGTCCGATTTTATCCACGAAATCGGGCTGCTGCGCCACAGTTCGTTTGTTGGAAAGCCTAACAATTGCGGGTATTGAGCGGTTGTAGAGGGTAGCTGGCGGTTGGTCCGTTTTTTGGAATGTATTGGTCAGCATCAGTTATGAAAACCAATCACACACAACGTTATGATTAGACATACATGGGTGGTAGCCGCCTTTCTGGCCGCTACCGTGAGCCTGTCGTCCTGCTCATCGGTAGAAGGATGGCTCTACGGTGATTCAAACGCCGGTAAGAATGAAATGGTCCGTAATAACCCCGATTCGCGGGGCCGTAATAATTCGGATCGGATGTCGCGCAATGACAACAACAGCAGTGGTTTGTTCAGCCGCAACCGGGACGATTCGGATGACAGCGATTCGTACAGTAGCCGTAACCAGAATTCACGCCGGTATGATGGCCCCGACGATCAGCCAAGCCAGCTGTCGGGTGGCGATTCGTACAGCCGTAGCTATAACAGCAACCGTAGTGACCGGTACTCGCCAGATTACAACTACGATAGCAACCGGAACAGCAACAACAGCCGTTACGATGACTCGCGGTATAATGGCTCGCGTAGTTCCTCGAACAGCCGGTATGACGATCTCCGGTATAACGACAGCCGCAATTCGTATAACAACAGCAACAATGATACGCGTTACAGTGACGGTCGTGACGCATACAGCAATCGCAACAGCGATTCGCGGTACAATGATGACCGGATGAACAGCCGTTATAACGATTCGCGTTCTGACGGCAACGATTCAGACAACAGCCGCAACAACAACGACCGTAACATGAACGGACGTAGCGACAGCTATCGCTCAGACTCGTCGCGCGATTCAGACAATAGTCGTAACAACAATTACCAGTACAGGGGTGATCGGAATGACAGCCGGAATTACTCCAGTCAGAACGACCGGTACAGCGACAGTCCGCGCTACAACGATAACCGGGATATGAACTCCCGGAGCAACGACTCGCGAACGAGCAATGACTCGCAGGGTCAGATGGACAATCGGCGTTATAACCAGTACGATCGGTATAACAACGATAGCCGGAATTCGTACAGCGACCGGAATAATCAGAGCGGCATATCGTCCGACATGAACAGCGGACGTAACAATCCACGCTACGACGACGCCCGCAGTAATGACTCGCAGAACCAGACGGATAACCGGAGTTATAACGGTCCTGACCGGAACATGAATGATCGGAGTAACGATTCGCGAAATCAGAATAACAGCAGTTCAACCTTTGAGCGTGACCGGCGCGACTTGTCTGACCGGATTGGTGAGCAGATGGACCGGGTCGACAAGCAACTCGACGAAGCAAAGCAGGAGGTAAAAGACGAAAGCCGCAAAGCCCGTAAAGAGCGTGAACAGCGGGTTAATGACCTCGAAAAGCAGCGTCAGCAACTGGCCGACTCGTACTACAAAGTACAGCGCACGACCGAAGATAAATTTGAAGACGTAAAGAAAAGCGCGAACCAGACGGTTGACGACGTGAAAAACTCACTGGACAAGATGAAGAGTCCAATGGAAAAGATGATGAAAGACATGAAGAAATAAGCATTTTCTGTTCCCAATTGAGAGAGCCGACCCACGTGAGTCGGCTTTTTTTTGTTGGGCCCGTTACCTTTGCGCTATGGCACTGATAAAATCTGTCCGGGGCAAGACCCCTGAACTTGGCGAAAGCTGTTGGCTGGCTGATAACGCTACTATTATTGGCGACGTAACGATGGGCCGCGACTGCACTGTCTGGTTCAACGCCGTAGTCCGGGGCGACGTCAACAGCATCACCATTGGTGACCGCACCAACATCCAGGATGGGGCCGTTATTCACTGTACGTACCAGAAATTCAGCACCACTATTGGGAGTATGGTCAGCATTGCCCACAACGCTATTGTTCATGGCTGTACGCTCGAAGACCGGGTGCTGATTGGTATGGGAGCCATTGTTATGGATGGAGTGGTGGTGGGTACGGGTAGCATTGTGGCCGCCGGGGCTGTCGTGACGCAGCATACCATTATCCCGCCCAACACGATCTACGCCGGAAATCCCGCCCGTTTTCTCAAGAACGTTTCGCAGGAGCAGGCCGAGATATTTGACCGCACGGCCAATAATTACGTAACGTACGCCGGTTGGTTCAGGGAATAGACTATGGACGACTTTTTTATCTATCTCGGTCTTGGTTTCGACCACATTACCGACCCGCGCGGGTACGACCATATTCTGTTCGTAGTAGCGCTTTGTGCTGTATATACACTTCAGCAGTGGCGTCAGGTGCTGATTCTTGTAACGGCTTTTACCATTGGTCATTCTATTACGCTGGCTTTGGCTACGCTCCAGTTTATCACATACAGCACGTCACTCATTGAACTGCTGATTCCGATCACGATTCTGATTACAGCGATTACCAATTTTTTCTTTCGCGAACCGCGCACGCGTACGATGCTGGTGGCTGATGAAAACCAGCCGGGCCGGGTATGGCGGTATGCGCTGGCGTTGGGGTTTGGGCTGATTCATGGCCTTGGCTTTTCCAATTACCTCCGTAGTTTACTGGGCCGCGAAGCCGACATTCTACAGCCGTTGCTGGCATTCAATATCGGGCTGGAACTGGGTCAGCTGTTGATTGTGGGGCTGGTGCTGAGCGTGGCTTTTCTGGTGCTGGAGGTACTGCGCGGCAGTCGGTTGCGCTGGGTACTGGCCGTGTCGGGTATTGCAGCGGGTATGGCCATTTCGCTCATTCTGGTATGATAAAAGTTTGCTGTTAGCCTGAGGAGTTACTCGGAGAAATCGAACAAACCCGCACAATACCAGATAAATTTGGTCAGTTGAAAACCATTAACATTTTTAACTTGTGTATTTTTGCCAAATAATCTTCGTCAAAAATCAATTTTCATGAGAAATTTAGGTTGGCTCCTGTTGGTAGCCGCAAGTGTTGACTGTGTAAATGCGCAGACACCGTCGCAACATGCCAACACACGCTTTGAGCAACTGGGTACCATGATGCCCACGCCCAACACGTACCGCTCAGCATCGGGCGCACCGGGCAAAGACTATTACCAGAACCGCGCCAACTACGATATTAAAGTCGAACTGGACGATCAGAAGCAGCACATCACCGCGTCGGAGACCATCACTTATCAAAACAACTCACCGGATGCGCTGCCGTTTCTGTGGCTGCAACTCGACCAGAACCTCTTCAAGCCAGATGCCACCGGGAACACGGCCCGCACGGGTAATATAAACCCCGAACGAACGAGCCTTGGGCAGCTTAGCACCGGCGCGGCTCTGGAAGGCAAAGATTACGGCCATAAAATTACCGCCGTGCGGGATGTTGCCGGGAAACCTCTGCGTTATACCATCAACCAGACTATGATGCGCATTGACCTGGCACAGCCGCTGGCTCCGGGCAAATCGGTTACGTTCGCCATTGACTGGAATTTCAATATTGTTGACGCCAACGCCACCCGCTCCCGGTCGGGTTACGAGTTTTTCCCGAAAGATGGCAACTATATTTACGAGATGGCACAGTGGTTTCCTCGCCTGTGTTCGTACAATGACGTAAACGGCTGGCAGAACAAGCAGTTTCTGGGTCAGGGCGAGTTCACGCTCATCTTCGGCAACTACAAAGTCGCCATCACCGCCCCCGCCGACCACGTCGTTGGCGCTACCGGCGAGTTGCAGAATCCAAATCAGGTACTATCGTCCACCCAGCTAAGCCGTTGGAACTCGGCCAAAGGAAAAGGTGACAAGCCGGGCGAAAACCCCGTTGTGATCGTAACGCAGGCCGAAGCCGAAGCCGCCGAGAAAAACAAAGCGGGCGTGGTTACGGCTAAAAAAACGTGGGTTTATAAAGCCGATAACGTGCGTGATTTCGCCTTCGCCAGCAGCCGTAAGTTTATCTGGGACGCCCTGAATCCAAACGTAGAAGGCAAGCGCGTCTGGGCTATGTCGCTATACCCCAAAGAAGGCAACCCGTTATGGGGGCAGTACTCTACCCGGTTGGTGGCCCATACGTTGCGGTCGTATTCGCGCCGAACCATTGCTTACCCATACCCGGTGGCCTATTCAGTTCACGGACCTATTGGCGGCATGGAATACCCGATGATGAGTTTTAACGGCGCACGTCCTGAAGAAGACGGTACGTACTCGCAGGGGACCAAGAATTTCCTGATTTTGGTGGTCATCCACGAAGTAGGTCACAACTTTTTTCCGATGATTGTCAACTCCGACGAGCGGCAATGGTCGTGGATGGACGAAGGACTGAATAGCTTTCTGGAAGGATTGGCCTGTCTGGAATGGGATGCCGACTTCCCGGCGCGGGGTATCGAACCGCAGTCTATTGTACCCTACATGCAACTCGATTCCAGCAAGCAGGTATCCATCATGAGTAGTTCGGATAATATTTTGCCCAACACCTTCGGGCCAAATGCATACAGCAAACCGGCAACAGGTCTGAACATTCTGCGCGAAACGATTATGGGCCGTGACCTTTTCGATTACGCATTCAAGGAATACGCGCGTCGATGGGCGTTCAAAAGCCCCGAACCCGCTGATTTTTTCCGCACGATGGAAGATGCATCGGGCGTTGATCTCGACTGGTTCTGGAAAGGCTGGTTTTACGGTGTTCAGCCAGTAGATCAGGCACTGGTGAAAGTAGACTGGTTTCAGGCCAGTAGCCAGAACCCGGAAGTGACCAAAGCAGCCGCCCGTGCCGAGGCCCTGCGCAAAGCCGGGACCATCAGCAAACAGCGCGACGCGGCTACCAAAAACGAGAGTGTCGTGGCTCAGGACAGCACAATGGCCGATTTTTATAACCGCTACGATCAATATGCCGTAACGGACGCCGATAAAAAGAAGTATCAGGATTACTTAGCCACGCTTAGCGACGATGAACGCAAAATGGCTGAGTCGGGTATGAATTTCTATACGCTGTCGGTAAAGAATAAAGGCGGTTTGCCCATGCCAATCATTGTTCGGATGGAGTTTGAAGACGGCACCGATTCGGTAGCGCGTTTTCCGGCAGAAATCTGGCGGTTCAACGACGTCAGCATCAATAAAGTCATTGCCACTAACAAGAAAGTGAAGCAATGGACGCTTGACCCGTTCTTTGAAATCGCCGACATCGACACCGCCGACAATTCGTTTCCACCCGTGTCGAAGCCATCGCGCTTCCAGCTATACAAGCAACAACAGCGGGGTGGGGGCACAAACCCGATGCAGCAACAGCGACAGGTCACCAAGCAGCCGCCCGCTGTGCAGGGTAGCGGTAAAAACTAACACAATACAACCTTTCTACATACATGAAAAAACAAATCATTCTTGCCTGTCTAACCCTGTGGTCAGGTCAACTACTGGCGCAGCGACCCACCCCCGCCCCGCAGAACGCCAATACGCGCTTCGAGCAACTGGGTTCTATGATGCCCACGCCCAATACATACCGCTCAGCATCGGGCGCACCGGGCAAAGACTACTACCAGAACCGCGCTGACTACGACATTAAAGTTGAACTGGATGATGCCAACCAGAAAATTATCGGCTCCGAAACGGTTACGTACATTAACAACTCGCCCGATGTGCTGCCTTACATCTGGCTGCAACTCGACCAGAACCTGTTTGCCAAAGGCTCAACCGGTAGCGTAACCCGGACGGGAACCATCAACGAAAACGGTATGAGTTTCGGTCAGTTGCAGAACCTTACGTCGGTACGGGAACGCAGCAACACGCAGGCTACCGATAAATACGGCTATACCATCACAGCGGTAACAGACGGTAAATCGAAGACACCTCTCAAATACACCATCAACCAGACCATGATGCGCATTGAGTTGCCCCAGCCCCTGAAAACCGGTGGCAGCTACTCGTTCAACATCGACTGGAACTACTTCATCACGGAGTATTACGGACGGAGTGGCATGGAGTTTTTCGAGAAAGACGGCAACTACAACTATTTCATTGCCCACTGGTTTCCTCGTCTGTGTTCGTACAATGACGTAAACGGCTGGCAGAACAAGCAGTTTCTGGGTCAGGGCGAGTTCACGCTCATCTTCGGCAACTACAAAGTGGCCATCACCGCCCCCGCCGACCATATCGTTGGCGCAACCGGCGAGTGTCAGAACTACAAACAGGTGCTGAGCGGTACCCAGCAAAAGCGTATGGCGCAGGCTGCCAGCTCAAAATCGCCGGTCGTGATCGTGACGCAGGACGAAGCTGTTGCTGCCGAAAAAACCAAAGCGGGTGGTACTCCGGCCAAAAAAACGTGGGTGTACAAGGCCGATAATGTGCGTGACTTTGCGTTTACCAGCAGCCGTAAGTTCATCTGGGACGCTATGCAGACCGATGTCTATGGCGACGGCAAGAAGATATGGAGTATGTCTTTCTATTCTAAAGAAGGTAACCCCCTCTGGGGCAAGTACTCGACCCGCGTCGTAGAACATACGCTGAAATCGTATGGTAACCGGACCATCAAATACCCTTATCCGGTGGCTATATCGTGCCACGCCACGGCTGGTGGCGGTATGGAGTATCCCATGATTTCGTTCAACGGTGGCCGCCCCGAGCCCGACGGTACGTATAGCGAAGCGGTGAAATACGGTATGATTGGCGTTATCATTCACGAGGTAGGTCACAACTTTTTTCCGATGATTGTCAACTCCGACGAGCGGCAGTGGACCTGGATGGACGAAGGGCTGAACACATTCTGCCAGTACCTGGCCGAGAAGGAATGGGATTATAACTACCCAACCCGGCGCGGGGAGCCGCAACTGATTGTTGACTATATGAAGTCTGATAAATCGGTGCTGTCGCCCATCATGTCGTCGTCCGATAATGTTATTGGTTTGGGACCAAATGCCTACGCCAAACCCGCTACGGCCCTGAACATCCTGCGCGAGACGGTCATGGGCCGTGAGTTGTTCGATTACGCCTTCAAGGAATATGCGCGCCGATGGGCGTTCAAAAGCCCCGAACCCGCTGATTTTTTCCGCACATTGGAAGATGCGTCGAGCGTTGATCTCGACTGGTTCTGGAAAGGGTGGTTTTACGGCGTCGAACCTGTCGATCAGGATTTGGTGAGTATTGACTGGTTTCAGGTAGAAGGCGGTAATCCAGAGGTCACGAAAGCAGCCGCCCGTGCCGAAGCCCTGCGCAAAGCCGGGACCATCAGCAAACAGCGCGACGCGGCTACCAAAAACGAGAGTGTCGTGGCTCAGGACAGCACAATGGCCGATTTTTATAACCGCTACGATCAATACGCGGTAACAGCCGCCGACAAGAAGAAGTATCAGGACTATCTGGCTACGCTTAGCGACGATGAACGTAAAGCTATTGAGAAAGCTGATCAGATGAACTACTACACGGTTTCGCTAAAGAATAAGGGTGGTTTACCCATGCCGGTTATTATCAGGATGGAATTTGAAGACGGTACGGATTCTGTAGCGCGTTTTCCGGCAGAAATCTGGCGGTTCAATGACGTTAGCATCAATAAAGTCATTGCCACTAACAAGAAAGTGAAGCAATGGACGCTTGATCCGTTCCTCGAAATCGCTGATATCGACACGGAGAACAACAGTTTCCCGCGTGTATCGGCCCCCAACCGGTTTCAGTTGTACCGTCAGCAGCAGCGCAGCAGAGGAGAAAACCCCATGCAACAACAGCGTCAGTCAGGAAAGCAATCTCCGGCGGTGCAGGGCAGCGGTAAGAATTAGGAAGCTTTTCCGAATAGCAGTACCGTGAAGTCTAAAAAACGGTCTTTGACAATTAGGTTAAAGACCGTTTTTTATTGTCTCATTGACCCACTTAAACACAATCTATAGAATGAAAATTTGTACTTCTTTTTTTACCCTCTTGACGTTGGCGGTGCTTGGATGCTCCTCAGCCGCACAGGCCCAAACGCCACGACCCACTTCGCCTTCGTCGCCAACGATGACGCTACCGGTAACGGCAACAGCGACACCTGCGGCAACGACAGTTGTTGCTGCACCAAAAGTCCCCATAAAGCCCTACCGTGAGGTAATTACAGAAGCAGCACAGACCAGCAAAGGCTTGTTTACGGCCCACCGTGTCGACGAAAAATATTATCTCGAAATTCCGGATACGTTGTTGGACCGGGAGTTCATGGCCATCACCCGGATTGCCAAAGCACCAACCGGCGCGGGTTATGGTGGCGAGCTGGCTAACCGGCAGGTATTGCGCTGGGAGCGCGGCCCCGACAAAAAGCTTTTACTGCGGGTAGTGAGCTACATCAACGTGGGAAGCGATACACTGCCTATTTCGCAAGCCGTTCGTAACTCCAATGTTGAGCCTATTGCTGCCGTTTTTGATCTGAGGGCCATTCGTAAAGACAGCGTATCCGCATCGGTCATTGAAGTAACGGACTTTTTCAAAGGCGATAATCAGGTAGTATCGATCAATCCAGTCACTAAATTTCGCTACCGACTAACGGCGCTATCCCCGGAGCGGTCTTTTGTCCAGCGAATTAAATCGTACCCAATCAACACGGAAGTGATTGTGACGAAAACCTTTACGGTCAATACTACGCCAGTGGTCCCCTCGCCAGTGCCTTCCCCATTGCCTACCGTAGCTCTGCCCGTTGGTAATGAAGCGGGGGCTGTGACAATGGAAATCAATACATCCATGATTCTGTTGCCGCGCACACCCATGCGGAAACGTCTGTTCGACAGCCGGGTTGGGTATTTCGCCAATGGCTACACGGTGTATAATGATGCCTCACAGCGAACAGAGGATGAGACCTTTGCCGTACACTGGAAACTGGAACCCAAAAATGCCGCCGACGCACAACGGCAGAAAGCGGGCGAACTCATTGAACCCCGAAAACCCATCGTTTATTACATTGATCCGGCAACACCCCTTAAATGGCGTCAATCCTTAAAGTTGGGCGTTGCTGACTGGCAGGTAGCGTTTGAAAAAGCGGGCTGGAAAAATGCTATTATGGCCAAAGACTGGGACAGCAAAGACAGTACATTGAGTCTTGAAGATGCCCGTTATTCGGTTATTCGCTATTTCGCATCGGATATCGAAAACGCGTATGGCCCCAATGTTCACGACCCACGCTCGGGTGAGATTATCGAAAGTCATATTGGCTGGTACCATAACGTCATGAATCTGCTGCGCAAATGGTACATGGTGCAGGGAGCGGCAGTGGATGCCCGGGCACGCAAACCAAAATTCGACGATGAGCTAATGTCGCAACTGGTCCGCTTTGTCTCGTCGCATGAGGTAGGTCACACCCTTGGCTTGCGACACAATTTCGGGTCGAGCCATGCTACGCCCGTTGAAAAGCTGCGGGATAAAGAATTTATAAAGCAGTATGGCCATACGGCTTCCATCATGGACTACGCCCGGTTCAATTACGTAGCCCAGCCGGAAGACAGTATTCAGGATTTATTTCCGCGCATTGGCACCTATGATATATGGGCTATCGAGTGGGGTTATAAGCCCATTTACGATACCCCTACACCCGAAGCAGACAAAATGGTTTTGAATCAGTGGGTAAAAAAACACGCAGGTGACCCTCGCTACTGGTTTGGTACTGAAACGAACCCGCTCGATCCACGCTCACAAAGCGAAGACCTGGGGGATAACGCGATGGTTGCAAGCACATACGGCATCAAAAATCTAAAACGAATTTTACCCAACCTCACCAAATGGACGGGCGAAGAAGCAGAAGATTACGATAAGCTACGGGAAATGTACGGCGAGGTTGCTGGTCAGTACCGCCGGTATATGGGCCACGTGACTAAATACGTTGGCGGTGTTTATGAAACCCCACAAACCTACGATCAGGCTGGCATTGTGTATGAGCCAACTCCCCGTGTACTACAAAAGAGCGCCGTAACTTTCCTGAATCAACAATTATTTCAAACGCCTACCTGGCTCCTGGACGCTAAAACCATGCAGCTTGTCCGGCCTGATCAGGGTGTTGATTACTTGAGGACGATACAGGAAACCACGCTGAACAGCCTTCTGGATATTGGCCGCCTGACACGGCTGATTGAAAACAGCAGCCGTCCGGCTAAGTTCTATAGCCTGGACGAGTTCATGACCGACCTCCAATCGTCAATCTGGCGGGAATTAAAGGCGGGGCATTCCATTGATGTGTACCGCCGGAACCTCCAGAAAGTATACGCTGAGAAACTAATTTCGATGCTAACGCCAGCCCCTCCCGTTGCGCCTGCTGCTGGATTTTCGGGGAACGGTTTCCGGTATAATGCTGGGCCGATTGCTGATGTTCGGAAATCCGATATCATGTCGGAAGTACGTGCTCAATTGGTTAGCCTGCGCAGTAGCATCAAAGTAGCTATTCCCCGACAAACGGACAAGATGAGCCGGTATCACTTAAGCGATGTACTAGCTCGTATCGACAATGCCCTAAATCCGAAACGCGGTTGACCGCCCTTTTATCACGCTAAATCTTTTGACAATTACCTATACTTCGCTACTTTTGCAATCCAATTCGGGATGTAGCGCAGCCTGGTAGCGTGCTTGCATGGGGTGCAAGAGGTCGTGGGTTCGAATCCCGCCATCCCGACACAAAAGGCGTCCAATCGGACGCCTTCTTTCATTTTATAGTCTGGTAGCATAACACGTTATCCTGACAGAAGCCAGTTCAATCGAGCTGGCTTTTCTATGCTTTTTTTAGTTGGCCGTGTGGAATTTACGCTGAGGACGCATCTATCAGTCATAGCGAGGGCGAATACCTCCGCGTAATTCTTGAACCTTAACAATAACTTTATGAATAAATCACCCCCAATCTGTCCAATTGTCTTTTCTGGCTGATTGCAGGAAGACGGGCAGGGTGTCTCTGAAAAACAGGAACTTAGTAGGTATGATCGGTCTGTGTTAATTAATGATTGAAATCAGATTTGTCCAAGTACTTAAGAGTGGATTGCCATAGTTATGGAAAGTTTGCAAAATAGAGTTGTGTTGTATTCTCTTAAAAAACCATAGTTTTGTGGAGGCTTCAGAAGAGTTGGCTCAAATATTTGACTGACAAAACCTGAACAATCTAAATTTTTCACTTTTTTTACCGGGCAAACCAACTTTTAATTTCAACCCTACAGTCCAGTTCCAATGAAAACACAAACACCCTCTCCAGCACCTGCTAAGACAGCGGCACCCAAGAAGAAATCAGGTGGCCTAAACCCAGCGTTTGTTATTCCAATCCTGCTGGTCATCGGTATCCTGACGTACATGTTTGTCTTCGGCGATGGCAGCCATTTCCAGGAAGGAGACAACGCCAAAGAGCCGCTCCCCGGCGACTATTTCGGTACCGTTTACAAGGGTGGCTTTATTGTACCGATTCTGTTCACTTGCTTCCTGACTGTTCTTGTCTTTTCCATCGAGCGTTTCTTTACCATCGGCAAAGCCAACGGTTCGGGTTCGATTGATGACTTCGTTCGGAAAGTTAAAGCTATGCTCGACCGCAACGACGTAGAAGGTGCCATCAAAGAGTGCGACCGTCAGAAAGGTTCGATTGGTAACGTTGTGAAAATGGCGCTGCTGAAATACCGTCAGCTCTCGACCGAAACTGAAATGACCAAAGAGCAGAAACTGGTTGCGCTCCAGAAAGAGGTGGAAGAAGCTACGACGCTGGAGCTGCCAATGCTGGAGAAAAACCTGACCATCATCGCTACGCTGGCATCGGTATCGACTCTGATTGCCCTGCTCGGAACTGTACTTGGTATGATTCGCGCTTTCGCAGCTATGGGTGCCACGGGTCAGCCCGACACCGGTGCTCTGTCGACGGGTATCTCGGAGGCTCTGGTAAATACGGCTCTGGGTATCGGTACGGCGGCTATCGCTACGATCATGTACTCGTACTTCACCAGCCTGATCGACACGCTTACCTACAACATTGACGAAATCGGCCTGAGCATTCAGCAGAACTTCGCAGCTCACCATTGAGCATTGACTCTGCTAACCTGACGTGTATCATGCGGGTCTGCCCGGTGCAGACCCGCGCAAACAACCTTACATATGCCAGCAGTTAAAGTAAAACGCGCCAGTTCCTCAGTGGATATGACGGCGATGACTGACGTGGCGTTTCTATTGCTGACGTTCTTTATTCTGACGGCCAAGTTCCGGTCTCAGGATGCAGCCGCCATCGAGACGCCCTCGTCGATTTCCGGCATCAAGGTACCTGAAAAAGATATTATGACCATTGGCTTAGGCCGTGATGGTAAAGTCTATTTCGGTATCGACGATGCACCCAATCGCATTGCCATGCTTGATAACATTGCTGAAGCCAAGGGTATCACGTTCACCAACAAGGAGAAGAAAGATTTCTCGCTGATGTCGAACTTTGGTGTACCTATCAATCAGCTCAAATCGTACCTGAACTTGCCCAAAGAGCAACAGGCTACTTTTAAGCAGCCCGGTATTCCAGTCGATTCGACCGGAGCCGCTGCCAGCAATGAGTTGAAAGACTGGGTATTCAACGCCCGGAAGGCGAATAATGATCTGCGGATTGCGCTGAAAGGCGATAATCTCGCTAAGTTCCCGGAGTTCAAAAACGTCCTCGCTACGCTTCAGGCACAGAACATCAACAAGTTCAACCTGATTACGGGCAGCGAAGCTCCACCAGCGGGCTGGAAAGCAAGTTCAGAGTAATTCACGCCGTTTGACTGGTTGGTCTGCCCGGTATTCTATCCGGCTAAACAGGTAAACCAGGTAAACAGCCAAACAACTATGTACCATGGCAGAAATTAATACTGGCGGTGGTGGTGGTAAACATGATGGTGGTAAGGTAAGGTCCAAAAAAGTATCTACCCGCGTCGATATGACGCCGATGGTAGACCTGGGCTTTCTACTGATTACTTTCTTCATTCTGGCCACTACCTTAAGTAAGCCGTCGTCAATGACGTATAACGCGCCGGATAAAACAAAAACAGAAGAAACGGAGCCACTCAAGGCGTCCAACGTAATGACAATTTTCCTTGGTGATAATAACAAGGTGTACTACATCTTTGGAAAAGCCGCCAACGAAGACCCCGAAGTAAAGACCGTAGGCTATGGCTACGAACTCAGAAAAGCCATTCAGGACAACACGCGCAAAGTCTCAGCCGACAAATTCGTTGCCGTAATCAAGCCAACCAAAAAATCGAACTACAAGAACCTGGTTGATATGCTGGACGAGATGGCCATCACGAAAACGCAGCGTCTGGCAGTGGTCGACGAACTGACTGATAGTGAGAAGGTGCTGCTGAAAGACAAAGTAAAATTAGAAATCTAAACACCATGGCAGAAACTCCAAATGACGCAACACTCGACGATGTCGTGTTTGCGAATCGGAATCAGGCGTATGGTGCATACGACCTGCGGAAAGGGTATTCAAAAACCGTTACCCGCGCTCTGATTATCGGTGCCATTCTCTTCACATTGGGTGTATTGCTGCCAACTATTATCACAGCACTGACGCCCCCGCCCGAAGAGCAGGCAATGGTTGAGGTTGATTTAATGAAGTTGCCTCCGCCACCTATTGATCCCAATGAGCCACCACCACCACCACCACCACCGGTAGAAGTACCAAAGGTGAACACGGTGAAATTCCTGCCGCCCGAAGTAAAGCCGGACGAGGAAGTACCTGAAGAGACGCCACCGCCAAAAGTGGAAGAACTGAAGGTAGCCGTTGCCGCTGAAAAGACGCAGGAAGGTGACCCCAATGCCGAAGAAATTATTGCTGCTCCCGAAGCCTCGGCAGGTCCTACTAAAGTGGAAGTTGCTGTAGAAGCTGCCCCGAAAGAAGAGACAATCTTCACCGTGGTAGAGCAGCAACCTGAATTTCCGGGCGGTATGGCTGCACTGGGCCAGTATCTGGGCAAGAATATTCGGTACCCGGCAGCCGCTCAGCGAGCCAACGTATCGGGTCGGGTGTTCGTGAGCTTCGTGGTGAATACCAACGGTAGTATTCAGGACGTTCAGGTCTTGAAAGGTTTGGGCTTCGGTACTGACGAGGAAGCTAAGCGCGTAGTAGAAGGTATGCCCAAGTGGCGTCCGGGCAAACAGTCTGGCCGGCCCGTGCGGGTAAAGTATAACCTGCCAATTAACTTCACGCTGGAATAGGCCACATGCGCGGACGAAATCAGGGTCCGGCGATGTTAACGCTGTTCATTGCTGCGTTTGCATCGCTGGCGTACATGGGAGGAGGCATCGTACTGATTGCCTCCTCTCAATCGTTTGGGGTGTTCCCCGAACCGGGATTGTTTCGATACGGCATGGGTATCCTGCTGTTTGTGTACGGTGCCTACCGGGCTTATCGGGCTTACCAACGTTTTCAGGAAGATGAATAAATATCTGCTTTTGTTTGGCCTGACAGCCCTGTCGCTGTCAGGCTGTAATAACGGTGAGCAACTTGACAATCCGTCAAGAGGTACAATTACGGTGGCTGCCGACGAGTCATTTGGGCCATTGGTTACGCAGTTGACATCAGCTTATGCGGGTATATATCCCAATGTAAAATTTAATGTCGTCTTTAAACCAGAACAGGAGGCTATCAATCTAATGCTTCAGGACAGTGCCCGGATCGTGTTTACAACCCGGAAGCTGAAGCCGAACGAACAGGCCGTGCTGAACAAACTGAAAATACCGGGTAATGCCACCAGAATCGCTACCGACGGAGTCGCGCTCATCATCAATGGCGCCAATACTGACAGTCTGATTACGATGAATGAACTTGCGGGTGTCTTTACCGGACAGACCACCCAATGGAAGCAATTGAAAGGTGGTAATTTGAGCGGGCTGATTACGCTGGTGTTCGATAACAATAATTCGAGTAACCTGGAATTTATACTCAAGAAGTTCGATGTGCAAGATGTGAGTAAACTGCGCATCTTTACTACTAAGTCTAATCGAGAAGTGATCGACTTCGTGAAGCAGAACCCGTCGGCACTGGGGTTTATTGGTGTCAACTGGATCAGCGACAATGACGCGCCACTAACGGCTATGCTCTCCCGCGATTTGCGGGTAATGGGGGTTTCGGATAAGCCGAACCCAATTACCCGCGATGACTATTTCCAGCCTTTTCAGCGGGCATTAGGGTTACAGGACTACCCGCTACGCAGACCGGTATATATACTGAGTCGTGAGACGCACCCCGGTCTGGGCGAGGGACTTACCAATTATGTGGCTCGTGATGTTGGTGCGCTTATCGTAGAAAAATTGGGTCTTTGGCCAACAATACCATATAATAGAGAGGTAGACATCACCAAATAAGCAAATTTTATACTTTGCCGACAATTTTTTAGTTTTGTTGGTAGTTTACTGAACACAACCCCATTTCCCCAATTTATTAACCTAAATACGTGATGAACACCCCCGCTAAATTGCTGTTCTCTGCCCTGCTCCTGGGTATGATGGCGACACCAGTATTGGCACAGGATATCCCTTCTGCCCTGAAAGACATCGAAGCTGACCGATTCGATAAAGCTGGTAAAAGCCTGACGCAGTTGGCAGCTGGTTCACCATCTGCCGAGAATCAATTTTATCTCGGTTACTATTATCTGCGTTCAGGACAGGTTGATCAGGCAAAGGCAGCCTTTGATAAGGGTGCTGTTGCTGATCCTAAAGATCAGTTGAACAACGTAGGACTGGCAGGCGTAGCCCTGATGAAAAAAGACCGTGCTATCGCCAAGACATTAATTGACGAAGCAGTCGCCAAAACCAAAAGCAAGAATCAGAACGTTCTGATCCGGGCAGGAGAGATGTACACCCTGTCGGAAAAAACAAATGACCCTGCCGAAGCATTGCGGTTGCTGACCATTGCCGACGAGAAAGACAAGAAGAACGAAAATGCCGAGATCGAAATGATCATGGGTGATGCATATACTTTGAAGAACGACGGGGGTAACGCAATTACCAAATACGAAAATGCCCTGACGATCGATCCGAAACTGGCCGAAGCTGTTTACAAAATCGGACGGCTATATCTGCGCGGTAAGAATTATACAAAAGCGCAGGAGTACTTCAAGCAGGCCATCGAACTGGATCCTGAGTTCGCGCCTACGTACCTCTCCTTCGCCGACGCCCTCGCCAGTTCGCGGGCGTACAAAACTGCCGCGCAGAACTACGAACTGTACGTGCAGAAAAGCGGTACGACCGATCCCGAAACGTTGCTTGATGTGGCCCGGTATCGCTTCCTGGCCAAAGATTACCAGGGCGCAACCGACTATCTGAACCAACTGAAGGGAAAGGTAAACAACCCTATTGCCGACCGAATGTACGGTTGGGCATACTATGGATTGAACCAGCCCCAGCAGTCGGTCGATGCGCTGAACCGCTTTATTAGTACGGCTCCCCAGAAAGTTATCTACGACGACTACAAGTATCTGGGCCGTTCGTATGGGCAACTCAATACGCCCGAAAGTGATTCGATGGGAATTGTTAATCTGCTCAAAGCGGCTCCTCTGGATACGACCGATAACCTGTACCGGGAAGTGGGGGAGAAGTACTACAAGATGAAGCGGTACGATAAGGCCGCTGATTATTATGGGCAGGCAATAAAGAACGATAAGAAGCCGCAAAACAACGATTATCTGTGGTTAGGTCTGGCCAGCTATCAGTATGCTCCACGCGTAGGCCGCGACAGTTCAGCCGCGCCAATGTCTGCTGAGCAGATAGCTCAGACCAAGAAAATGTACTATATGAAGTCAGATTCGGCATTCGCAGAAATGGCGAAGCGAATAGAATCTGACGGTAAAAAATATCCATTGGCGTACTATTATCAGGCTCAGGCCAACTATTACGCCAATTCGCAGGACCCCCTTGTTGCCAGTCAGGCTGCCACGCCCCTGTACGAGAAGTTTATTGATCAGGCAACCAATAAGGATGCTGCGGATAATACCGATTACTCTCGCTACTTAATTACCGCCTACAAAGCTCTGGCAGGTTTTAGCGTTGCCAAAAAAGACGACGCTAAAGTGAATGAGTATCTGAACAAAGTGCTGGTGCTGAACCCGAATGATGCCGACGCGAAGAAGGCCCTTGAAGGCCCAAAAACCCAACCTAAAAAAGGTTAAGTAACAAACTTGATAGGTAATAGTAGAAAATAAAGAAAGCGCGACGAAGCTGTCGCGCTTTCTTTATTTTCCGAATGATAAATACCCACCTGCTTTATACCCTGAAACATGGTTTTGTGATGGGGGATCGTAACTTTGCGGGCGCGTTTTTTTTGACTGACGACTCTCCCCCTTAACACCGTATGCTTAACCTCGTCTTATTTGGCCCGCCGGGTGCCGGGAAAGGTACCCAAAGTGAAAAACTGATCCGACGATACGATCTTGTACATCTCTCAACCGGTGATTTGCTGCGTTCGCAAATTGCCGCCGGAACGGAATTGGGCCTACGCGCCAAGCAGTTGATGGATCAGGGCCTACTGGTACCTGACGAGGTCGTAATTGGTATGATCGACTGTAAACTACGTGAGAACCAGCAGGCTGCGGGCTTTATTTTCGATGGTTTTCCGCGAACCGTACCACAGGCCGAAGCCCTCGACAGCCTGTTGGTAGAGTACAATACACAAATCACCACCATGGTTGCACTGGTTGTTGAGGACGAAGAACTGATCCGGCGGTTGCTCAAGCGGGGCGAAACGTCTGGTCGGCCCGATGATCAGGACGAAGTCACGGCCCGCAAGCGAGTGAGCGTATACAACAGAGAAACAATTCCCGTAGCCGATTACTATAATCAGCAGGACAAATACATTGCTATTGATGGCATTGGCGAAATTGATATGATCTTCGAAACCATCTGTCAGCAGATAGAAGCGGTTGCCACGAAGAAGGCGTAACGGAAATAACACCCGTATTACGTAGTGCAGCAGGACAAATTACTATGGCTTCATCTAACTTTATTGACTACGTCAAGATTAACTGCCGGTCAGGAGCGGGCGGTGCCGGGTCCAGACACTTTCGGCGAGAAAAGCACGTTCCTAAAGGTGGTCCCGACGGGGGCGATGGTGGGCGGGGGGGGCACATCATTCTGCGTGGCAACTCCCAACTCTGGACATTACTGCACCTCAAGTACAGAAAGCATGTAAAAGCCGAAGATGGTACAGGGGGCGATGGCGGACGACGTAGCGGACAGCAGGGCGAAGACGTAATACTCGACGTACCTCTTGGTACCATTGTCCGTGACCCCGAAACAGGCGAAAAAATAGCCGAAATTACGGAAGAAGGACAGGAAGTGATTCTCTTTCCGGGGGGACGGGGTGGTTTGGGCAATGCTCATTTCAAGACATCTACCCTTCAGGCTCCGCAATACGCACAGCCCGGCGAATCAGGTCAGGAAGCCTGGGTAGTGCTGGAACTCAAACTCCTGGCCGATGTAGGACTGGTAGGGTTCCCCAATGCAGGTAAGTCAACGCTCCTGTCTGTATTGTCAGCGGCCCGACCCGAAATAGCCGACTACCCGTTTACAACCCTCGTACCCAATTTGGGGGTCGTTGCTTATCGGGACTATAAATCTTTTGTGATGGCAGACATTCCGGGTATTATCGAAGGAGCATCGCAGGGTAAAGGGCTTGGATTGCGGTTTCTGCGCCACATCGAGCGTAATTCTATCCTCCTGTTTATGGTAGCAGCTACCAGTGAAGATGTAAAGCAGGAGTATAATACACTGCTGAATGAACTTCGGGCCTACAATCCCGAACTAATGGACAAGAAGCGTTTACTGGCCATCACAAAAATGGATTTACTGGACGAAACCGGATTGGCCGATCTGAGAGCAAATCTGCCCAGGAAAGTTCCGGTAACATTCATTTCATCGGTGACCCAGACCGGGCTGGACGTTCTGAAAGATATGATCTGGCAGAATCTGACCGAAACGATCGACGTTAGCTGACGCACCCAGAATTGCCTGTGGCAGGAACGAGCAGGCACGCTATATATGACTACTCGATATGAAAAACCTATTTGTTCTTTTTGCCTTAACTCTATTTTCGCTCCAGCCAATACGAATACTGGCGCAGGTTCAGGTTTCCTTTCCAACCACACGGGCCGTTGTTCAGCGCAACACAGCTAATCAGGCTACCATCCGCATTACAGGCTATTATACTTCACCACTAACCCGGGTAGAAGCCAGGCTCATTGCCCGTGGCGGACAGGGAACCACTACTGATTGGCAAACCATCCAGAGTAATACAACCGGCGGAACGTTTGCCGGAGATCTGACCGGGCAGGGCGGATGGTACGATCTGAAAGTGCGCGGCATAAACGGCGAACAGCCGGTAGGAACCGAAACTACGGTAGAGCGGGTGGGCATTGGCGAAGTATTTGTCATTGCTGGGCAGAGCAACGCGCAGGGCACACATCAGGACGCGCCAAACCCACAAAACGACCGGGTTAACTGCGTCAACTACCGGTATCCTAATAACGGTTTTCCAAATGATCCACCCACGCCAGTTTTTACCCTGCTCGACAACACGCCGGGTTTTACCATTGCGCCCAGGGGACAGGGGAGTTGGTGCTGGGGACAGCTGGGCGACCTGCTGGTGAAACGTCTGAACGTACCCGTCATGTTTTTTAATGCTGCTTTTGAAGGAACAGCCGTTCAAAACTGGGCACAGAGCGCGCCCGAAGGTGGTATAGCGTATGGCGTATATAATGGAGACGCCTTTCCGCCCCGGCAACCGTACATCAATCTTAAAATTGCGCTCCAGTTTTATGCCAACATGCTGGGCGTGCGGGCGGTACTCTGGCATCAGGGTGAAACTGATAACCTGATTGGTTCACAGCAATTCTTCTACGTGCAGCAATTACAGACGGTTATTGCCCAGACCCGTCAGGACTTCGGGCGTAATGTACCCTGGATGGTGGCACGGGCTTCGTTTGGTGATCCTCCCATCGGAGGAAGCAATGAAACTATTCTAAAAGCTCAGGATCAGGTAATTGCTGCCACTGCTAACATGTTTGCCGGGCCAAATACGGACAATATACAGGTACCCAGAAATCGACCCCCGCGCGGTATTGCCAATGAAGGGGTACACTTCGACTTCGATGGGTTGGTGCAGGTTGCCAACGCCTGGAATGCCAGCATGACCGACACCTTTTTTCGACAGGCCATACCGATTGGACCGGCGGCTGCCCCGGCCATTTCGGTAGCCTGCGCCCCTAACAACAACCTGACCTTGTCGGTGAATGGTGAGTTTCCCAACATTCGATGGGAGTCAGGAGAAACGGGCCGCAGCGTCACAAAAGGGGGTGGATTGTATCGGGCAAAAATCAAAGACGCGTTGGGAAATACGTTTTTCTCCGGGCAGGTGCGCGTGTCAGACGTACCGGTAGCTGCCGTTGTTGATAGTCGCCCCCCATCAATCTGCGCCGGGAATAGTATAGCGCTTACCAGCAACTATGATAACGTAACGTGGGTCAATCAGGCTAACGCTACCGTAGCCACGAGCCGCACATTTAGTACCGCAATAGCCGGTACATATCAGGTGCGTTACAACGACGTGAGCGGCTGTCAGTTCGTTTCAAACGGACTGACGTTAAATGTAAATCCACTACCGCCGACACCCGCTATTTCTAATGCTCGCCCAACTACCTTTTGCCGGGGCGATAACACTGTTCTACAAACAAACGCCGATGCTACTCAATACAACTGGAGCGATGGGCGAAATGCAAAAGCAGTATCGGTAAGCGCACCGGGCAATTATTTTCTGACCGTAACGGATCAGAATGGCTGTACGTCATTTGCCTCTAATACTATTGCCGTAACGGTAAACCCAATTCCCGACAAGCCCGCCATAACCGCTAACGGACCGCTTACATTCTGCGCCGACCGAAACGTGAGTCTATCGACTCCTGCTAATACGGGCTATTCGTGGAGCAGCGGGCAGGGAACCCAGGCTATTACCGTTAGTCAGGGCGGCAGCTACTCGGTTCGTACTCGTAATCAGTTTGGCTGCGCATCTGTCGAGTCAGATGCCGTAATAATTCAGGTAAACCCACTGCCTGCCATCCCGGCGGTGACGGCTTTGGGGCCTACTACCTTCTGTGAAGGTAATCGCGTTACGCTACGGGCCACGAGTCCGTTCGAGGTGGTTTGGGCAAGTGGTCAGCTTGATAAAAGCATTACGGTAAGCGGAAGCGGTAACTATGCTGTTCAGGCTCGAGATCAGAATGGCTGCCTGTCGCCGTATTCGCCCCTGATTGTCGTGCGGGCCAATCCACTGCCTCCCACGCCTGTCATCCGGTCGAGCCGCCCGCCAATAATCTGCGAAGGCGAACGGATTACACTACGCGTTGATGGACCCTACACCGTTTTCTGGAGTACGGGCGACTCAACCAATAGCATCATAACCGGTCAGCCGGGTACGTATCTGGCCCGTGTGCGAGATAACAACGGTTGCGTATCGGCACAACGGGGTTCTATCGGTCTGGAGACACGCTCCCTGCCCCCTGCGCCAACTGTTAATGCCATTGGAACATACACCCTCGAAGCCATTAGCTCTACTAATGGTACCGAGTTTCGATGGCGTCGGGGAACGGATTCACTGGCGTTCGATAAGAGTATTATCAAAGTGAACCAAACCGGGAGTTACACGGCCAAATCGTCTATTATTTACTCGCCCACGCTGACGTGTTTCTCGCTTCCATCGACTCCTTATCTGTTTACGCCCGATGCCACAAATCGGGGGCTCAGTATCTATCCAAATCCAAACCCAGACAAGCTGGTTTTACTGGAAACGGAGCAAAATCTGACCAATGCTCAGGTGACGGTATATACTTTGCTGGGACAACCCGCCACTACGTTCATCGTTCCCGTTTTTGACGAGCGTAAGAAAATTGACCTGACCGGCCTGGCTCCGGGTATATACGTACTGCGGGTGCAGGCCGCCGGCTTCGACGTTTCGAAGCGAATTCTGCTGGGCATGTAGTCCGAACGTTGACCCCTGCGAAAGCAGTTAGGAAGTTCCCTGATGAAACAGGCTCTGCACGCTCAGAGTCTCTAATTTTCCTTCTCCGGTAGAAATAAAAACGGCAAATCTGCAAATCTGTATAAAGGCAGATTTGCCGTTTTTATTTTGCGCCGTCTGGCAATTGCCGGACAGGAGTACTCCTCACAACCAATATGAAGCCCGTTATCAAATTCTGGATCGCTAACGGTCTTGTCTTGGTTTTGCTGTTTATTTTAACACGGCTTTACGAGCAATACGTTACGAATGGAGATGGGTATCTGGGTGCGATCAATATCAATATTCTGTTTCAGTATGTGGCCTTTTTCTGGGCAATCCTGATGCTACTTAGTATGGGGCTGGTGTCGGATAGGGTCTGGATTGCCAATCTCTCCCTCTCGCTGTCGTCCTTGTTTTTCTGTTGGTTTGTAGCCGAGATCCTTTGCTTTTGTCTGATTCAGTTCCGGTTTGTTGACGCGCCCCGCCCGTTCCATTCCCGGCTGTTACTGAACAAAGACTGGCAAGCCGGACGACGACCGTTCTGGGGTGATTTTGACCGGACAATTGGCCGCTGGCGATTACCAAACGATACGCTGAGTAATGTAATCTGTAATGGCGATACGGTTCATATCAAGACAAATCAGTTTGGCATGCGTGACCGGGATCGGACATTACAGAATCTATCTGGCCGGAAGCGGATCGTATTGCTTGGCGATTCTTTTGTGGAAGGGTACATTGTAGAAGCCCACCAGCGGTACTCAGACGTTCTGGAGAACCAGACGCACTGTGAACACCTCAACTTTGGCATCAACAGCGCGAGTGTCATCAACTACTACCTTACCTATAAAGCCCTGGCCCGGCGTTTTGATCATGACGCTGTTTTAATCAGCCTGCTTCCTGCCAATGACTTTGAAGACTACGAAGCCAGCAAGAAGCAGGAACTACTCCGCTACCCTATTTACCGACCTTATTGGGAGGGTCAGTTCCCTGCCGTGAGACTACGATATTCCCTGTCTGATTTGTCACAGTCGTTTGTGAGCCTGTATGGAGCTAACAAACCCATCCATACCCAACAGGTTGTTGACTCTGTGTATCATGCCATGCCCTTTGCCGACAGAGCGTGGGCTGAACTAAGTCTGAATTCATACCTGTATAGCTGTGTACTGGCAACCGCCGGGAAGGTAGTAACCCACCGCACAGGCGTAATGAACAGTTTTTTGGCTGATAATCACCGGGTCCAGTGGAACGCCTTTGTATACTCGCTTGAGCAGTTAGCGAAAGCCGCGAAGGGCAAACAGATCATTGCCTGTTTGGTTCCGATTGAATCTGACCTGGAAGCTTTCGATAAAACCCACCAGAATGATCTGAAAAAGCATCTTGACCCCATCTGCCGAAAATACGAGGTAACGCTTATCGATTTACTGCCGGTTTTTCATGCCCTTGGTAAAACGCAATGGCAAAAACTGTACCTGCCCTGTAATGGACATTTCTCACCCCAAGGCGAGCAATTTATGGCTTCTTTTTTGCTCAGAGATTCTACGTATCAACAGGCCATTGGCATATCGTCTACCTACAAAATCGTGGAGAAGTAGCTGCCTTACGTCAGCAATCATCTATACCATACTGCATACAGAATCAGAGCTGGTAAAACGATATGATGGCGGTAGATCATTCTTTTCGGTTAATGCAGACTTATCAACCGGAATGTAATATCTCGGCATAACATACCGTTTACTCAAAGAAATTAGCCTTATTTTTGCATTTTACCGGGAACTCATGC
>Ga0123337_10000896_pt1 | contig 43840 bp, 29 predicted proteins | sample frozenSSSSmetaG_FD_89792 | JGI IMG/M metagenome (GOLD analysis project Ga0123337, IMG submission 89792) | Glacier valley bacterial and archeal communities from Borup Fiord, Nunavut, Canada, to study Microbial Dark Matter (Phase II) -... | ecosystem: Environmental > Aquatic > Freshwater > Ice >... | reverse complement strand
GGCTTTCATGCGCTCGCCGGTCCAGATGGAGCCTTCGAGCCGATGGTCACAGGGACGGGTGGTGAGTAGAGTTTTCTTGAAATCGGTCTCCTATTGAGTCGTTAAGCGGGTCGTGCGCACTCGTTTTTCAGCCGCGCACAAGCCCTCAAAGCCTTTTTGGGTGTAGGTGGTGATATTATAACGTCGGGCGGTGGGCAGGCTAATCTGGAGCTGATCACAGATAGTGGGCATGTCGAGAGGTTGGGCATAGAGTCGGATGGTTCGCAGTTTCGGGCGAATGTACTCTTGGGGGTGTCGGTGCATATGCCGTTGCCACTCCTCTACATCCAAGCCACGTTTGGTGAAAGCGGGTCGAAGCGAATTCATCCTTAAAATTAATAACTTTAACCCAAAAGAGAATAAGAGAATATTCCGGGAATGAACGCTTTTTAAATGCAAGCAAAACCACGCCAAAATGGGCCTGTTTTAGTAGCAGAGCTGTACCAAAGTTCTGACACCAGAGTATAGGTCATCTATCAAGATGATTAGTGAGGAAGAACTGACACTTGACCGGTTAATCAAAGCTTCTTGCTTTCTTATTAGGGAGTCAATTCCTTTGTCTTGCTCCTTGCGGAGTAATTTTAGTTTTGGTTATAAAGTGGAGTCTGGTTCCACTCTAAAAAACGGGGCGAAACCCGAAAAGCCTAAAGAGTAGGGGTACACAAATTAACCTTTTTTAATCATGGAAGATTTTAAATTTAGTGAAGAAGCATTTAAAGATGCGGTCGAATCAGCAAAAGCGACACACAGCGACGCTATGGCTCAGGCCCAAGGCGCTCAGGCTCAAAGCGCTGAGGCACAAGGCGCTGAGGCCCAACGTCTTGGCTTTGATCCTTCTAACAGTGGAGGTATGCAAGAAGGAACTATGCAAATTATGGCTCAATGTATAAGTGTTACAACGGCCAATCGCAAGATTTGTATTACTCTACCAGTGGTTGGTAAGAAATGTTTTACTGTACCCCTTAACATTCCTAATGGTAAAGTAGGTAAAGCTTGCTTATCTGTTTGTACTAAATTCGGAATTCCAACTGGGGTCAAGGTGTCTATAACAATAGCAGGAGTGACCATAATTAATCAACAATTTGGGTTCTGCTAATCCCCAAATTACATCAGACTTGAGTCGCTTTGTCGCTTCATACGAAATCCGTCACTTAACTGATTTGGCGAGATAGACCAGCATAGTCGTTTTAGGTTCTAAAAGTAATGCCGTCTAAGTGACGGATTTCGTACGAAACGACAAAGCGGCTCAAGTTCAAGCTATACCGTTTTTTCTACGTCTACCCCTACTTGTATTTGCCGTTTTTGTTACGACTGAAACAGGGTAATGGTGGACTGCAATTGTATTACTGGCTATTAATTTACTGCTCACTTCGGTGGTTACCTTCTATGGTAGTGATGGGTCAGACAAGATGACAACCACGATACTCATCACACGCTACTTGTGCTGTACACCATTTGCTACCCGTAATTTGTTGCTCATTTGGATTTGGTTTATTGCTCTACAAGCGTGTCTTTATTTTACAGCCGCCGGTATTGCCAAATTAGTGTCCAGGGAGTGGAGAGCAGGTACGGCTGTTTATGATGTCTTTTCGTAACTGTTTAGGTACCCCTGTTTTCAGTAAATTGCTTATATTCAGCAACTTACCTCCATTGATAGTTTATGAAGAAAAAGAGCCAAAAACATTAAGTAATTGAATTTCAAGCATTTAACGTATTTGCAATTTTAAAAAAGTTAATTAATTTTACCGTTTTTCGCTTCGTAAGTACCTGATTATCAATGAAAATTGGGTACCTAAACAGTTACGTCTTTTCAATCAAAACATTCGGCTCACAGTGGGCGGCACATTTTCTAAAAAGCATCGCTGGCTAAATGAATTTCTGTGCTGAAGTGTCAATATAGCTAAGGCTCTGTTCCCACTATGCTTATTCCTGCTGTGGCCTTATGCTTGTATTTTTCTGGCATGGAGTACGCTGTTTCATGTACTAAATGCCGTTGTAATGGGCTTGAATTCGTTCCTGTAGTCATTTATGGCAACCTACCATGCCATTCTATTCGTTAATGAAAGCCTTAACAAGTAATTTTTGTCCTATTTTACATATCCTAAATTTAACCTGTTTAAACATTTATTTATCATGAACGACGAGTATATTATTCTCCGCGCGCCCTCGGTTTCCACTCGCGATATTTTTAGAGGTGGAGCCAGTGATTTCAACCCCCTCGGAGTTCCAGAAAACGCAATAGCTGGTCTGGACGTCGAGGTAACGACCCTTAGCAAGAAGGATCTGGCTGACGTAGGCCGAGAAAGGGATGTTGTAGCCTTTGCCGCAGATATTCCTATAAAATTAGTAAAGCCGCGCGAGGTAAAAAGTGTACCACAGCCAGCCGCACCGATGACAGCCTGGGGCGTACAGGCTGTGGGAGCAGATACGTCGTCCTGCACTGGCAAAGGCATTGTGGTCGCTGTGCTCGACACGGGCATCGATGCCTCTCATCCGGCATTTGCCGGAGTGGAGGTCATTCAGAAAGATTTTACGGGCGAGGGCGACGGTGATCAGCATGGTCACGGTACCCATTGCGCCGGAACTATATTTGGGCGGAACGTCAACGGCACCCGGATTGGCGTGGCCATTGGCGTTAAGAAAGCACTCATTGGCAAGGTATTGGGTAGTAATGGAGGTGGTTCAAAGGGTATCATTAATGCTATTCAATGGGCTATGCAGAACGGTGCCAACGTTATGTCGATGTCACTCGGTATAGACTTCCCCGGCTTAGTAAGACGTCTTAAGGATCAAGGGATGTCAACGGAAGTAGCTACTTCCGTTGCGCTGGAAGGCTATCGGACGAATGTGGCCTTGTTTGAAAAAATGGCTCAGCTCGTACAGGTCAGTAATGGATTTTTCCAGCCAACGGTACTCATAGCAGCCGCAGGTAATGAAAGTGGTCGTGATCAGAATCCTCCTTTCGAGATAGCCGTTAGTCCGCCAGCCGTATCAGACGGGTTTATCTCGGTGGCAGCCTTGGGACAAAAAGGACAGAAATTTTCTGTTGCGCCATTTTCCAATATGGGAGCCATCGTTGCCGGACCAGGGGTGGATATTCTGTCGGCAAAACCGGGTGGTGGTTTTGCTACGATGAGTGGCACCAGCATGGCTACGCCCCACGTTGCTGGGGTGGCAGCGCTTTGGGCTGAGCAACTCAAAAACAATGGAATGCTAACGCCCAATATACTGAAGGCCCGACTGATTGCGTCCGGGGTCACTAGCCGTTTGATAGCCGGCTTCGACCCCTTCGATGTAGGTACAGGGATGGTTCGTGCACCCCAATAATGACTATTTGTTCAGCGGCTATTATTAGGAGCCCATTTTTGACCGGAAACTGCTGGCTAAACCACCCGGCAGCCATCGGCCAGAGCGTATAGGCAAAGGAGGGGCTGAAAAGCCGGATGTGGCCTATGAACGTTGCCCCACGTCAGCAGGACGGATACGTCGTTGCTCAACACCAGCGCGTGAGTAGCAGCAACAACCCAAACCACAACGCCCGCATTTTCTGGCGGGGCCACCAGCCCGGCCAGAAATCAGACGGGTCGGCGAGTTGCATACCTACCATCAAAAAAGAGTCGAGGAGGTGGTTATGCGGGGTCATCAACGGAGACAGCTCGCCGATGGAGTGGCCGATGCTCCAGTGGCAAGGCCGAAAAAGCGTGGTAAACATAGGCCATTACCTGCCCCGCTTTGCTGGCTAATTGCCGGAAACCAGCCTCAAAATCGGGCGTGAGCCGGGCCGGGCCCGACTCGCCCACGCCCCGATAATCGTAGGTGACAACGCTAAACCCATGCCCGGTTATAAACTTGGCAAAGGGGCGGCAGTAGCGTTGCGAAATGCCCCGTGCTGGGTGCAGCACCAGCACGGGGCGGGGGTTGGAAGCAGTAAACAGGGTCAGCCGAAGTTAAGAGGGTAGGCAGGAGACTGCGAGACACGCGGAGATAGCACACTAAACGCCTGACCCACAAACTTGTTTAGCTATTAGTCGGGTAGTTGACAGGTCCAGATAACAACAAGAGGGAGTGGCAGGCTGAACTGACAAATACGCAGTGGCTATTTTTTTTTGGGGTGCTGCTCAGGATCAGTGTTTTGCCCAACGCGTAATAGTCGCATATGTCGCGCAGGATGCATTCGTCGCAGGTCGGATTATACTGGGAGCAGATACGTTACCCGTACCAGTAAAAATATTTGTGGCAATTGAAGAGCACGACGGCATATGCCGGTAAGTGGCAGGCTGTCACCTCGCTGGTGTGGGTGATACGGTGCGACTAACTCACTTGCTCATCAGCTGCTCCGTTAGCTGCGTCAGACCCACCGTGGCGGGTTCCTGAATGAAGGTGACACTGCCGGTCTGCCGCATGACGGGCGTTTGGGGGTCAACTACGTAAATCGGGACGCCGTCGTGCACGGCGTACACCAGGCCAGCCGCTGGATATACGTTTAGCGACGTACCGACAACAATGAAAATATCGGCCTGATCGGCAATTTCCAGAGCCTCATCCATCATCGGTACGGCCTCGCCAAACCAGACGATGTGCGGGCGTAACTGAGATCCCTTCGCGCAGTGGTCACCCGCCTTGATTTCCCAACCAGCAATGTCATAAATCAGCGACTCATCGACCGACGAACGTGACTTGAACAACTCGCCGTGCAAATGAATGACGTGGGTCGAACCGGCCTTCTCGTGCAGATCATCGACGTTTTGCGTGATAATTGTTACGTCGTATTGGGTCTCCAGTTTCACGAGTGCGTAATGACCGGCATTGGGTGTTACACTCAGGGCCTGCTTTCGGCGTTCATTGTAAAAATTCTGTACCAGTGTGGGGTCCCGCTCCCAGGCTTCGGGCGTGGCCACGTCTTCGATATGGTGGTTTTCCCACAGGCCGTCCGACGCCCGGAACGTGGGGATACCGCTCTCTGCACTGATGCCCGCGCCCGACAAAACAACTATTTTCTTGCGTGTTTCCATTGCTATAAAGATACAAAATGACGGGCGATTTCGGTGAGAGGAGTAGATCGTAGCCCGGACGTAGATGTCCGGGCTACAACTATCAGGCGAGGCCACCGGCTACCGGTTGGGTGTAGGGATGCTTGATGGCGGGGAACTGCGCCTGAATCGACCGGTGCATCCGCTGAATGGCCGCGCTGATTTCAGCGGTTGTCATGTCTTCCTGAAAAACAATGTCCTGTACCATCGTAATTTCCTGCGGTCCGAGGTAGATGGTGGCGGTACGGATTACGTTTTGTACCGCCGGGTCGGCTTCGGCCAGTTTGATGAGCTGTTGCTGCGTTTCGGCATCAACGCCCTCGCCCATCAGCAGACTTTTGCTTTCGCGGGCCAGTACAACGGATACGGCCACCAGCAACAGGCCAATCAGAATAGAGGCTCCACCGTCGAAATACGGGTTATTGAGTTCGTGACCCAGAAAAACACCAAAAAACGCAATGAGCAGACCAAGTATGTCGGAGCCGTCTTCAAAAAGTACGGTGAACGTGGTAGGGTCTTTACTGGTTTTGATGGCTTTCCAGAACGACTGGCCTCCGCGTTGCGCACTGAACGCCCGCCATGCTACAATCAGCGAGTAGCCGTCGAGTACAAGAGCTATGCCCAGCACGATGTAATTCCAGAAGGGGTCGGAAATAGGTTCCGGCTCCAGAATGTGCGTAACGCCCTCGTAAAACGAAACGCCCCCGCCTACTGCAAAAATGAGCAACGCCACCACATACGACCAGAAGTACTGCTCCCGTCCGTAGCCAAAAGGTCGTTTCTCATCGGGCGGTTGCTGACTGCGTTTAATGCCCATCAACAACAACACTTCGTTTCCCGAATCGACCAGTGAGTGAATGCCTTCCGACACCATCGCCGAACTGCCCGTAACGCTGGCAGCAATAAATTTGGTAGCGGCAATGCCAATGTTAGCGGCTAAGGCCGTGTATAGCGCGGTATTCGAAGAAGCCATGTTGTTCAAACCGCCACCGGCTCATGGATGTTTTTTGTCTTTCCATATCATGCTGATGGCCCTGTTATGCGCGATTTGTCATGCTGACGAAGGAAGCATCCCCATACAGCAAAAATTCGCTCTGTATGGGGATGCCTCATTCGTCAGCATGAAAGTAAAGAACCTACGCGCTCTTTGCTTTGGCAGCGGGCTTCCTAGCCACCGTTTTTTTAGCGGCTGGCTTTTTAGTGGCCGATGCCTTGGTGGCTGATTTAGCCGTTGTTTTCTTCTTGGCCGGGGCCTTGCCTGCATCGTCGCCACCGGCAAGTTCAAGGCAATCTTCCAGCGTGAGCGAAGCCGCGTCGGTTTCTTTCGGGATGCGGACGTTGCGTTTGCCAACGGCGAGGTACGGACCATACTGCCCGTTAACGATTTTGATCTCGGGCCGTTCGGGAAATTCTTTGATGTACTTGTTGGCTTCGGCCTGCCGCTTGGCCTGAATCAGTTCAACGGCCCGCTCCAGCGTGATGCCCGCCATGGGTTCGTTGCGGGGCAGCGATACGTACTTGTCCAGGTGCTTGACATACGGACCAAACCGCCCCTTACCCGTCGTGACTGGCGTTCCTTCGAACTCACCCAACGATTCGCTAATCGACTCCACGCGCTTCTGCTGAATCAGTTCGATGGCCCGCGCTTCGGTAATTGTATAGGGGTCATCGTCGCGGGTGAGGGATACGAATTTGCCGTCGTGTTTAACGTAGGGGCCGAACTTGCCGATGCCGATGGTCATGGCCTGATCCTCGAAGAAACCAGCCTCGCGGGGTAGGGCGAACAGGTTCATCGCGTCATCGAGCGAGATAGTCTCAATCAACTGCCCGTCGCGCAGGCTGGCGTAGCGTGGTTTCTCCTCCTCGTTGGGGTCACCGATTTGTACGTAAGCACCGTACTTGCCGAGCCGGGCCGATACGGGTTTGCCACTTTTGGGATCGCTGCCCAGCAGGCGTTCGCCGGTTTGGAAGGCCACCCCATCGGCTCCCTTGATAGCTTCGATATTTTTGTGGAAATCGCCGTAGAAACCGCCCAGCATGTTCTGCCAGTTCATCTTTCCATCGGCAATCTCATCAAACTCTTTCTCGACCGATGCCGTGAATTTATAATCGACAATATCCGGGAAGTACTCGACCAGAAAATCGCTGACAACCATGCCAGTGTTGGTTGGGAACAACTTGGCTTTTTCGGAGCCATATGTTTCGGTCCCGCCTGTTTCGCTGACGGTATCCTGTTGCAGCGCGTATTCTACGTATTTGCGCTCCATGCCGGGCCGGTCCTGCTTCACCACGTAGCCCCGGTTTACGATGGTCGAAATCGTTGGTGCGTAGGTAGAAGGGCGCCCAATACCCATTTCTTCGAGTTTCTTCACGAGCGAGGCTTCAGCGTAGCGCGGCTGCGGACGGGTAAACTTCTCGGTCGCACGCATCACGCCCAAGTTCAGACCCTGTCCAATGGTCAGCGGGGGTAGCATGCCCTTCGCGTCTTCATCGTCCTCATCATCTTTCGATTCGAGATAGACCTTCAGAAAACCGTCAAATTTAATGACCTCACCCTGGGCGGTCAGTTCGCGGGGGAAAATTGGACCTGTCGAAGATGTCGCTGTAGTATCTGACTTGCCCTGAATAAACGTCCGCTCTGATGATTCACCTGCCCGCGTGAAGCCAACGCTGATCGTTACGGTTGTTCGTTCGAGCTGGGCGTCGGCCATTTGGGAAGCAATGGCGCGTTTCCAGATTAGTTCGTACAGGCGTTTCTGGTCGCGGTCGCCCCCGGCATTGCGGTCGTTGAAGTTGGTGGGCCGGATGGCTTCGTGGGCCTCCTGTGCCGATTCGTTCTTGTTTTTGAATTGCCGCGTCTGCACGTATTTTTCGCCAAACTCGCTACTGATTTCAGCCACGGCTTTCTCAACGGCTTCTGTCGAAAGGTTTATCGAGTCGGTACGCATGTACGAAATCTTACCGGCTTCGTAGAGATTCTGCGCAATCCGCATGGTGCGGTCAACGGAGTAGCCGAGCTTACGCGAAGCCTCCTGTTGCAGCGTAGACGTTGTAAACGGTGGTGCGGGCGATTTTTTAGCGGGCTTCGTCTCTAAATTTTTGATTGAATAGGCTGCCCCGATGCAGGCGTTCAAAAACGCTTCGGCCCCGCCTGCCGTGCTGAAGTTCTTTGGTACCTCGGCGTTCAGGACTTTACTGCCATCGACCATAAACTGCGCCGTAACTTTAAACGACGATTTGGCCGAGTGGGTATCCACTTCGCGCTCCCGCTCTACTACGAGCCTCAACGCTACCGACTGCACCCGCCCCGCCGACAGGCTTTGACCGCCCTTGATTTTGCGCCAGAGTACCGGCGAAAGCTCGTACCCAACAAGCCGGTCCAGAACACGCCGGGCCTGCTGCGCATTTACCAGATCGACGTCGATGGTACGGGGCGATTTGATAGCGTTCAGGATAGCCGTTTTGGTGATTTCCCGGAACACAATACGCTTGGTGTTGTCGCGCAGGCCGAGGGCTTCTTTGAGGTGCCACGAGATGGCTTCACCTTCGCGGTCATCGTCCGTTGCCAGCCATACCTCGTCCATCGACTTGGCCAGCGTTTTGAGTTCGCTGACCAATTTTTTCTTGTCGGGCGATATCTCGTACGAAGGCCGAAACCCATCCAGCACATCAACGGCCAGCCCGTCTTTTGGCAGGTCGCGGACATGGCCGAAACTCGATTTTACAGTAAAGTCTTTACCCAGATACCCTTCAATAGTTTTGGCTTTGGCCGGGGACTCGACAATGACTAAATTCTTGGACATAGTGTTTGTTCGGGTTGAAGATGCCTACGAAGCAGCGGCTCCGTTGGGGGAAAGAAAGGGTTGCTCGTTGATGAGAAAGGGGGTTTGCGTATTGCCCGCACCGGCTCAAATATAGAGGCAAACGAACCCACATATGCAAAGGCACAATGCAGGCAGGCCGGGAAATTAGGGGTGGATGACCTGTTTTCATAACCGAAGACCGCCCGGCAACGTTCGTTTCTTAACCCGTAAAGCCCATATAAATCAGCGTTTAAGCGGGTTGTTCGATCCCCATTAAATGAAGTGACTGGTTATGTGCAATTTGCTTCCCGACTGTATCTACACTCTATAAACAAACTCCCGATGCTGGTTGGCTGGCTACTGCTGACTGCCCGTCAGTCGGGCCCCGAAACGACCGCGACTGATACCATAGCGGCCCCAAAACAGAGTGCCATGCGTTTCCTTCCACCCGAAATAAAACCGGATGAGGCAGTACCCGACGGCACCGCACCTGAGCCGCCCGCACCCCCGTCACCACCTGAAACGGTCAGTTGGTAGATTATCCGCAACGCGCAACTCCAGTTCCGGGTCAGTGATCTTGCGGTAGCGGGCCGGGTTGTTGGGCAGAGCATTGACTGGTGTATTTTACCTGCTGCCACTGAGAATAATCGTCGCCTTTATTATCTGGCTGATTATCCGGTAGCGTCGTCGGCGACGGTAGGTATAGTACCCGTCTGTCCAACCAAAAAGCCCTCGGTCATGCCTGGCCGGGGACTTTTTGGTTGATGAAGGAGGATGTTAATCTATGGCAAAAACTGTGGCTTGATGTCTCCGCGAATTTCGCCCCCCGGAAAAGCCGCTGAGTGCAGGTTAGCGTAGTAGTAGCCATTAAGCAGGCTGTCAACCCGCCCGGCGGTGGTCAGCGTGGCGGTGCCAATGACGGGCGACCCCAAAGAAGCAAAAGGAATCTCGACAGGTCCGTTACCATTGGGTAAGTTAATGCGGTGCAGGTGTCCCGCCACCGGCGTCAGGCCCGCATACGTAACGGTGTAGCTCAGGGCGCGGGTGGTTGGGTCAATAACGCCGACGAATGCACCCGTAGCCGTCGATGCGTTAGGCATTGGTCTTTCGGCGGCTCCGCTCATAGTGGCAGTTAGTCTGATATTTCCTTTCACCCGAAGATTCCCCCGAATTTCACCCGATGGATTAGCTGCGGTGTGCAGGTTAACGTAGTAAAAGCCATTGATCAGGCTGTCGACTCGCCCGGCGGTGGTCAGCGTGGCAGTGCCGATAACGGGCGAGTTGAGCGGAGCAGCAAAAGGAATCTCGACAGGTCCGTTACCATTGGTTGAGTTAATGCGGTGCAGGTGTCCCGCCACCGGCGTCAGGCCCGAATACGTAACGGTGTAGCTCAGCACCCGCGTGGCCCGGTCGAGCGTACCGGCGAAGGTGCCGGTAGCCGCTGTACTGACAGAAGTTGGCCGTTCAGCGGCTCCGCTCAGGGTCGAAACAATCTCGATTTTGGCGTTGGCAGGAAATGCCTGATGGTCGTTGCAGGACGTCAGGAGGGTACCCAGACCAAGCAGGGCGGCAACAGATAAAAACGTACAGGAATGCTTCATTGGATTGGTAGTTTGTATAGACAGTTTAGCAACGAATTGATAATGCAAAGGGGGTTTTTTTCCTAACGCACACCAGAATTATTTGTTCAGGGGTGCAGTACATTTATATACGCAAAAGGAGCGTTTTTGTATTCGCAGCAGGCAATATTTTGATTGTACGAACATTTTTCGCCCATCCCCTCGTCCGATGGGTCTGGTAAAAGCCAGAATGCCACGAAAAACGGCGATCCCTGTGCAAGGAACCGCCGTATTAAAAAAAAACAGAGTCAAATCGACTAATTCTACTACGGCTTCACGTCTCCCCGAATTTCGCCGGCGGGATGCTCGGTTGTGTGCAGGTTAACGTAGTAATGACCGGCGGCCATGCTGTCGACCTTGCTTTGTGGCAGTTCGCCCGTTACGCCGGTAATGGGCGAGGCCAGATCAGCGAAGGCAACATCCGGTGGCCCGGTACCATCGTCTTTGGTGACACGGTGAATGTGTCCCGCTGTTGGGGTAAGCCCCGAATACGTGACGGTATAGCTCAGTACTCGCGTTGTGGGGTTCAGTTCACCGACAAATTCGCCAGTGGCTGCTGATGAGGTGGGTTCAGGTTTTTCGGAACCTCCGTTTAGGGTGGCCGTAAATCGGGTCATGACGGGCGTCTCGGACACCGTCGTTTCACTCTTCGTATCGGATTTCTTTTCCGAACTACAGGCCGTAAAAAATACGCTGACAGCGAGCAGAGCCGTGAGGGATAAAAATGAAGTTTTCATACTTGTAAGGTTAGTATAGGCAGACTTTTATGTGTCTGTTTCTACTATCAAACAGATACAGAGCGTAGTATGTTTTGGGAGTTTCCTGAATCCCCCAGGGTAGACCCGCAGAAAGTGAAGTGAAAAACATAATTTTCGCTTGATTAATTTGTGTTAATCAACCACCGGTAACCGCCGAGTTTCTTTTGAGGGCATGGTGGCCGGTGCCACTAATGTTCCGCTCAGCACTGTGCCTATTTGCTGTCGAAGCTGCTGATCATGTTGCGGTAGAACGTGGATGCTTTCCACTGCCCGCCCGCAATGATGCGCCGGACGGTATAGAGGGGCATGTTGGGGTCGCGCTTGTCGGCGAGGGAGAAGGCCGCCACGTAGCCACGCTTCTGGATTTCGGGCAGGACGGCAGGACTCCACAAGCCAAATGGATACGCAAAATACCGCACCGGCTTACCCGTGATGGCTTCGAGCTTGGCTTTTGGCTCTTCGACCTGAGTTTTCCAGTCGTTACCCTGGTATTTTTTCACGTTGTGGTGGTCCCACGTATGCGCCCCGATGGTATGACCCCGGTCCGACAGGTCTTTGATTTGAGCTTTGTCCATATACGGCTGCTTCCCGTGGCGACCAATAGCTACGGTCATGATAAAAAACGCGCCCTTGAAGCCGAGTTTATCCAGAATAGGCAGGGCCGTTTCGTACTGGTCGAGGTCGCCATCGTCAAACGTAAGCATGACGGGTTTGGGCGGCAGGGGCGTGCCGGTGGTCAGGTAGGCGTACAGCTGATCGGGCAGGATGGTGTGGTAGCCACTATCAGCCAGCATCTGCATCTGCTCCCGGAATGACGCCACCGGAATGATATAATCTTTGGCACTTCTGGAGTCACTGCCGCGCCAGTCGCGAATCTGGTGGTAGCACAGAATTGGCACCTGTGGTCGGGCCAGAATCGCAGCCGCATCGGCCACTTTATTGGCCGGAATGGTTGTTGGATCGGGTGCTGCGGAGTTGGCCCTGACCGTGTCAGTAACCGGCGTATCGGTAACGGCACCGTTGGCAGTGGTGGCTATAGCCGTGGTTGAGGTGGTGGAACTGGTTGAGTCGGAGCCTTTGGACTGGCAGCCGCTCAGGATGGAGGTAAACAGGGCGGCACCGCAAAGGGCCACCGCAAGAGGGGAAAATGAACGCGTCAACATGATTCGGTTTATGTGGCTCAAACTTACGCAAAAGCCACTGTTGCCCATAGAAAAACTTAGGTAATGCCCACAAACCTACGTTATACGTACCACCAATCGAGGTGATGGTCTCATAGGGCAATGCTCTGTTTACCGCCCGTCAGCACCTTGGCTTTCCCCTGCCAGTGCAACACGCCCGACAGTTTTTCGGGCAGGGTAACAGTACCCGTCAGCCCACCGGTGGCCGTTTTCTGAAACGCTACGACAATGTTGCCCAGCGGGTGCGGAACGGTGCCATTTATGCTGGTCAGGTTGCCAAAAGTCGGTTCGATACGGACGCTGCGGAAGCCGGGTTCGGCGGGTTGGATGCCGCAGGTGGTGCTCAGAAACTCGTATAAGGGCGAGGCACTCCAGGCATGACAGTCCGAGCGGGTTGGGTCGGGCTGTTCGGCGAAGGTAGTCAGGCCGAGGGCCAGCATGTCGCGCCAGGGCTTGAGCTGCGGCACGAGTTCGTTACCCAGCCCCGTTTTCTTCAGGGCCTCGAACAGGTAAAATTTGAAGTAGAATGTGGCCTGCGTCAGGGTAGAGTCAGCCATTGTTTTTTGCAGCAGCGCGGTTTGCTGAGCCACTGGTACGGCGTCGGTCAGGACGGCCAGAATGTTGGCGTGCTGACTAAATATCTTTTTGTCCGGCGTATCGGCAAACAGGCCCCGGCTGGCGTCCCAGCATTGCGTATACACGGCTTTGTTGAGTTGTCGGGCCAGTTCGCGGTAATGTTCGGCGAGTTCGTTCCGACCAAAATGACCCAGCAAATCAGCCGCCCGGAAATACGTGTAGGCCTGTTGCAGTGTCAGAATAGCCGAGCCACCGCTCCGCGCGCCGGTGGGTACGCCACCCGCAATTTCGTTGTTGGCGTTTGGCCAGCTGGCCCAGTCTACGAAGTTCCACCAGGGCAGCGGGCCGTTCAGGTTGTCTTTGGTAAGCCGGGTTTCGTGCCAGCGCAGCACGTCGAGAATGCCGGGCAGAAACTGCTTTACGAACGCATCGTCGGAGCGGTGCATCCAGTAATCGTGTACCATACAGACCCACCAGAGCGAAAACGTCGGGATAACCTGAAAATCAGACGACGGAAATCGACTCTGCGTCAGCCCGTCGCTGAACCGGCTGTGGTCGTACTGTTGAATGGCGTTGCGCATCAGCCGGTCGTCGCCCGCTACATAGAGCGATATCAGCGACTGCACCCGCGTATCGCCCACGTATTGCAGCCGTTCGTAGTAGGGGCAGTCGTAATACGTATCGCCCGCGCAGAGTTGGGCCGTGCGCCAGCCTACGTTCCAGATGTCATGCAGGGTCGTGTCGCTCGTCGAAAACTGGCCTTTCTGCTCGAACGGATAGCCCGTAAACTGCCCCACTAAATCATCTAAAACAAGCGGTTCGCCTTTGGTCTGCACCGTTAGTTGCAGGTAGCGATACGTCCTGAACCAGAGCGGGCGGAAGGTACGTTTACTGCTGCCATCGGCAATGAACTGGTCTTCAAAACCGCGCAGCACCCGCCCGGTCACGTCATTTCGGTTGCCTTTACGGCCACTACTGTCGGTCAGCGCTTCGGCATAAGCCAGCGTAATAACGGCTCCTTTGCCGCCCCGGACGGTTAGTTCGGGATAGGCGTTGGTGAGGACGCCATTATCCAGTAAAAACACGGCTTTAACTTTCGCCGGAATCGTGACGGGCGATTCCCCGCCTAAAAATGCCGGGTTCATGGTGCCGTTTTCCACCCGGCGCACCGCAGCGAGCCGCTCGGTTCGTTCGGCCATTGGTGGTATGGATCGTGGTATCAGACTCCAGTTGCCATCGGTGCCAAAGCCGCGCGGTTTGGTGGGGTAGCCGTAGGGTTTAGCCGCCAGCCACGTACTGTCGGCGAAGTTTGGCTGCTCCCAGCCCCACGGATACTTAGCCGCATCGACCCGGTCGCCGTCGCCAATAACGATATAGGTACGGAGTTTGGCATTGTCGTTCACAATGGGCGAATAAGCCGGATTTTGATAGACTTTCCAGTTCTGGTCGGTATTGACCACCTTCTCGGCATCGGTATCGCCCTGCATCAGAAACCCCGTTTGCCACGACATCTGCGCCACGGGCGATCCCTCACCCATGTTATACACCTGCGCGGCCAGTACGTTTTTGCCGGATTGCAGAAACGGGGCGAGGTCGTAGGTGTCGTAGTTCCAGTGTTGCGGATCGCTTTGGGCCGGGCCGCTACCCACGGCTTTACCGTTCACAAACAGCCGGTAGCGGTTATCGCCCGACACGTGGACCACAAAGCGGGTGGGTTTGGCGGGCAGCGTAATGGTTTTTCGGAAGTGAAACACGCCGTACTGCTTCGCCGGGCCGGTTGGGTGGAGAATCCAGCGGGCGGGCCAGTAGCGGTTAGTCCAGTCGGGTGTTTGGGCAGCGGAGGCCGTCGAAATGAGCAGGCAAAGGATGAGTCGTACGAGCATTTTTTTTACCGAAAAGGCGTAGAGGTTTTCCTTATCGATGGATAGTTTATAAGTATTTTCTACCCACTAAATACCCTTTCATCACCTTCACCAACTGCTTACTGATAACCGCGTTGCCCTTGTTTGATGGGTGCAGGCCGTCGTAGGTCATGTTGATGGCATCGGGTGGGTAGGGGTATTCGTCGGTTTCGGGGGTAAACGGGATGGTGGTATAGGTCGGGTAGGGGTAGTTATGGTACGCGCCCGTTTGTGGGTCCTTCAGGCGTTTGAACTTCACCAGCTTTTTGACGGCCAGACTTTTGGTGTGGTAAAGGTCGATTACTGGAAGCTGCTCAAAACGGCCAATGGAGTCGATGGCCTGGGCGAAGGATTCGAGCGTCTGCCCGTTTTTCGGCTTGTATGACCCGTAGGCATTATTTTTGAAGTTGGTCAGATAGACAAAATCCCCCCGCTGCATGGGCGTAATCAGAATAATGCGGGCGGCTGGGTTCAGGCTGCGGAGTTTGTCGATGATGATGCGGAACGAGCCGTTCACCGTGCCGCTGCCGGTTCTGTTCCGGTAGTCTGCCAAACGACCCAGCGGTTTGCCGCCCCACCAGTCGTTGGTGCCCAGAAAGATCGAATACACATCGGATTTGACCAGGCCCAGCGTCTCTATTTCCTGCGCAATCTTAACGGCAGTCCACCCATTATGCCCCTGATTGATATAATGGATGTTGGGGAGCTTTTCAATGACACGGGTCATGTAGCCTTTGGAAACCCGGTTGCCGGTCTCGTCCGGGTGATCGTTCAGATACGTGATTGAGTCGCCGAGGGCTGTCCAGGCAATCGTGTCTGCTTTGAACGAGCCAAAACCAATGAGGAGCGTAAGGAAAATAACGAGGTTTTTCACAGTAGTCAGGGAGATGAAAAGAAGGTTTTGTGCTACTAAAGTACGGTTTCAGACCAGTGTGGACAACCCCGTCAGTACGGCCAGCGCAGGCCAGCGGTGCGAAATGTACACTGCCGGTTGCCCTGATTATAAAAGTCGAGGTCAACGACGATGGTACGGGACGATTTCAACTTTCGGAGGATGGCGTCGGGCTGATCCAGAAAAATGATTGTAGCACTGCCATTTTCAGCGGCTGAATAGCGGTACGTAACCGGTGGCCCGGCGTCGAACCTAATCTGAACGCTACCCCCCTGAAAGCTCTTATTAAAGACCCCGTTCGATACGTGCAGCGAAACCAGCGCGTCGTTGTCCCGCTCCCGAAGGCCCAGCCTAACCGTTGAGCCACCGGCGTAGGGAAAGCCAAACTGAAGCCGGGTAGGGGAGGTCAGCGAGGCCCGGTGTGTAACGGATTCATCAACTGCTTCGACCCGGTTTTCATAAGTCCAGGTGGTTAGCTCAGCCGGGTCTTTCCCGGACGCAACCGGGCGGGTGCTGTCTGGTGCGATCTCTTCGAGGGCTCCGGTTTTGCCCGCAGCACGCACCGAATCGGGCTGGTTGGTTTGGGCCGTTTTTTTGTCGCCTGAGCAACTGGTACCGGCTGCTAACGCAGCCAGGAGTAGCCACGCCGGGGTACTAAAAAGAGAATAACCGGGACAACTCTTTGGCCGTATTTTGACTCCTGAACTTATTCTGGTCAGACAAACTAACCTGTCACGCATGAAAACAACTACACTTTCCATCAATCCAACCTCTTTTTTACTGGGCATACTCACAATGGGCGTTCTTTTTTGCTGTTGGTAAACTTTACCCAACCCGCCGGTGTAGATTCGCTTTAGAAACCAACTCTGCACATACGGGTCAGTAAAGTCTCCGCCTGCATAAACAGGATCGGTACAAAGCTATGGGTTTAGATTGTAGTAGTCTGCAACGGGATAAGGACGGTGGCAGATGCGCCTGATTTATTGCTGGATTTGTACTATTTTTGTAGACTTTTTTCGGTTACACGCGTGAAAAAAATCCTCTCGGTTGGTTTGTTTGCTCTGCTCGCTTATCACACCCTGGCCACTGTGCTGGTGGCGGTGGGAGCGTGGTGGCAGGCCGAACGCGACCTTTCGGAGCAACTCGTGGTGTACCGCACGGTCGATAGTCTGGTTGAATTTGAAATTCCACTGGCCAATCAGGTCGATAGCCGCAAGCTGTCCCGCATTACCGAAGGAGGATTCAGCTACCGGGGGAGCTACTACGACGTAGTCAGCGTTGAAACCCGCGCCGATAAGCTGTTCGTTATTGCCATGGGAGCCCCAAAAGGCCTGTTCTGGTCGGATGACTTGCTTTCGTTTCTGGAGAATAATATAACGGGAGCCAGTGAGTCACACCAGAAAGGGAGTCAATTACTAAAGTTGCTGCTCAAAGAATATCCACCGGTTTCCCGGCTGGCATTTACCTTCCACTCCCCCGGCAGGGGCGAGACCGTCCGTATTCCCGGCGGCTTGTTCGTGCTGTCGGCCCGCGCGTTGCCCGTGCATTCGCCCCCGCCCCGGGCCTAAGAAAGTCCTCCTTTTGCTGTACTGAATTATCCCGGATGTTACGTCCGACGCGCCTTGTCGCTGTTGGCTTATCGTCTATGGACACGTTCTGCGGTGCGGCTACGGTGCCGGTGGCCGTTTACCCCGCACCAAAACCGTCGCTGCTCGGCTCAATCCCACCCTTCACTCAGAAAACAGTCTGAACCGACTAATGCCTGTATCAGGGCGTTAGTTTTGCAAAATCAACCCGTTGCTATGCACTATCTCATTTACTTTTTTGCCTGTCTGCTGCTGTCCGGCCTTCAGACTACCTACGCGCAGGGGCTGGTCGATGGCTTTATGAAAGGCAAGCGCAAAGGCAGCCTGGCCCTGACCGCATCGCAGGAAGCCTTCGATACCTATTATGTGGGCACCCGCGAAGTCAAAAACAGCAATCTCGGTACCATCACCACGCAGTCACTGAGCGCCTACGCCAGTTATGGGCTGGATTATGACCTCGACCTGATCGTGAATGCCACCTACATCCGGGCCGACGCCAGCGCGGGTTACTGGCAGAAACAGGAAGGATTTCAGGATGTTTCGGCGGCCCTGCGCTGGGAAGCGTTCGACTATAAAATCGGCAAAGCGCGGCTGTCGTGGCTCTTCGCGGTGGGGTATTCGATCCCGATGCAGAACTACGTCATCGACTCGCCGGTCGCGATTGGACACGGTTCTAAAAACCTCGATGGGCGCACGCTGCTGCACCTCAAGGCGGGTGCGTTTTTCCTGACCGGCCAATACGGCTACATCCGGCGCAGTACCGTAAAACTCGATCGTTTCGTCAATTATTACGACCCCGGCGACCCGAATAACCTGAACCCCAACAGCGGCTCGAAAGTGAACGTACCCGATGTGACCGACCTAGTGATCCGGTCGGGTTTCGCCACGAAGTATTTTTACGTCGATGGCTGGGTACAGCGGCAGACGCCCTTTAACACCGGCACCGACATTGGTCCCGGCATTCCGTTTCCTACCAACGCCATTGGGTTCACCCGCGCCGGGGCAACGCTGTACGTTCCGCTCATCAAAAAATTTGGCATCACCGCCAATTACAGTACCACCCTCGACGGGCGTAACGTCGGCAAAGCCACGCGCGTTAGTGGCGGTATTGTAATTGGAATCTAATGTAATAGGGCGGACAAGAGTCAGTGCGCCGATGCGATTCAATCTACATAAACATCAACCATGAAATACATACTCCTTATCATCACGTTATTAACCCTCGCTACGGCCTGTAAAGAGTCGAAAATTGACGAGGGAATTCTGCCGTTTGTAACACCCACCAGTACCGATGCCAACGGTGGTAGCTGGAGAACGGTTGTGCTGAACTCGGCGGCTGATATTGCCGTGCCGCCACCGGCTGCGGTTACGTCGGCCGCGTATCAGGCCGAACTAACTGCGGTGAAAGCTGGGCTGCTGAGTGCCACACCCGAAGAAAATACGGCCGTTAATTACTGGGGGGCGGGGGGCGTTTTGCGCTGGAATCAGATCGCCCGGCTACTGGTAGCTAAATACAACGTGGCACCCGCCTACAATGAAAGCACCGGAACATTTGCTCCCTTCGATGCCAGTAACCCGTTTGCCAACCCGCCCTACTCGGCCCGGCTGTACGCGCTGCTGAGTGTGGCGCAGTATGACGCGCTGGTAGTTTCGTGGCGGGCCAAGTTTCAGTACAACCGCCCGTCGCTGGAGGATCAGGGTATTCTGGCGCGGGTGCCGGTACTGAACGTACCGTCGTACCCGTCGGAAGACGCGGCAGTGGCCGAAGCGTCGTGTCAGTTGCTGGCGTTTTTCTTTCCGAACGAAACCGCCTGGCTCAAAGCCAAAGCTGCCGAACACAAGAAAAGCCGCGTACTGACCGGTGCCTGCGTGCCGTCGGACGTTGTGGCTGGCGAAACCATCGCGATGGCGGTGGCCCCTAAAGTTATTGCCTACGCTCGCACCGACCGGTTTTCGCTGGCCCGCGACCCGAACAATACGTGGTCTGCGCTGCGGACCAACGCACCTTTCGATGTAAAATGGACGAGTCTGGAGATTCCGGCCCGACCCCCGATGCTGCCGCTGGCGGGCAACGTAAAAATCTGGTTCGACTCGGTCGCGGTGTTGCGCACGATGCCTGGCCCGCCCCCCGCCACCACCTCGGCGCAGTTTCAGCGCGACCTGGCCGAAGTACGCACCATTTCCGACAGCCGTACCCGCGAGCAGTGGCGCATTGCTGATTTCTGGGGCGATGGGGCTGGTACCTACACGCCCCCCGGCCACTGGAACCGCACTGCCGAAGACCTGGTGCGGCAGTATGGGCAGAATGAGCTGCGCACGGCCCGCACCTACGCGTTGCTGAACCGCGCCATGCAGGATGCCGGTACAATCTGTTGGCGCGTTAAAAACCTGTATTTCACCCCCCGCCCGTCGCAGATGGACCCGAAAATCAAAACGGCCACCGGCATCCCGAATTTTCCGAGCTACACATCGGGTCATGCGAGTTTTTCCGGGGCTGCCGCAGCCGTACTGGTCTACCTGTTTCCCAATGAAGCCGTCAGCCTGAACGCGCAGGCCGACGAAGCGGCTTTGTCGCGGCTGTACGGCGGTATTCACTACCGGCATGACAACGAGGAAGGCGCGAAGTGTGGCCGGGCCGTTGGTGCCGTTGCCGCTAACTGGGCTAAAACAGACGGGGCAGGGCAGTAAACAAAGCCAGGCTATGTCCCGGCGTTCGTTCAACGCTTACCGCAGTAATAGCACCGACCGATAGCGGGCTGGGTCTGTCAGGCGCAGGTAAAAATAACCAATACCTGACAGGCCCAGCATAAAATCGGGAAGCTGGTAGTCATTGTAAAGACCGTTGGCCCATACATCCGTTCTTTGATACTGTTCCTGCCCAAACCGGCCCAGGTCAGTGGCCTGCTGTTTCCGGGCGGGCTGGTTTAAGACGTTGGCGGCTTCGAGGAGTACGTCGGCGTTACCCGCCAGCCCGTGGCAGAGTGAGAAGTTGGGCTGCTGTTGCCAGTTAAGTTGCCGGGCTGTTGTGGTAAGGCCCGCTTCGGCTTCAGCCCGTAAGGCAGGGTCCTGCGTTTGTTCGTAGCCGTGCAGTCGCGCCAGGGTGATGCCCGGTGCCCCATGACACCACGCACATGAACAGACTGGGCCGTTGGTTGTCGCGTTAGGCGCCGGCTGAACCGGCGATTCTACCCGGAAGTCGGGCCAGTTCTGCTGGGCTACATCAAAAAAAGCCCGTTCGTACGCTATGCCCCGGAAGGCCGTTGTGCGGTAGACGTCGGTGCCGGTCAGGGCATAGACATCGAGCAGGGCGTTGGCTATACCCGACGTACCGTGCGCTAAACCCGTGAGGTTACGGGTGCCGGTACCGGGCAGCGTATTCCATGAATACCCCTCTGCCGATGGTTCGGCCCGGCTCACCAGACTATCGGCCAGCCGGATAATGAACGCCCGCTGATCGGCTGAGGGCCGGTCACGTTCCAGCCTGATTAGGGCCGGTATCGCCCCGGCGGCTCCGTCAATCACGTCGAGGCCCCAATGGACCGGGTCAAGAGTGAATACCTCGGTCAGTAGCTGATAACCTTCTTCGGTTAGTTCCTCGTCGTGTAGCCAGTGTCCGCCCTGAATGGCCGCGAAGGCCACGCCCGTCCAGCCCGAAAAGAAACCCAGTGCTGCCGTAGCTGGAATACGCCGGGCCGTGCTGAGGGCGTGGCGCAACGTACCCAGTGCCGTTTGGCGCACCAGTCGGTCGTGGGTGGCATCGTAGAGGGCGGCCAGAAAAAACGCTACGCCCGCCGAACCCGCGTAGAAATCCGCGTCGAGTGCTTTGAAATAGGGGCGCGGGTAACTAAACGCCGGGTCGCTGGTCGAGGTCAGAAAGGTACAGCGTGGCCCGTGCCAGAGGGCATCCCGGCACAAAAGCCGCCCAATACTGGCTGCGGTATCAACAAATGGGCTGACGGTGGCCGACACCGGCGGGGGAGTGGGCATAATAAGCGTTTCCATATAGATTAGTTTAGGGCATAGTCGGGAAACTGGTATGGATAGCCCGGACGGTGGGATTGACCCGTAGGGTTGCGGTACGGATGATGGAGCGACAGACCGATTCGTTCAAATACCTCCCCGACGCTGGCCGCCCAGTCGTCGGTGGGTTTCCCGGCCAGTACGGCGTTGGTAATACCCTCGGCAATAAGTCCGCAACGGCTCGTGCCGAAGCTTTCGTTGGGATTGGGCGGGCTCTCGGCAAAGGCAACGCCCGGTACCAGAAGGCGCGTAAAGAGGGGTACGGTGGGAAGCAGATTGGGGGTTAGCAGGGGCAAAAAATCGGACAGCAGCGCGAAAATAAGCATCAGGTGGGGCTTCTGAACGTACAGCACCGCCGAGTCGCAGCGTCCGTAGAGATCAGGATGGTTCAGGCACTTGAACTGAAACGGCACCCGGAAGGCGTTCAGCGTTTGCGTGACCCACGACACCAGAGCCTTGCTGCCTTCGGGTAAGGCATGAAAATACAGGCGGGTTTGCAGAACCATCGACTCGGTGCCGGGTGTCTGGCCGAAGACGTAGTAAAACCCGCTCGTACTATTGCATTCCTCGGTGGGTAGCAACAGCCGGATCGTGTCGCCGATCTGTACAGGGCCCCGCTTGGGCTGCTCATGTACGTACTCACCCGTCTGGAGCAACTGCCGGTCATTGCCTTTGGCAGCATAGATCAGGCCATTGGTATCGACGTTCGTTACTGACCAGGCGTTATTAAACTGCGGACGGGTATGGTTGTGGCGACTCAGCTCGTTCAGGAACGAATCCGTTGGGAGGTCATCGTCGGGGTGGGATATTGGATCGCCTTCGCAGTAGAAACGCTGGTAAATCAGGTTGGTGAGGGTAGGGTGCAGGGTAGCTGGCTGGCAGGCGATTTCGGCACCGTCGGCGAGGAGCGTAATTCGGGTCTGGGCCGGATCAATATGCAGACCACCGAGAATGCGGTCGAGCTGGAGTTGATAGGGGTTGATCATGGCAGTAGGGGTCAGGCAATGCTTAGTACGGTACGGATGGCTTCGTCGGGTGTACGTAGCAGGTTCAGGCTCAGTTGCAGTAGCCGGGCCATCTGGGGCGTCAGGGCGGGGGCCTGCTGAATGCTTTCGTAGCAGGTATGAATCAGTTTCAAAGCGCAGTAACTCACTGTTTTCTGTAGGTTAGTGTGGGCTTCGTCGCTGGTCCAGGGCATCAGACCGGCGTAGGTCTGCCAAAACTGCCGCATGGCCGGTTGCATGGTTTTGAGCGAAAAATCGGTAGTCGATGGCCCGGCCTGCCCCGGTAGTGGCTCGTGCATAACCCAGTAAAACAGGTAACTCTGAAACACGGCAGCCGCATCCCAGCACGGATCGCCAATGTCGGCGGTTTCCCAGTCGATGAGCCGCAGGTCATACTGGTCGGTTTCCCGACAATCGGCATTGATCAGGAAATTGGCCGGTTTAACGTCGCCATGCATCAGGCTCGTTGCCTGCCATTGCTGCCGAACGGTTTCCAGCTGCTTTATGTAAGTCTCGTTATGGGTAATGAGCTGCACCATTTGCCGTTCGGCCTGGCTGGGTGGCGTGCCGTAGCTGGCAAAACCCGACGCACTCCAGATAAAAACGCTGGGCATTTGCTTTCGAAATAGCCTCATGCTGGGTCCCTGCTGCATAGCGGGCGACAGGGGCTGATGAAACGCTGCGAGCAGTTCGGCCTGGCGCGTGGCTATTGATGTAGGAAAAGTCCTGTGTTCCAGATAAAAATCGTTCAGGCTGATGGCCCCGTCAACGGCTTCGGTCAGCAAGATGTGGTGTTGCGGATCAAAGTTGACGTAGCGGGGCAGAAAGGTTTTTAGCCGGGCGTAGTCAGTTTCGTTATGAGCGAGCCAGTAGCAGGTGGCCTCGGTGCGGAGGGTCTCGATCTTGTCGGCCCCGTAGGTTTGTACCTGCTTCACAAACAGCGCACCGGGTTGCCCCTGATTAATAAGGTAGCTGGTATTGCGGCTGGAGGTCTGATGGGCCGTAAACGTTCCGTCGAGCAGCGCATCGACCGACAGATGTCCCCGGTCAAGCAGGTAATGGGCGATGTTAAAGCCAGTCAGTAGCATACAGCAGCGGGTGTTTTAGAAAATGCGGTTGAATAACAGCCTGCTGTCATCCAACCGCGAAGAAATTAAAACATATACGGGTTGAACGCACCGTAGTAGCCGCCCATCTGGCTCGTATCGGGCTGGCCCGCAAAACCGGCAAGGCCGGATTGCTGTACGATGGTACCACCGGGATTACCTACAATAGTAGTGGTGCAGGCAATGGACGGGCAACCCGCAAACGATGGACAGCCGAGACTGGGCGTAAACCGGGTTGCGCCGAAGCACGTAGGCGGGCAGAAGAATAGTCGGGTAGTGCCCCCTCCGCAGAAAATAGGGGCACAGGTCTGAATCTGGCACTGCGAAATGCCGAACCGGGTTCGGGGAACGAAACAGACGGGCGGTTGCGTAGCGGGGCAAAGCAGCGTCCGGGCGGGCGGGCCGCAGAAAACCGGCATTGTAACGGCAAACTGCTGTCCCTGCGCTGTTGTATCGGGCTGACCATCCATGATGCCGGCCATCTGGCCCGCGTTGGGCTGAGCGGCTCCATACTGCTGCATGAGGTCGCCCTCCAGGAAGGTCGTTATAGGGCGATTGGCTGCCTTAGGGTCGCCGTAGGTAACAACGGCATCGGTGCGGAGCCAGAGTTTACTGCCCCCCAGCGACGACTCTGCCGGGGTCATTTTTACAGCATGAACAATTGCATCGTCGGGTACCTCCACAAAGTCATTCAGACTCTCGTCGGTATAAACCCGGACGTGGCCGGTTTCTGACGATGTGCCGAGGTAGCCTTGCAGCATTGTCAGTCGATCGGTATTGCGGGGGTCGCTGCGAACCGCGCCGACCCAGTCGTCGAGTTCGTAAGTTGGCTTGTTTGCCATGATTGATTGGGTTTAGAAATAGTTAGTATAATCCACTATTGGATCCAGAGAGAAAGGATTGCCGGGTCAGCAACAGCCCCCCCAGGCACACGTACAGTTTTCATATTGATGGTATCCCGCTGACCTGACAGGCTGCGGGCAGTCGGTAGTAACGGACTGTGGGGGGCGAGTGGGATAACTGGCAACGTATTGAAAACGAGTGCCAGACAAGTGCAAACGTAGGAACTTGTGAGTCAGTTGTTTAGCGCGTAAATACGGGATTGTCAGAATGCGTGGAAAGTAGGATTTTCTACGTAGTAATCCGGTTTCTGACAAAAGGATGTTTCGGATTTGGCAACAAATAGCGACGAATAGGGTTTTTTTGTAACGTTGCCTGCTGGCAGGCAATGCGCTGGCAGGATTGCCTGCCAGCAGGCTGGTAAACGTAACCAGACCGGCCAGCAGACGCTCCTGTGACGCATATATACCGTATTTGTTAACCTAAAATGAGCCTTCAGTCATTTATGAATTCTAAAAAAACACCCCCGTCCCGTACCCGCTCAACTATGGCATCAACGCCCGCTCTGGATCCCACCGCAACCCAACCCATACTTATTTCTGCCGATCTGAACGGACGTTCACGCGTTACGATACAGCGCGTCAGTCCGTTGCTGGACGGTGGTCGTTTTCCTGTCAAAGCCATACCCGGTGATGTCATTGCCGTAGAAGCCGACGTAGTTTCCGACGGTCACGATTACCTCGCGGCCCGCCTGCTGTACAAACACGCCGACGATACCGACTACCGGGAGATGGCCATGACACTGCTCGTCAATGACCGTTGGGGTGCATCGTTCGTGGTTGAGAAAACCGGTCGGTATGATTATACCATCGAAGCCTGGGTTGACCATCTGGCTACGTGGCAGCACGAAATACATCTGAAAGTGGCCGACGGGCAGCGCATTACGAGCGAACTCCTGGCCGGGGCGCAACTCATTGACGGCATGCTGGCCCGTGCCGAAGCTTTCACCACAGCCTCCGCACCGAAACCCAAAGGCCGTAAAAAAGCCGAAGAGGACGCACACCCCGACGTTTGCGCCCTGCGTGAGATGGGTAACCTGTTTCGGGACGGGGCCAAACCAACTGCTATCGATCAGTATAACGAAGCCGTGTCGCTGGCTGAAAGTGAACAGTTTATCTTTTACACCAAAGCGTATCCCGAACGGCAGCATCCCGCCCGCTATACGCCAGTACTCGGCGTGGAAGTTGACCGCGCCAAAGCCGGATTCAGTACGTGGTATTGTCTGTTTCCGCGTTCGGCAAGTCGGGAGGAAGGCCGTCACGGAACGTTCCGGGACGTAGAAGGTTTACTGCCGCGCATTGCCGATATGGGGTTCGATGTGCTGTACCTGCCGCCCATTCACCCCATTGGCACGGCGCACCGGAAAGGCAAGAACAACTCGGTAGCCTGCGAACCGGGTGATCCGGGCGTTCCCTACGGCATCGGCTCCGAAGCGGGTGGACACGACGCGATTCACTCCGAACTGGGTACGCTCGATGACTTCAAACACCTGATTGCCATCGCCAAAAATTACGGTATGGAAGTGGCCATGGACCTCGCCATTCAGGTCTCGCCCGATCACCCCTGGGCCAAAGACCATCCCGAATGGTTCAAGAAACGGCCCGACGGCACGATTCAATACGCCGAAAATCCACCCAAGAAATACCAGGATATTTACCCCGTTTATTTCGAGACTGACGACTGGCAGAACCTGTGGCTCGAAATGCGCCGGGTGTTGCTGATCTGGGGGTCGTGGGGCGTCCGCATGATCCGGGTCGATAATCCGCACACCAAGCCGTTTGCATTCTGGGAGTGGATCATTGCCGAAGTAAAGAAGGAGTATCCCGATATGCTGTTCCTGTCCGAAGCCTTCACGAAACCGAAGGTCATGCAGGAGCTGGCCAAGCGTGGCTTTGCGCAGTCGTACACGTACTACACCTGGCGCAACACCAAAGCGGAACTGGAAGAATACATGACCGAACTGACGCAGAAGACCGCGCCCGACTCGATGGCGTATTATTTCCGGCCCAATTTCTGGCCTACTACGCATGATATCAATCCATACAGTCTGCATTCGGGCCACGAGCCGCAGTTTCTGATCCGGTATTTTATGGCCGCCACGCTCAGCAGCAACTACGGTATCTACGGCCCATCGTTCGAGTTGATGGAACACGAGCGGTTCCCGAACAAGGAAGAGTACCTGAACTCTGAGAAATACGAAATCCGGCTCTGGGACTGGGACCGCACCAACAAGCTAACGTACCTGATTGGCCTGACCAACCGCATCCGCCACGAAAACGCGGCCCTGCAACAGACCAACAACATCCGGTTCTGCGCCGTCAATGACGACGCGATTATGGCGTACCTGAAAACTACGGGCGACAATCGGCTGCTCATCGTTGTGAACACCGACGCGTATAGTCGCCGGGCCGGTATGGTGCAGGTACCCATCTGGGAACTTGGCATTGGCCACGATCAGCCGTATCAGGTACGTGATCTGCTCACCAACGCGCAATACACCTGGCAGGGCGACCGGAACTACGTTGAACTCGACCCGTATGTATTACCCATGCACCTGTTCAAAATTGAGGTGTAAAACGTAGCGGTCAGGCATGAAAAAGGGAATATGGCAGTTCCTGCCTACCCCAGCACCTCCCGTAACACCGTCAGCGATTTGATTTCGCCGATGCTGTCGAGGTGAATCTGGTAGTAGGCTACGAGGGCGTCGGCGAGGTCGTTTCGGGCGGTACGGGTCAGGATAACGGGCGTGCCAAAGGGCTGGCGGAGCATCAGGTTCAAAGCTGCGTCGGTATGGTCGTCGGGCAGGAAAGGGTAGGCGTTTTCACGCAACTGATTCTCGAACTCGCGGGCGTTCTTGGGGCCGAAGCCGAGGTAGAACGACAGCTTGAGCAGAAATACGAGGTGGAAATTCTCGAAGTCGGTGCGGGCGTTTTCCAGAAACAAGACGGCGTCGATCAGGAACCCGAACAGCACCGGGCTGCCCGTTTCTTCTTTCAGCACCTTATTCAGCATCTCGGTCACGAACAATGCAATGGCCGACTTGGCCATCTCGAACGGCAGACTCTGAAACGGTACCAGCATTTTTACTTCGGAGATTCGGTGCAGGTCGCGGTCGTTTTTGTAGTAAACGACCATGTCCAACAGGGTTAAGGGCTGAAATAGCGCAATCCGGTTGTTTTTACTTTTGGCCGACCGCACCCCATTTATGATGTAACTCTGCAACCCGAACTCTTCGGTATAGACGCGGGCAATGATTGAGCTTTCGCGGTAACGCAGGTAATTCAGGGCAATACCCCGGGTTTTTTGCAGCATAGAATCGGCAGACTAAACGTCAACTAAGATAACGTGTTTTTGCCAACTCATTGTTCTGTCAAAAATAAAGCCACTGGCGTCATGGCCAGTGGCTTTTGCACGAAAGGAAGGCTATTTAAAATGAATACCTCGCGCCCAACTGAACCGTGTAAGGTGTGCCGTTTCGCTGGGTAACGCCAACGTTCTCATTCACACGGTAGTTATACTGGCGGGTCGTGGCGTTGAAACCCGTCGGGATCAGCAGAGTCTGGCTGCCGAGGTTGAAATTGCCCCCCCAATTGCGGGTAGATACTTTTTCGGCTCCGCCAGACAGCACCCCGTCGAACACCTGACCCAGCAGATTGCCAAAATTGAAGGCATCGACTGTCAGCTCCAGATTCTGCTTTTTGTACGTCTTTATGTTCTTGATGAGCCGAACGTCGAACGTGCCGAAGAAACCGTTTTCGCCCCCATTCCGGTTGGCAATAGTACCCAGACTGCTGCGGATGTAATCGGCAGCGCGGTTGTCGGGGTTGGCCAGCACTTTCTCTATCGAGGTTCGAACGGCTGCGGACGTAGCGGGGTTGGCGGGGTCGAATACAAACGCCAGATCATTGTCTGTTCCGGGGCCACCCACAAAGTCGCCGTTAATATCGCCATCGACCGTGAGCGAGTAGCGTGTTCCGCCCAGACCCGAATACCGAACGCTCAGCGCAAATCCTTTTACGGTAGGTGTAGTGCCATACAGGACTACTTTGTGCCGGAACTGGTTGTCGGAGTAATTGACCTCGCTCAGGTCGCGTGGGTCGCTTTTAACGGGCCGGAAGGTAGAGGTGTTGGCCACGTTGCCATTGTACGACGTATTGTCGCGGGCATCGTTCCAGGTATAGCTAAAGGCCACCACGCCGTTGCGGGGCAGGCGCATCTCGCCATCGAGCACAAACGTTAGGGTGGTCAGTTTGGCTCCGTTGGTCAGCAGTAGCGTGCGGCCCACCGCCTGCGTCTTGCGACCCAGCACGTTGTTGGTCTGTCCGTTGGCGGTGTTGATGGTATTGGCGGGTACAAACACAGCCCGGTTCGCTTCGCTGGCCAGCGTAAACGCGGGCTGATCGACCAGGTTCCGGTCCACATAGACGTAGTTATTAACGGTTCTGGTATAAAGCAAATTAGCCCCTACGCGAAAATTATCGCTGAAGAAGTGATTGTACGACGCATTGGCCTTGTACAGGGTAGGTACCTGAAAATTGGGGTCGTTCAGGTTGATGGTGGATACCGAGGGTGCCCCCGCCGGTACGCCTGGCGCGGTCAGGGGATCATTGCGGTACGAGACAAAATCGGGGCGGGGTACGAGGTTGGGCAGGGTGGTATTGTTGGGTCGGGTTACGTCGATGGCCGCTACTTTGGTGCCGGTGTTCTGGATGTTGTTCACCTGCGCGTAGTTGATGACGTAGGCCGAGAACGCCCCCGCGCCAATGCGGAAAATGTCGCGGTTTTTGCCGCCTACGTCCCAGGTCAGTTGCAGCCGCGGCTGAATGTTGTTCCAGTCGGTGGGGTTGGCATCGGTGCGCAGGCCCAGTTCACGCTCCACAACGGGGTTATACTCGCCTTTGGTGAGGTAGCTGGTCAAATCCCAGCGCAGACCGGCACTGGCCGTTACGTTGGGCAGCGGAGTAAACTGAACCTGCCCAAACAACGACGCATTCAGCACATACTGCTGCACCGACGGTACGCCCTTGAGCGGCACTTCGCGGGCGTAGCGCGATGGGTTCAGGTTGTTGAACTCCTGTAGACTGTTGAAGACAAACCGCCCGTTCTGCTCGTTGGAGATGTACGTGTCCAGGTACGTTAGGGTGTTGTCGGTACCGAAGGCAAGGTTGTAGCGACCTTTGGTGAGGTAAGTGGTGTTGGCTAACTGAACCTGTTTTTCGAGGTTGCGTTCGGGCGTGAACCGTTGCCCGCCCAGCTGTACCTGCGTGTTGCCGAGGGTGCCATTGGGCAGCAGAGAGCGCACCGTTACGATGGCGCGGGGAATATTGGCCGACGGCAGCAGCGAGTTGGGTTCGTAGTTGCGGGTCGAATATTGATACTGTACTTTCAGCTCGTTGACCAGCGTAGGTTTCAACGCCGACCGCAGCGAGAGCAGGGTGCTGTTTTCCCGTGAGCCAAAGTTGCTATAGACCTCAAACAGGTTGATGTTCGAGTTATCATCTACACTGTTGGGATTGTTCCAATCGCTGTAATTATTACGGAGGGTCAGCGTATTTTTCTTGTCGATTTGCCAGTCGAAGCGGGTAAAGAAGGTTGTGGCCGTTGTTTTTCGGCCAAACTCACCCACCTGCTGCGCTGTGCTGAGGCCATATTTCTGCTGGCCAATGGTAATCAGGCTGTCCAGTGCACCCTTGCTGATGCGGAGGGCATTGGCATCGTCGGGGGTGCGGATGTCGGCAATGTAAAACGGTGACGATTCGTTTTGCCGGTCGAGGGCCGCAAAGAAGTGCAGCTTATCTTTCACAATGGGGCCGCCGAGACTGAATCCGTACTGCGTGCGGCTGAAATCGACGGTGCGGACGTTGCCCCGGATGTCGCGCTGACTCGATAGCCAGTCGGCATTGTGGAAGCCAAACACCGAGCCGGTGAACGTGTTAGTGCCCGATTTGGTAACAACGCTGACCGAGCCGCCCCCCTGCCGGCCTTTGGTTACGTCGTAATCGTTGGTCGATACCTCAAATTCGCGGATGGCTTCGAGCGACACCGTGTAGGGGCCGCTGCCGAGGTCGCCACTGGTGAGGTTGTTGCGGGCACTGGCTCCGTCGATGAGGAAGTTGGTGGACGAGGGCAACTGACCGCCGAGACTGATGCCGCCGTTGCTCAGGGGCGAAAGCGAGAGCAGGCTGTTGAAGTCGCGGTTGATGACGGGTAGTTTGGCAATGTTGTTGGCTGTGATGGCGGTCGATGCGCCCAGCCGGTCGGTACGGCTTTTGAGGGCATTTTCGGTGATATTGACAACCTGCAGTTCCCGCGCATTCTCGTTGAGCGAAAAGTCAATGGCAAGCCGGTCGCCCTGGTTGAGCTGGTAGCCGGTGCGGGTTTGGGTCGTAAATCCCACGTAGGATACCGTAATGGAATAGGGGCCACCCAGCGGCACTTGTCGCATCAGAAACCGCCCTTCCACGTTCGAAACGGTGCTGGTCTGGAACCCCGTCGATTCGTTACGGGCGGTAATGGTTGCCCCCGGCAGGGTTTCATCGCTGGTGCCTTTCACCACGCCCACAATGCTGGCGTCTGTAGCCTGCCCAACTACCCTGACCGATATTGACAAGATTAGTAGCAGGCTAAAAAAGAGAATTTTACTGAAAAAGTGACGCATAACTGCACATAGTTAGTTTGGTAATCAGGGCCAAATCTCAGACTGCGCAGTTGGGGGGATATGTTAGATTTTAACGTGATTTTAATCCTTTACAAATACTTAATCCGGGTTAACAAACCGGTAATACGAAAAACCGATGCCTGGTACTTATACGGCACAGACAGGGGTCTCTTTCAGCTTACGGGATATGGTTTGCCGGGTTGTGCCGGTGAGGTCGGCGAGGGTCTGGTGCGAGAGCAGGTCAAATACACAGTGCAGTCGGTTCTGACTGTCGGGAACGGGTTTGGTGTATTCCTTGCGGAGGTTTTCCAGCCGGGCGTCCACATCGTTGCGGGTCATGTACAACAGCCGGGTTTCGGCTTTCCACCACCGCCGAACCACCTGCTGATTGAACCAGTCGGACATAATCGGGTCATGGACAATAACGTGCCTGAAAAACGGTAGCGCAACAGAAAGGACTGTGGCAGACGTAATGGTCCGGGCAAACTCAAAGAACTCGACATTATCCGTCTCGAGGTAATTCAGATCACCAAAAAATTCGCCGGGTTGCAGCACATCATAAACCACCCGGTCGCCTTCTGGCGAGTAGCTGCCAATTTTAACCGCCCCTTTCCCGATCAGCCGGATGTGCGTTTGTGGGTCGCCGGGCTGGTAAACCAATGTGTTTTGTTCAAATTGCTGTTTCTGAACGTTTCTGCCCGCTTCGGTATGATTTTGCAGGTAGTCGTAAACCGTTGCCATAGTTATCTGCTCCACCCTTAAAACCTGCTTCGTTCGCGTCAGATGTGGTTCGGCACACTAATTTACGGCTTGAAGTCAGGCGCAATGGCTGGCGTAACGATATGATAACATGGTTGAGCCGACTATTCCGGCTGTCCGGTAGACTTTGCTGCGAACTTCGTTGTAAACACCGTAATGCTGAAAATGCCGCGCCCGTCCTGTTGATACGTTTTAAGCTCGTCGGGTGTCAGGTAGTTTCGGAGTAATTGGTCGGGCAGGGTAACTGCCTTTTGCTTCTGAATCTGAATGTCGGCGAAACCCGCAACGGCCACGATGTCGCCGTACTCGACGTTGGCATAGCCGAGAGCTTTCGCATTCCGTTCGACGAGGAGTTGCAGAATGGCTACCCGAGCCGGGTGTGCAAAGGCTCTGGCGAGGTCGGCTACGCGATTCCGGTGGTCAGCAAAGGGTTCGGTTTTCGTAAGTTCCGTATCAATCGTAATAACACGATTGATATGTTTGTCAAACAAATTTTACTTTTGACCATCACTTAGCTAAACCCATTTATGCACCTGTACAAAACCCGCTCCGGCATCGTGGTCGAACATGAAAACGATTATTACCTCAGCCTGTCCGACGATTGGGACGCGCTCGTAAACCGACCGGATCTCGCTAATTTTCTACGGCAACACCTGGTCGATGCCACCCCATCGGACGGATACCGATTCTGGACCGAAGAGCAGTTGCTGGCTCCCATTGGGCAGCAGGAAGTCTGGGCATCGGGCGTTACGTACCTTCGTAGCCGCAACGCCCGCATGGACGAATCCAGAAAATCAGGTGCGGATAACTTTTATGACCGGGTTTATGACGCTGACCGGCCCGAACTGTTTTTCAAGTCCACCGCCGGGCGGGTGGTGGGGCCTTACGAGAACGTCCGCATCCGGGCCGATTCGACCTGGAATGTGCCGGAACCTGAACTGACGCTGTTCGTCAATTCGCTGGGCAACATTGTGGGCTATACCTGCGGCAACGACATGAGTTCGCGGAGTATCGAAGGCGAAAACCCGCTGTATCTGCCCCAGGCCAAAACCTACGATGGCAGCGCGGCCCTTGGTCCCTGTCTGTACGTACCGGAAGCTCCCATTGATGCCGACACCCAGATCTGGATCGATATCGAGCGCGATGAACAGTCGGTGTTTTCGGGTAGTATCGCCATCAGCCAGATGAAGCGGCAGCACACCGAACTGGTTGAGTTTCTGTTCCGCGAGTGTTCGTTTCCGAACGGCTGTTATTTGATGACAGGCACCGGCATTGTACCGCCCGACGAGTTCACACTGGCCATTGGCGATGTGGTCAGCATCACCATCGACGGCATCGGTACGCTCACGAACACGGTGGGGTAGTTGGTTTTTTGTAAATTTGGTCAGTAGTAAACCCGCGCTTCGCCATGATTACCGACATCTCACAACTTGATCCCAACGGTACCTATACCTACGCCGACTACCTGAAGTGGCAGTTTGACCAGAGCGTTGAACTGATAAAAGGACGTCTGTACGATATGTCGCCTGCACCGCGTGCCAAACATCAGCGTATTCTGGTAAAGATATTGCGCGATTTGGCCAATCATTTCAACCAAAAGCAGTGTGAAGTGTATGTTGCTCCCTTCGATGTGCGGCTGCCTAATCCAGGATACGAGCCGGGTTTTAACAATAAAGTGCATACGGTAGTCCAGCCTGATATCTGCGTGATTTGCGATTCGGCGAAGATTGACGAGTACGGCTGCGTGGGTCCGCCCGACTGGGTTATCGAAATCACCTCCCCATCGACCCATAAGAAAGATTTCAACGAGAAGTTCGATTTGTACGAAGCCGCCGGGGTGCGCGAGTACTGGATTGCCGTACCCAAAAGTCAGGAACTCTATGTTTATGTGCTGGAGAACGACCGCTATACCCAGCGCGACGTGTATGAACAGGGCGCCAAAGCAACGCCTTCGCTGTTTCCTGAATTGACCCTCGACCTCGATTGGATATTCGGCTGACTAACCAAAAAAACAACAAATCCGGTCTGAACAGCGACTATCTTGCTGTTCAGACCGGATTTGTTTTTCTACTGATACCTTACCGTTTGCTAATCAGGCGACTGGGAGTTGCTTTCATGATGGCAGGCGGGTTTTTAAGTACCTTCAGCATACCAAAATGGCCACCTGCTTTATGGCTGATTGACGAGCCGAACTGCTTCAGTGGATTGGCGTTGGCCGCGCCCATCCGACCGCCGGTACCGGTGCCACTAATCTGGGCAAGGGCCGCGCTCAGGAGTGCTTCGCGGGTGTCGCCAAAGGGCAGCAGATTGAGCGGTTCTTCGACCATAACAGTTGGTTTGAACCCGGTCCAGTAGTCGGACTGATTGAGGCTATTGTAGGACCGGAACACAATGGGTTGCAGCCCCGCCTGATACTTGCCCGTATTATCGGTTATCGTGATCGAGCCAACGTTTTTGCCCACGCTGGTCGTGCCAATGGTAATGACCGGCATATAGGGCCTCAGACCGTTGATAATCAGTTCGCTGGCCGATGCCGTATGACCGGTTGTGATGACAAATACCCGGTTTAAACTGTTACCTACATTCTGCGACTTATCCAGAAAGTTCTGTTTAAAGAAAGCATCGCCCCCCTGCGGGTCTTTCTGGATAATGGGCGTAATGGTGGGGTTCCATTCTTCGCGGAAATACAGCTTGCCCGAGTTAACGCCGGTACCAATCAGGCTGGCCAGGTTAGCGGACGATGACGTATAGCCCCCCGGATTATAGCGTAAGTCGAGAACCATTTCATTGATCCCCTGTGCCTTAAACTTGTTGAAGATGGCATCGACCTGAGCATCGTATTCGCTGGCGCTGCTGCCATTGGCCCCCGGTACAAACTGATTATAAACCAGATAGCCAACCTTTTTGCTGCCGACGCTATAGACCGAATCGAGTAAGATGGGATTTTCCTGATAGGTGGTTGCCGTCACTGTTTTACTCGCATCTGTATCGACAATGTCACCCGTAGCCGTACTGGCCAGGCCGTAGGTGAACGTAGTGGCGTTACCGAACAGCAGTTTATTGTAATTGAGCGTGTCGAGCACGGTGCCATTGACCTTTGTGATAATATCGCCCCGTTTCAGACCGGCCTGATGCGCGGGCGAGTTGGGCAGAACGTAGAGTACCTGCGCAATGATACCCGGTGAGTTGGCGGCCCGCAGGTATAAATCGAAATCAGCTCCCGTTGTCAGGGACGATCCGCTCAGCTCGGCTTTCAGATTACTGGCACTCAGGTCGATCCACGAGAAACGGTCGCCCTGCGGATTGGTGGTGGCGTTAAACTTATTCAGCAGGGTGTCGAAGAATTTGTCGGGGGCCAGCGTCGTGTCGGGACTGGCTGGAATCTTATCATTCCAGTAGTAATACTCCCGCATGTTGTCGAGAATCCAATTGTCGATACCTCCGTTGGCATTATTGGCGGCTACGGGCGCAACGAGGTCGTTGTTTTTTTTGCAACCGGCCAGAAATAAGGTCAGGCCAGCGGTTAGCACAAAGGCGATACGTTGTAGTGACCGCCGGGCAGATTGAGTACGTTGGTTATTCATTAGCGTTTGTTGGAAGGCAGGTAATTCCTGCTTATTGACAACAAACAATACGTCTGCCTCTCCCCAGATGTTGCATTAATAATCCATTAAATTGGTATAGTGTTACAAGGGCGTATCATGGCCTTCACCGCCGACGATTTTTGAGCCGTTTGCTCCGTTCCAGTTGCCGATACGTCTCCTCAAAATCGGCTCCGCTGGCCACCGCATCAGCCAGAGCCGGAACACCCGCCCGCCCCACCACCCGGAGCCAGGTCGAGACTTCATTGGCCGCTATCTGGTAGGCCAGCATGACCTGTCCGTAGCTGCCGCCGAAGAACTCGCGGGTAGTTTCCAGGTTCGTCAGTTTCAGCATGGGGGGCTGGGCAAAGGCCATCATATCGTCGTCGGTGTCGAAGTAGCTGGGCCGGGCCGTGCGGTCGGGATGCTCCCAGAGGTCGGGCGGGCTAAAGCGGTAATCCACCATCAGGGCTAGTCCCTCGTTGAACCAGACGGGTATTTCGCGCTTGGTGCGCCACCAGCCCAGCCGGGCAAAGAGTTCGTCGTGACACAGTTCGTGGGCAATCACGTCGGCGTTGTTCCCATCCGGTCCCAGCACCAGAAACGACTCGCCCCAGGGCGTACCGAGGCTGCATCCTGCTCCTTCGCCCCCAATGCAATACTGCTCGTAATCAGCCTGTTGAGGGCAGTAAATCAGCGTGGCCCGCCCGCGCCGGTCGCCCCAGAACCGTGCCAGCCGGGTGCGGGCCGTTTGCAGGTGTGTGTTTAGCTGAGCGGCCTGTTTCCTGGTAGCATTCCGGTTTACGTACACATTGGGCTGGCCAGTCAACCCCAGAAAATCGGGACTGTCTTCAATCTGCATACACCGCCACAGTTGTGGATACAGCAGCAGAAACCCAACGGGCAGGGCAATCAGTAACGGCAGGATATAACGGAGAAGGAAGCGCAAAAGAAAATACGATTGACGAGCGTCAGCATTCACTGCGGCAGCAAAAATCGTAAATCATACCCGTAAACCATAACCGTTCATTACAGCCAGCCGAAGCGTTCGGGGAGCCGGTCTTGGTAGCTGCGCGAAACGGGGATGCGCTGCCGGAGGTGCGTTACCTGCCCGGGTGTTGCCACATGCTGGTCAAACGTGCAGCTCAACAACGCTACCTACAGCAATCCTACTTCGGTTGTTGGCGTGTCAGAAAGCCCATCGGCGGGTTTCCCCACCTGTCATCCGGGTTATCGACTATACCGCCGGTACCGTCAACACGCTGGTGGGTAACGGCACGGCGGGTAACGCAACCGGTACGTTTAGTGCTACCCGGCTCAACTCGCGACGAAGCCGGATAACCCATAATTTTTGGTCTGGTTTAGGTTAACAAATACGGCGTTCCCTCACACGTCGTAACTTGCTGGCCTAAACCAGACTGTTCTTTACCTTGACCTCAACCCTCATCATCGGCGCAGGCATGGCCGGACTCACTGCCGCCCGCCACCTTGTTCAGCACGGCCATACCGTAACGCTCTTAGACAAAGGCCGGGGCGTGGGCGGGCGCATGGCCACCCGGCGCATGACCGATACCGACCCACCCGCCCGCGCCGATCACGGACTGCCCTACGTAACGCCCCAAACGCCGGAGTTTCAGGCATTGCTCGATCAGCTGGTGGACGAGGGCGTCATGACCCGCTGGCTACGGTCTGACGCTGCCAACAATACCACCGCAGCGGGCTATGCCGGAGTTGATGGCATGAACGCCGTGGCCAAACACCTGGCCGACGGGCTGACCATTCACACCGGCGAAGCCGTGGTTCGGATGGGTACGCGCGTAGCGGGCTGGCAGGTAGAAACGGAATCGGGCAACCTGTACCGGGTCGATAATCTGCTTATTACAATGCCCGCCCCGCAGGCTTTGTCGCTGCTGAAACGCAGCGGGCTGACGTTGTCTGATACCGATCAGAACGTATTGCAACAGGTCAGTTATCAACCCTGCATTGCCGTACTGGCCAGTCTGAATCAGACGACCCAGATTCCCGCGCCGGGCGTTTTGATCCCGACCGACGGAACCGCCCAGCCCACCGGCTTCGACGGGTGGACGATGCTGATCGACAACGGACAGAAGGGTATTCCGGGGCCACCAACCGCAACCATCTTGTTAAATGCCGAAGACAGCCAAACCTACTTCGACGATGATCTGACTGCCGTGGGGCAACGCGTATTGACCGGACTGTCCCACTGGATTCCGGCAGGGTCGGTCGAGTTGGTTCAGGTGCATCGGTGGCGGTTCAGCCTGCCCGCCACGCAGGTCAACAACTGGTATCTAAAAGCGGATACACCTTTTCCGCTGCTGTTTGGGGGCGATGGTTTTTCGGGTACGCAACCCCGCCTGTTGCAGTGGCCCAACGGGCTGGAAAGCGCGTACTGGTCGGGCCGCAAGATGGCCGAGCAGCTACTGTAGCCCGGACCTCCCGGTCCGGTAGCCAAAGGCTTGATAACACGATATATGATTCGTCTACGGCTACCAAACCGGGAGGTCCGGGCTACGGTCTTCTCAATCAATTTGAGTAGATTCCTTATCCGGGCTGGTCACTCCTGACCAACCTACTTCATATTCCTCCGCATTGATCTGCCGGGTGGCTTTGCGGTACGTAACGGTCAGGTCGGGCCAGAGGGTCGTGTTTTTGCCCTGCTCGTTCATGTACCAGCTCTGGCAACCCGATGCCCAGACGGTAGTTTTCATCCGCTCCTGAATAGCAAGGTTATACGCGGTCTGCGCGGTAGGCTTTACGTCGAGAAAGGCGTCTGGCCTGGATTGGCCGGAACCCACTTTATCGAGTAAATCAAGATAGCTCAGTACGTAATTCATCTGCGACTCGATCATGTGTACGATGGACGTATGGCCCAGCCCCGTATTAGGCCCCACCAGAAAGAGCATGTTCGGGTAGCCCGATACCGTGATGCCAAAGTGCGCTTCGGGACCGGTCTTTGCCCACTCATCGAACAGAAACCGCCCACTCCGGCCCGTAATGTGCAAATCGCAGATGATGTCGGCGGCTACGAAACCCGTGCTGAAAATGATAGCGTCGGCGGAGTGTTCCTGCCCTGCTTTGTCGAGAATACCGATGGGCGTTACCCGATCAATAGCGTCGGTTACCAATTCGACATTGGGCCGGGTGAGGGCGGGAAAATAATCGTCGGAGACGAGTACGCGCTTGCAGCCGAGTTCGTAGGCTGGCGTGGCTTTCTGCCGAAGTACGGGGTCTTTCAGGGCGGCTTCCCGGTGTTTTCGGGCAATGGCGGTGGCAATCCGGCGGATGGTTTTGTTGCCCAGAAACGACAGCCCGCTCAATTCGTTCATCCAGTAAATACCCGTCCGGTAGGTCTGCCGCAGGGCCGGAATGGTACTGAACAGCCCCCGTATCCCCGCCGACAGGGCTGCGTCGCGCCGGGGCATGACGTAGGGAGCCGTGCGCTGAAAAACGGTCAGGTGTTCTACCACGGGGGCAATGGCCGGAACGATCTGGATGGCACTGGCCCCCGTACCCACAACGGCCACGCGCTTCCCCGTCAGATTCGCCGATGTATCCCATTCTGACGAGTGAAATACCTGCCCGGCAAAACTCTCCATACCCGGCAGCTTCGGTACGCTGGGGCGGTTGAGTGGGCCAATGGCCCCGATCACGACACGGGCGTTGGTGACGTTTCCGGCGCGGTCGGTGAGGGTCCAGCGGCCCGTTTCTTCCGAAAATTCGGTGCGGATAATCTCGGTGTTGTAGCGAATCTGCGGCTCCAGATCGAACTGCTGCACCACGTTTTTGAGGTAGTCCAGAATCTCGGGCTGGGGCGAATACTTCCGCGACCAGTTGGGATTGGGGGCGAACGAAAACGAATACAGATGCGAGGGAACGTCGCAGGCGCAGCCGGGATAGACGTTGTCGCGCCAGGTACCGCCCACTTCAGCCGCCCGCTCAAAAATCACGAATGAGTTCCGCCCGGACTGTTTGAGCCGGATGGCCGCGCCTAATCCGGCAAATCCGGCCCCGATAATAGCAATCTCCACATTGGTCATACAGTAAAGATACGACAGGTCTGCGTTCGTGTCGACCCAAAACGCAGTGGTTCGTGTTACTGCAAACGAAATCACCCCCTACCATTCATGCAACTCTTATACAGTTATTTACGCCGGTACTGGGGTCTGCTGGCCCTCGCCCTTACGCTGGCCACCATCAACCAGGTTTTTTCGCTCCTCGACCCGTACATCTTCCGAAAAATCATCGACCAGTACGTCGTTAAGCCAGACGGCGAGTTGCTGCCGGTGGGCTTCGGTACGTTTCTTTCCGGCGGGGCGGGCATCCTCATTTTGCAGGCTCTCGGCGTGGCCATGGTGAGCCGCATTGCTAAGAATTTCCAGGACTACTATGTCAACGTCATCACGCAGCGGCTGGGCGCGAAACTCTACACCGACGGTCTGCGCCACTCGCTTGATTTACCGTATCAGGTTTTTGAGGACCAACGCTCCGGCGAGACACTGGGTAAGCTCCAGAAGGTACGGTCTGACGTTGAGAAGCTCATTCAATCCTTCGTGAACGTGCTGTTTACGTCGGTAGTGGGCATTGTGTTTGTGATGTGGTATGCCGCTACGGTCTATTGGCCCATTGCCCCGGCTTACTTCCTGACCATTCCGCTGCTGGGTTTCGTGAGTTCATTGCTGAGCAAGAAAATCAAGACCGTACAACAAACCATCGTAGCCGAAACGACGGCGCTGGCCGGGTCAACCACCGAGAGTCTGCGCAACATCGAACTGGTAAAAAGTCTTGGTCTGGGGCAGCAGGAAACCGAACGGCTCAACGCCACGACGGAAAAAATCCTGAAACTCGAACTCAAAAAAGTGCGCTACATCCGCTCGCTGAGCTTTGTGCAGGGTACGTTTGTGAACCTGCTCCGCAACGCCATTATGCTGATGATGCTGTTTCTGGTGGTGCAGGGAACGATTACGGTGGGCGAATTTTTCTCGCTGTTCATCTATTCGTTTGCCATCTTCGGGCCGTTGCAGGAGCTGGGCAACATCATCAATACGTACCGCGAAACCGAAGCGTCGCTGGCTAATTTCCAGCAGATTCTCGACACCCCCCGCGATGTACAGCCCGCCCTGCCGCGCCCGGTCCAGTCCCTGCAAACGCTGGCGTTCGACCATGTGACCTTTAAACACCTCACCGCCACCAACCCCGCTTTGGCCGATATTTCGTTTGCCGCCGAACGGGGCGAAACCGTTGCGTTTGTGGGGCCGAGCGGGTCGGGCAAGACCACGCTGGTTAAACTGCTGGTGGGCCTGTACAAACCCCTGCGCGGGCAGATTCTGTACAACGGCATTCCCGGTTCGGAAGTCAATTTAGACGAACTGCGCGAGCAAATCGGCTTTGTCACGCAGGATACGCAGCTTTTTTCCGGTACCATCCGCGAGAACCTGCGCTTCGTAGCGCCCAACGCCACCGACGACGAATGCCTGACGGCCCTGCATCAGGCCGCTGCCGATAGCTTACTGGCCCGCGCGCCACAGGGCCTCGACACGGTCATTGGCGAGGGGGGCGTGAAGGTGTCCGGGGGCGAAAAACAGCGGCTCAGCATTGCCCGCGCCCTGCTCCGTAAACCGACGCTGCTGGTCTTCGACGAAGCGACATCGGCCCTCGATTCGCTGACCGAAGAGGAAATTGGCCGGACGGTGCGCGAGTTGTCCGGGTCGCGCCGGCACATCACGATTCTGATTGCCCACCGGCTCAGCACCATCCTCCACGCCGACCGGATATTCGTCCTCGAACATGGCCACGTTGCTGAGCAGGGCCGCCACAACGAACTCCTCGATCAGAAAGGACTCTACTACGCCATGTGGCGGCAGCAGATCGGCGAACGCAAAGAATTGGTGGTTGTGTAACGCCGACTGGCAAATCTGAGACAAAGGCATTAGTTTACAGCCGTATTCACGCACCACACCATGTTTGAACCCGTTACCCTCAGTCTCGTTGCCCAGAGTTTCGCTACCTCGCAGATCGTTGGCTCCGTCATTGGTGGCTGGCTTGGCAACCGCAGCGACCACTACCTCTGCAAAGCGTACAACATCGTTTTCGAGCGGCTTAAAAACGAGAGCGAACCCGTCAACCATGATATTCAGCGGGCTGTGCGCGAAGCCTACCTGAAAGCAACGCTCGTTACCTGCCAGCGGCTGCTGAAACGTAAATACACGGTTATTGACCAACTCCTTCATTTCGATACCTGGGATTTGAAAGATTTGGTCGGCTACCTGAAAAAGCAGCTTCGCCAGCTTCAGAAAGCGACGTTTGTCCATACGGCTGATCCGATTGCTACCGACTACACGCTGCTGCTGCAATCCCGTAATGTGTCGGCGCAGGAACGCATTGGCGACCTCAAACGGGAACTTCGTCGGCAGGTGGTGGCCGAGTTGACCAAAACGGGTTATCTGGTGGAGGACGATCTGAAAAAGGCCATCATGGACGGCTGGACAGAAGACGGGAAGCCGCTGGACTGGTATGATCTGGTGTGCGCCTACTTCACCGAGAACCTTAAAACCAACGAACGGCTGCGGACCATTGTCCAGACCGAATTGTTGCAGGCCGTGCAGCAGGGCGTTCAGGAGATCAACCTGACGATGGGCGATTTTCAGGCGCAGGCCGACCGATTTGGCCAGACCATGCAGGCGTTTTTGCCCGTTGCCGACGAGTTTCTGGCCCTGCTCGACCAGATTGACGCGAAACTTGACCGGGTGGCAGACGCAGTCGAGGCCGGGAACGTCATTACCCATGACCGCCTGGCCGACCTACAGGAAAAAGTGGCTACGCTCCAGCCCCAGTCCCCCGCCCGCGCCAAATACCTTAATACGTTTGCCCACTACGACCTGGACAATCTGGTGGGCCGCCAACAGCAACTGGCCGATATGGACGCGCACTTTGCCACGCACCGGCTGCTGTTGCTGCGGGGCATGGGCGGCATCGGCAAAACCACCCTCGCCCGCGCGTTCATCAGCAGCCGGGCCGACGGCTTCGACCACATCGCCTACGTCGAAATCACCAGCACCATTGCCGACGCGCTGCTCGACCGGCTTGGCACCTCGCCCGATGTGCTGATTAGCCGCGACCCGCAGAAAGATACCGAGGCCAATTTAAGGGACCTGATTGAGGTGCTGCGCCACCTGCCCAATATGCTGCTGGTAATAGATAACGCGAATGATGCCGACGATCTGCGGCTCCGCAAAGCCGTGTTCGACAGTCTGCCGGGGCGTGTGCTGGTTACGTCCCGCGCCCGGGTGCAGACCTACCAGCAGGCGCGTAACGTGCTGGAGGTGAAGCAGCTAACGCCCGACGAAGCCCGGCAGTTGTTCGGGAAACTGTACGGTCCGCTTACCGACGCCGAGACCAAGCGGGTAGACGACATTCTCCGGCAAACCGATTATCACCCCAAACTGGTGGAGGTGCTGGCCAAAGCCGCCCGCGAAAACTCGCTCTTTGAACTAAGTACGCTGGAAACGATTGTGGCCCGCAAAGACTACGACCACGCCGACATCAGCTACCCGGTGGAACTGGGCGAAGCCGAAAAACCCGTCTATCGCATCCTGCTCGATTTGTTCGATACCGACCCGCTGGACGAAGCTACCCGGCAGCTATTGCGGTATTTTTCGGTGCTGCCCACCATCGACATTCCCGTCCGGCACCTCGTTGACCTCCTGGGCCTGACCGACCCTGGCGAGCAGCGCACGCTGGTAGAGACCCTGAAAAAACTGACCCGCTCCGGCTGGCTCGACGACCTGGACAACCGCGTCTTCGCCATGCACGGCCTGGTGCAGTGGGTGGTGCGGCAACGCCTGCAACCCACCCTCGACAATTGCAACGCGCTGATTAGCGGTGCCGCTCGTTTGACCTATCGCCTGAATGAGACGAACCCGCTGAAAGCCTGGCCCTACGTACCGTATGCCGATGCGTTGTTGGCAATCTTTGAAACAGACCAGAATGGCCCGCTCACCACGCTGTACGGCAACACAGCCGTTACCTACGGAGCCTTAGGCCAGCAGGACAAGCGGTTAGCCTATAATCTGAAAGCGTTGGCGATTCGGGAAGCGGTGCTGCCCGCCGACCACCCTGATCTGGCCACATCGTTCAACAATATCGCCGGTACCTACGGAGCCTTAGGCCAGCACGATAATGCATTGGCTTACAATCTAAAAGCGTTGGCCATTTTTGAAGCGGTACTGCCCGCCGATCACCCTAATCTGGCCATATCGTTCAACAATGTCGCCGTTACCTACGGAGCCTTAGGCCAGCAGGACAAGCAGTTAGCCTACAATCTGAAAGCGTTGGCGATTCGGGAAGCGGTGCTGCCTACCGATCACCCTGATCTGGCCCAATCGTTCAACAACATCGCTGGTACCTACG
>Ga0123337_10000894_pt1 | contig 43866 bp, 34 predicted proteins | sample frozenSSSSmetaG_FD_89792 | JGI IMG/M metagenome (GOLD analysis project Ga0123337, IMG submission 89792) | Glacier valley bacterial and archeal communities from Borup Fiord, Nunavut, Canada, to study Microbial Dark Matter (Phase II) -... | ecosystem: Environmental > Aquatic > Freshwater > Ice >... | reverse complement strand
TCACCTAGAGCAGATCCCGTAGCTTTGTTTTCTTTGTGACTTTTGTGGTAGAATTTTTTGAACCACAAAAGTCACAAAGGGCATAAAGTTTTCACAGATCATTTTTCTATGTTTTCTATGTGATTATGCGGTAATTTTTAAACCACATAGCCACATAGTTTGCATAGTCTTAAAAATGGCATATGATCTACATGTAAGAAGCCTACCTATTTTGTTCTCTTTATGTCTTTTATAGTAGAGATTTTTTTCACCACAGAAGGAACAAAGGGCATAAAGCTTTCAGGTTTTACAGCGCGCATTAACTTTTATGTCGTCAACTGCTATAGTTTTACCCTTGGTATTTTCGATTAAACCAATTTAAAAGCATAGCCCGCTGTTCCTCTTTTGGATTAATAAGCAATTGATCCAATCGCTTCAAGGAACCTCCAGTCATGAGCGTTTCGAATGGTGTGATTCGGAAAAGTTTATACCCATGAATCCTAGTCTGCAGATCAAATTGAGCATCGTTGTAAGCAGTAAGTTTCCAGCCACTTGCACCATTTCCTGAGAAATCTCCAGGCTCATTTGCTTCGCCAAAGCAATGCTTGGCAATAGGTGCTCCATTCCATATTCTGTGCTGCATTCCCACCTTCAGACATTCCTTCTCATAGCTTCTGGATAGACGCTTTTGAGTTTCAGTGAACGGAAAATTTAACTCTAAATAAAGAGCTGATCTAAAGGTAATTAGTCTGTATCTATTGAAGTGTAATTCCTCGTCGTACACAAATAAATTTCGGCCGATTTTAAAGTCAAATTTTAGTTTTTCCAACAATGGAAACTCACCCACACCACCCAAATCCCCGTAGATTTCAGTTAGCCAATTCCGACCTTTTTTATCCAAGTATTTTGGTTCTAATTCTAATTCAAAATCTCGCTCAAAATCCACTTCTCCCTCACGTAAAATAAGGTCAAGTTGGCGAGTCATTAAGTTATCCATTGAGTTAGTTTTATCTCAGTAAGGCTACCGAGTACGTGTAATCCCTTCAGCGAAAAAGAGTATGTAAAGTCTACTTTCCTCCATTCTCTAATTCATCACCTATTCGCTGCTCCAGATTTCCTTTGGAACCTGGGAAAGTAGTTCTCTGCGAAATGTCATATCCGATATAGCACATGATCAACATGAATATCACGAACAGAATCAAAAATATCTTTTTATTCCTTGGCATTTTAAATTGATTTTTGACTAGATGGAGAGCAAAATTAGCCAATCATGGGTTATTTAAGATAAATGTTCATGAATTTTTGAAAGACATTAGTTTTAAATTATACTTTTTCAAAAATGTGTCTAATTTTATGAAGAAGGATTAAATCATTTTTTTACAGCCTAGACCCTTTTTCACCCAGTTATGTATCAACTTATAAGTGAACAATCGATTTATCATTATTTTGGCGAAGATGAGCCTGAAATGATTAGAGAGATGGTTCAGATAATTTTAGAAACGAACATACAGGATTTGAAGGAACTAGATGATTTTTATAAAAAAAATGATTTTAGTACCATCAAAAAACGCTGCCACAAAGCGAAGCCTACTATGATCTATATAGGAGCTCAAAAAACCCGTAAAATTTTGGAAGAAATTGAGAAAAGCCTAGACGATTATCAGGAACTAAACGAAAACCTTCAAGCTCAACTTATCGAAATTGAAACTGAGCTACATCAGTTCCTTGAAGCAATTAATTGATTACAGAATAAACAAACCCATACGAATATGCAGCGAAAACTACTGTTTCTGCCTTTGCTATGCATTGTCTTTTTGCAAGCTCAGGCACAGTCAAATTTAAGTGTAGAATACATCATGCGAGATCCGGTCTGGATGGGAACTTTCCCTTCCAATGCCTCCTGGAGCGATGATTCCCAAACCATTTACTTCAGATATAATCAAGCTAAAGATCCTACTGATTCCTTATACAAATTAGCCTTGTCTAGCAAAGGAGCAATCTCTAAAGTGGGTTGGACAGAAATGAAAGCCAACGAACGTGACGGACAGGAATTTAATACTGACAGGTCACTGCGAGTCTATCAGGTGGATAAAAAACTGATGCTTGAGAATATGACTTCGCGGACTTCAGAAGTGCTTTTGGAATGGCCGGAGAATTTCAACAATCCGGAGTTCTTGGCAAATGAGCAAGAAATTGCCTTCACTTCTAAGGGTAATATTTATATCTGGAACAGAGCTAGTAAGTCTGTAAGAAAAGCAACCAATATCTCCACTGAGTCAAAACCTAAAGATAAATCCAAAGACGATGATAAAGTAGAGTGGTTAGAATCTGAGAATCTTGATCTGCTCAACGTAGTACATGAGCGCAAGGAAAATGCTAAGATGCGTAGAGATTACAGAGAGGCTTTCAACCAATCTGAAAAAGAAGAATTCGTCTATTACACAGAGGGGAAATCTCCAGGTAACCTCCAATTGTCCCCAGATGGCAAGTTTGCCTCCTTTTCTATCTATAACTCTGGCTCCAACAAAAACACGAAAGTACCAGATTATGTGGATGCTTCCGGATATACAGTCGATCTAAATGCACGTTCGAAAGTAGGCAACTCTCCTACTAAGGTTGAAATTGGAATTTATGATTTACAACGAGACACTGTCTATTTCTTAAGTGCGGCAGAGCTTCCAGGCATCAAGGATTTGCCCGATTACGTCACTGATTATCCGGATAAAACTTGGGAAGAAAAAGAAAGAGACGTGATGTTCTCCAATCTTTACTTCTCTCCAGACGGAAAAAATGCGATAGTCAATATTGGCTCGGCAGATAACAAGGACCGATGGATTGCTTCCGTTGATTTGGAGACAGGAAAATTGACAACCCTCGATCGTCAAAGGGATGAAGCATGGATATCCGGCCCAGGAATTGGCAGATCTTTCTATGGTGGAACACTGGGGTGGTTACCAGATAATAAACACATCTATTTCCAGTCTGAAGAATCAGGTTATTCGCATCTCTACTTACTAGATGTGACCACTGGTAAAAAGAAAGCACTTACTTCAGGTGAGTATGAAGTATTTGATCCATTTCTTTCCAAGGACAAAAAATCATGGTACCTGACAACTTCTGAAGTAGATCCAGGTGAGCGCCATTTCTATAAGATGCCTGTAATGGGTGGGAAAATGGATAAGCTGACTTCCATGACAGGTAACAATGAGGTTTCTATTTCTCCAGATGAGAAAAAGCTGGCAATCATATACTCCTATAGTAACAAACCTGCTGAACTATATCTTCAAGACAATAAAGTTGGGGCAAAAGCCGAGCAGCTGACTTCTGGTCAAAGCGAAGAATTCAAAGCCTATAATTGGAGAGATCCTCAGATAGTACGATTCACTGCAGAAGATGGAGCTCAAGTACCTGCTAGACTGTATACTCCTGATCCTGCTAAAAATAATGGTGCAGCTGTGGTATTCGTTCATGGAGCTGGTTACTTACAAAACGTCCATAAATGGTGGAGCAGCTACTTTAGAGAATACATGTTCCACAACCTGTTGACAGATTTGGGATACACTGTTTTAGATATTGATTACCGTGGATCCGCTGGATACGGTCGTGACTGGAGAACAGGAATCTATCGCCACATGGGTGGAAAAGACCTTTCTGATCAGGTAGATGGGGTGAAATACTTAATTGCCAATCACGGAGTAGATCCTAATCGAGTTGGTTTGTACGGTGGTAGTTACGGTGGTTTTATCACCTTGATGGCGCTATTCAATGCTCCAGACACCTTTAAATCTGGCGCAGCTCTTCGCTCGGTTACTGATTGGGCACATTATAATCACGGTTACACAGCCAACATATTGAACACCCCTGAGGAAGATCCGATCGCATACCGTCGTTCCTCTCCTATTTACTTTGCCGAAGGCTTAAAAGGAAACTTGCTGATGGCCCATGGAATGGTCGATGTGAATGTACATTTCCAGGATGTAGTTAGGCTTTCACAGCGTTTTATCGAGCTAGGAAAAGACAACTGGGAAATGGCTATCTATCCGGTAGAAGATCACGGATTTGTAGAGCCTAGTTCTTGGACGGATGAGTACAAGAGAATTCTCAAACTCTTTAACGAAACTCTGATTGAGGAATAGATATCAATTTTAAGAAAACAGAATGGCTGGTCATACGATCAGCCATTTTTTTTACTGTTGAACATTCATAAGTTCAATCTGCCCCGTGTCTTACAACCATACTATCTCCTCTGAGCAGATGCCTTTTTACTGCTTCGATAAAAGAAATATTAATCTCTATATTAGCGCCATCAAATGAGGGGTGCCCTAAAAGTTACGGGCTGAGATCATACCCATCGGTGAGCGATCACCGAGCACCTGATCCGGGTAATGCCGGCGTAGGGACTAGATTACTGTTCTCCCTTTTTTGAATAATCATAAAACGTTATTCAAATGTTATTTTCTATTGACATGAGTCTGCTCGCCGAGCAGATCAAAGCCACCAGTTTACTGGAATGGATCGCTGTGAGTTTTGGAGTCACCGAAGTCCTGCTCGCTCGCAAAAACAACGTTCTGCTCTATCCTGCAGGCATCATCGGTATTTTGTGCTCAGGCTTCTTGCTGGTGGATGCCAAACTCTACGCAGAAACTCTGCTTCACGCCTATTACTTGGTGATGAGTATTTACGGTTGGGCAATGTGGAGAAACAGATCGGCGTCTGGTGCTTCCCAAATCTCCAGAAGTTCCGCAAGAGAAGAAAAGATCACCTGGGCCATTGCTCTCGGTGGATGGGCATTCCTGTATTTTATGCTTACCAACTTCACTGACTCTGATGTGCCTATCGTAGATGCCTTCGTATCGGCTACTGCCTGGGCAGGCATGTGGCTTTTGGCCAAAAGAAAGCTTGAAAACTGGATTTGGCTGAACATTTCGAATATCATAGCAATCCCTTTGCTCTTTCATAAGCAACTGATTCTAATCTCATTTCTCACCATTTTTCTATTTATAGTAGCTATTTTCGGATACTTCGATTGGAAAAAAGAACTCGACCAACCCAATGAAAAACTCAAAACTGTTTAATCACGAGCTTGCCATAAAGGCTGAGGAACTTGGTTACCTGCCAGATGAATGGTTGACTGAGATTTATGCTGAAAAATGGTTCAAGCTTTTCGTGCCAACCGATCTCGGAGGACTGGGATGTACGTTGCCTGAGGCACTGAAAATTGAGGAAAAACTAGCCAAACTTGACGGGAGTTTGGGCTGGACAGTGACACTCTGTGCAGGGGCTGCTTGGTTTGTTGGATTCATGGATGAGTCACTGAGAAAGGATATTTTCCCTAATGAAAAACTCTGTCTAGCAGGAAGTGGCTTTGTGGGTGGAAAGGCTGATAAAATCGGAGAAAACTACCTTATCTCAGGAAGTTGGACATATGCATCAGGGGCTCTACACGCCACGCATCTTACTGCAAACTGTGAGATTTTGGAGGAGGGAAAAGCACTTTTGGATAAAAAAGGAAAGCCGGTAATTAAGGCTTTTGTGCTGGACAGGAAAGATATAGAAATTCTCGATGGATGGAATTACATGGGAATGATAGCAACAGGAAGCCATGCATTTCGCTGCGAAAATGTAAGTGTTCCGCTAAACCGCTCTTTTGAAATTCTTCCGGAGAAAGCACAGCTGACTGCTCCTATTTACCAATACCCTTTCCTGCAATTTGCCGAAGCAACGCTAACAGCGAATATTCTGGGTATTACCATGCACTTAAAGGACTTAATTGAACAATCATTCTGGAAAAGACATGAGTACAGAAAGTACGATGAAAAGCACCTCACCTTCTTCACAGAACTTCTGAGTAAGCAAGATAAAAAGCTGCAGAAACTTCGGGATAATTTCTACCATCAAGTCAATGCTTCTTGGGACGAGCTGGAACATAATGGAAAAATCTCAGAAGCGAGGTTGAAAAAGTTTAGTAAAGTCAGTCGAAAACTTATTCAAAAGTGTAGAGGGATTAATGGAAAACTTTATCCATTCTCTGGATTAGAAGCTGCTAAAACTCATACTGAACTCAATCGTGTTTGGCGTGATTTCAATACCGTTGGCCAGCATGCGCTACTAATATTTCCTTTTTAGAATTCACCTGTTTTCAGTCAATTTCATAGGCAATTCGATCAAAAACACCTTTAAAAGTTCAACACAGGAAAGTTCAAAAAATATTCTTCATTACATTAGGTCAGTATAAAACAGCACTTGTTTTTGCAAATCCTAGTAAACAATGAAATTCAACAAACCCTTCAAACCTTTATTAATTCTTGCTTTAGCATTTTTATTCGCAGCATTTCAACAACAAACCTTTAACAAGAAAACCCTATACCTAATCGGTGACTCTACCGTCAGAAATGGCGGAGAGGGAAACTTGCAACGAGGCTGGGGTAATTTTCTTCAGGAATTTTTTGACAGCACCAAATTAGAAGTAAGCAATCAAGCCATGGCAGGCAGAAGCACCCGAACCTTTATCAAAGAAGGCAGATGGGAAAAAGTGCTTGAGACTCTGAAACCAGGTGATTACGTAATCATGCAATTTGGCCATAATGAAGGCTCAGTTCCTGACACCACAAAAGCTGGTTATAGAGGTGTTTTACGCGGAATGGGTGATGAAACCAAGGAACTCACATGGCCAGATGGCACCAAAGAAACTGTTCACGCCTATGGTTGGTATCTGGAAAAATTCATAAAGGATACCAAAGCTAAAGGTGCTATTCCTATCGTAGCGTCCATGATTCCACGCAACAAATTCCAAGATGGAGATGTAGAGAGAGCCAATCAGGATTTTGGCAAATGGGCAAGAGATGCAGCACGAAGACAGGGAGCTTTTTTCCTTGACCTCAATTCAATAGTAGCAGATCAATACGATATATGGGGTCAGGAAGTCGTAAAAGGGCTTTTTGAGCGAGATCATACCCATACGAATGAAGCTGGAGCTAGGATCAATGCTTGGTCAGTTACAGAAGGACTGAGGGGGTTGAAGGAATGTGATCTGAAGGATTACTTGACTAAGGACAAGCCTACTCTATTTCTAATTGGTGACTCAACTGTGAAGAATGGACAAGGCGATGGTGCCGGTGGACTTTGGGGCTGGGGAGATTACATTGCACCCTATTTTGATCTAGACAAAATCAAGGTGCAAAATCATGCTCTGGGTGGAACTAGTAGTCGAACGTTCCAAACCTATGGGATGTGGCAGACAGTATTGGAGAAATTAAAACCAGGCGATTATCTCATCATGCAATTTGGTCACAACGATTCCAGTCCATTGGATGATGAAGCCCGCGCTCGCGGTACGATCAAAAGTGCTGGTTTGGAAGCTGAAAACATTTACAATCCAATCTCAAAAAGTCAGGAAACAGTTTATTCATATGGCCAGTATTTGCGGCAGATGATTTTGGCAGCAAAAGCAAAAGGCGTCACGCCTATCGTTTGCTCATTGATTCCAAGAAATAGCTGGGAGGATGGTAAAGTCGTCACTGCAGAAAATGATTATGGTCTTTGGGCAAAACAAGTCGCTGAAGACACCGAAACCGCCTTTATAGATTTGAACCAGTTGGTGGCTGATCAGTATGATGAGTTGGGCGAAACTTATGTGAAAGCGCACTACTTCAATGACACAGATCACACACATACGATCGAGGAAGGAGCCGAACTCAATGCCAAAATCGTCGCTAAGGCCATTAATGGTCTAAATGAAATAGGTCTAAAAGAATTCTTAAAAAATGAATAGCTTGAAGATAAAAGTGCAGCACAGTTTCCTTTTTTCAATATAAAAATTCAACCCAAAATGCCTCAAAAACTAGCCTTTCGGATGAAACTGATTCCAGGTTTTGAAGAAGAATACGAGAGAAGACATCGTGAGATATGGCCTGAACTAGTTACTTTACTCAAGGATACGGGAATCGTTGATTATCAGATATTTTTAGACAAAGAGACTTCCTGTCTTTTTGCCTTTCAAATAATAGAAGGAAATGCAAATTCTCAGGATTTGGGAAGTACGGAAATCGTACAACGCTGGTGGAAACACATGGCGGATATCATGGAAACCAATGCAGACAACTCTCCTATTTCAGTAGAACTTCCCAATGTGTTCGACCTTCAATAACCCAACCCAAAATGATTTCAAAATCCAAATACCTCCTTTTCCTAATGCCTATATTTTTAATATTAGCATTTCAATCTCAGGAGAGAAAGAATCCTCCTTCCAGTGATTGGCCAGAGATCACCCAAACTGCCAAACCTTGGACTCGCTGGTGGTGGATGGGGAATGCTGTGGATGAAAAGAATCTATCCAAACTGCTGGAAACGTACAACGACGCTGGACTTGGTGGAGTTGAAATCGCGCCTATTTATGGAGCAAAAGGATATGAAGATCGTTACCTAGATTTTCTTTCTGAAGACTGGCTTAGCATGTTAGACTTTACAGTCACTAAGGCACATTCACTTGGAATGGGAGTCGATATGACCCAAGGAACCGGTTGGCCTTATGGAGGACCACAGGTTAGCTTAGAGAATGCTGCAACCCGAATGGTGATTCAGGATTATGAGAAAGTAGATGGAAAGGCATTAGCCACTCCCATTATTTTCCAGAAGAAAAAAGAATCTCAGCCTGATGCGCAATTGGTAGCAGTGATGGCGTATGATGTGAATAATAAGGCCACAGAAATCACCAAGTTTATCGATCAGGATGGTAAACTCAATTGGAATGAAGCTGGAAACTATCAGATCAAAGCTATTTTCTTAGACAAAACGGGTCAAATGGTGAAGCGAGCAGCCCCAGGAGGAGTTGGCTTTACCTTAGATCACTTCAGCGAATCTGCAGTTGATTCCTATAATTCATATTTTGAGAAAGCATTTGCTGGAAAGGATTATGGTTTCCGGTCATTTTATAATGACAGCTTCGAAGTCTATGGAGCAGATTTTACAACTAGCCTATTTGAAGAATTCCAGAAACGTAGAGGATATGATTTGAAAGAATTTCTTCCTTACCTAGAAAGTGAAGAAAACACAGAGATAGTGCGTAGAGTGAAGTCCGATTACAGAGAAACAATCAATGATCTTCTGCTGAACAATTTTACTAAGAACTGGACTGATTGGGCTCATAGTCAATCCAAACTCACTAAGAATCAAGCTCACGGTTCGCCGGGAAACCTTCTTGATCTTTACGCCTCAGTTGATATTCCTGAATGTGAGACTTTCGGATCCAGCTACTTCCCAATTCCAGGACTACGCAGAGATAGTGCTGATGTTAGAAATGTTGATCCTGATCCCATCATGCTGAAGTTTGCATCTTCCGCAGCTCATTTGACTGGAAAAAATCTAGTCTCCTCCGAGACTTTCACTTGGTTGGGAGAGCATTTCAAATCTTCCTTCTCTCAGATGAAACCTGAGGTGGAGCAAGCGTTTTTGGCTGGAGTGAATCACATTTTCTATCATGGAGTTACCTACAGTCCTGAAGATGTCTCCTATCCGGGTTGGTTGTTTTACGCTTCGCTGAATCTTACCCAGCAAAACAGTCTTTGGCCACATTTCAAGGGCTTCAATGACTTCATCGCTAGATCACAGGCAATTTTACAAGCAGGCCAAGCAGATAATGAATTGCTGGTTTATTGGCCTGTTTACGACGTTTGGGCGGAGCCAAAAGGCAAAATGGAAATGATCACAGTACATGCTGTCGACGAATGGCTGCATCCTACTGAATTTTATAAGCAGTCTAAGCAACTGATGGAATCCGGGTATTCTCTGGATTTCATATCAGACGAAATGATTTCAAAATCTCAGGTTAGCAAAGGATTGATTCAAACTTCAGCACAAAATTCTGCTAAGGTTCTGATCATTCCTGAGACAGAGTTTATACCGATAGAAACGCTACAGAACATTATCAAACTGGCTGAAAATGGAGCGAAGGTTATCTTCCAATCCAAGCCTAAATCGATTCCAGGATATCATGCTGACCAAAAGTCAAAAGAAAGCACTTTCAATCAATTATGGGCTTCAATTGCATTTGAAGGAGGAAAATACAAGGTTGGTAAAGGCGAGATCTACCTTTCCGATGATCTGAGCAAGACCTTGCAAGAGTTAGAAATTTACAGGGAGAAGCTAGTGGATTCTGGACTTGATTTTATCCGTAGAAAAGTGGCTGACGGGACTTACTATTTTCTAGTAAACCATAGCGCTAATACTATTTCTCAAACCATTTCCCTAAATACAAAAGCTGGTACTGTCATGGCAATGGATCCCCTGACAGGAAAGACAGGCACTATTTCTTCGGAAAGCACTGCAGATGGAACAAGCGTTAATCTTTTCCTAAAATCAGGAGAGTCAATTTTCTTAAAGACTTTTGATGAGAAAGTGACTTTAGATATTACTGCATGGCCAGACTACAGCAAATCAGCATCAACCACCGATATTTCTAAAAATTGGAAACTTACTTTTACTCAGGGCCAACCAAAACTTCCTGCTGCTCAATCCATGGACCAGATCAAACCTTGGACAAATAATGGTGATTCTGAAGCAGATGATTTCTCTGGTCAGGCAAGTTATTCCTCTGAATTTGATTTCAAAAAGTCAGAAGGAAAGCATTATTTATTGACTATAGACAAGGTGTATGAAAGTGCAAAAATCTGGATCAACGGAGAATATGCAGGCAATAGCTGGAGCATCCCCTATCAACTGGATATCTCCGAGCATTTAGTAAATGGTAAAAACACGATCAAAATAGAAGTTGCCAATCTGATGGCGAATAGCATTCGGTATTTGGATAGAAATAAGATTGAATGGAGAAATTACCATGAAATCAATTTTGTCAATATCGATTATAAACCATTTGACGCGAGTAACTGGAAAACCATGCCATCTGGATTGTATGGAAAAGTACAGATATCGGCGTATGAGTAAGTTTACGAATCACAAATAAATTACTCTTTATTTTATCTGATTTCTAATAAAAAAAAGGGTAAAGCAGCAAAAAATTCGCTCAACTCTACGAAGGCCTCTTCGGTCTCCCGTCTTCGGTCTTCTGTCCAGTAAAGCAAAGAAATTGTAGTAACTGACATCATTTCGCAGTATTATCTAAATAATTATGACCCATATAGCACAGGATACATGACAACTGTCACTAGTATAATTTGAACTTCAAGCCCATAAGAAAACCTATGTCATCCACCCAAAACCTGAAGCAGCGGCTCGAAGCTGTCAACGAATACGAGCGAACTCCCATTCCCAAAAACAAACTCAAAGGCTGGAAAAGCTTTATAGGAACCTACGCCGGAGAGCATACCGCAGGAACTGAGTTTGTACTTGGGCCACTTTTCGTAGCTCACGGAGCTTCTGCAGGAGATTTGGTTAGCGGCTTAATTGTCGGGAATATTCTTGCCGTTCTCAGCTGGGCATTTCTCACGGGAAAAGTAGCCGTTAAGACAAGGACAACGCTTTATTACCAGCTGGAGAAAATTGCGGGTAACCGATTTACGCTAGTATATAATTTAGTAAACGCTGCGCTATTCTGCTTCTTGGCAGGTTCCATGATAGCTGTTTCAGCTACAGCAGTTGGAATACCTTTTAACCTTCCAATGCCTTCTCTTACTGACGTTTATCCGAATAGTGTGGGTTGGGTTGTTACGGTTTTTGGAATTGGTGCTATCACCACTGTAGTCGCCATGTTCGGCTTCAACGTAATCTCAAAATTCGCCAATATCGCTGCGCCATGGATGATTATGATCTTTATCGCTGCAGCAGTGGGAGTTTTGCCTAGATTGGGAATCAACTCATTCTCTGATTTTTGGCCAGTTGCTGAAACTACCATTTGGAATGGAGTTCCGCTGGAAGGCCAAAGCAAGTTCACTTTCTGGCATATTATGTTCTTTGCCTGGTTCTGTAATATGGGCATGCATATAGGGATGGCAGATATGTCCCTCCTACGCTATGCAAAGAAATGGACGTATGGATTTTCGTCTGCTACGGGTGTTTTCCTTGGGCATTTTATCGCCTGGATGGCTTCTGGCATTTTGTATTCCTTATTCTTGATCGAGTCAAAAGGAAGTTTGGTTTTTGCACCAGGGCCTATTGCCTATGAAGCTGCAGGAATTGCAGGAGCAGTTTGTGTGGTAATTGCTGGCTGGACTACCGCAAACCCAACACTGTACCGCGCTGGACTTGCTATACAATCTATCAACCCAAAATGGAAAACCTGGAAAGTGACGCTCTTTGTAGGCTTGGTGACAACCATCGCTGCCTGCTTCCCTGCATTGGTGATGCAGTTATTGGAATTCGTTGCACTTTATGGATTGATCTTAGTGCCACTTGGAGCCGTGATATTCTTGGATGTTTTTGTACTTCGTAAAATGGGCCTGGCCAGCAATTATGCTGAATTGACTAATTCTCATTTCAATCCAGCAGTTGGAATCACTTGGGCAGTTTCTCTAGTTTTTTGCTTAGGGTTAAACATATATGGAGGTATTGAAATATTCTTTTTAGGACTTCCCGGTTGGTTTGTCGCAGTGATCGTTTATCTAATTGCTTCGAAAGTTATTCAAAAGAAAGCCGTAATAAAGGCAGCCGATTACACTGAATTAAATTATTGATTATGAAATCATTACTTAAAATAATATCATTTATAGCTTTAGCAGTTACACTTGTTCCTTCCTTTCTGGTTTTTAAGGGAATTATCACTCCCGAACTCTCCAAATCATTGATGTTAATAGGGACGATCGTATGGTTTGTCTCCGCATCTTTTTGGATGAATACGTCTGACGAAAATGAAGAAGCTGAGAACTAATTATTAGTCCAGCTTCTGGCGAAGCAGGAGAACAGAGAATCCTAATATTACTCAGTGCCCTCCGCGTGAACTCCGTGTCCTCTGTGGTTAAAAAACTATAAGCCCCGCTTCTGGATAAGCAGGACAACAACAACTTTGAACAATAAAACCGCGCCCTTTGCGTGACCTTTGTGTCCTCTGCGGTTAAACAACAACAACAATGAAACTTACTCTCGACCAAATACAAAATCAAAATAACTCTCAAAGCGCTGAGCATTCCCGAAGCTTCGAATTCCTTGCCGAAAGCTTAGAGAAAAAAGGAAATAACGTAGAAGAACTGATTTCCAAGCTTCAAGCCTTGCAGATTGCGATACCAAGTTGGGCATTGGGAACAGGCGGAACACGATTCGGGAGATTTTCCGGAGGTGGTGAACCTGCGACCTTGATCCAAAAAATCCAAGATGTAGGAATTCTTCATGCCCTCAATCAATCCAGCAACGCCGTTTCACTTCATATTCCATGGGATATCCCAAGTGATTATCAAGCCATCAAAGACTCTGCCTCAGAAGTTGGAATCGGCTTTGACGCAGTGAATTCTAATACTTTTCAGGACCAAGCTAATCAGTCACATAGCTACAAATTCGGTTCTTTAGCTAATTCAGATGCAGCCGTTCGTGAGTTGGCTGTAGAACATAACAAGCAGGTAATTGAAATTGGAGAGAAATTAGGTTCTAAAGCACTGACCGTTTGGCTAGCAGATGGAAGTAGCTTTCCAGGTCAACATAGCTTGAGAAAAGCGCTGGAAAACACACACTTATCTCTTCAAGAGATTTATAAGGACATTCCCGAAGACTGGAAACTCCTTATTGAGTACAAACCTTACGAGCCAAACTTCTACAGTACAGTGATTCAGGATTGGGGAACATCATTCCTTTTGGCAAATAAGCTTGGTAAAAAGGCATTTACACTTGTGGATCTTGGCCACCATCTGCCAAATACAAATATCGAGCAGATCGTGGCTACCCTGATGACAGAGGGGAAATTGGGTGGTTTCCACTTCAATGACTCCAAGTACGGAGATGATGACCTGACTGTTGGAAGTGTGAAACCGTATCAGTTATTCTTGATTTTTCAGGAACTGGTAAAGGGATTTAGCGAAACGAATAATCCCCCACTTTCCTGGATGATCGATGCGAGTCATAATCTAAAAGACCCGATGGAAGATCTGATTCAATCTGTACAGGCTATCAAACTCTCCTACGCTCAGGCATTATTGGTAGATAGTAAATCCTTGGAAGCCGCTCAGGAAATACATGATGTAGCTGGTGCTCAGGAAATATTACAGGATGCTTTTAGAACTGATTTGCGTCCTCTACTTGCAGAAGCAATGCGCAGATCTGGCGGAGCTATAGATCCAATCAAGGGATTTAGATCACTTAAAGTAAGAGAAACACTAATCCAAGAAAGAGGCTTAAAATCAATCGCTTCTGGATTGTAATTTCTTACTGTAAACCAAATGCACTTTCATAATAAATAAGAATCAATTATGAATTTTAAAAAGATATTTAGCTGAATAATTCCTATAAAAACTGTTTTACGAGATGATACAAACTAAAATATTCAAGATTAAAAATTAAAAATTCCTCACTCCAGGAAGTCAGCAAAAGCCCCATTAAAAGTAATCAGATAATAGTTTTCATAAGATTCAAGGCTAAAAGTTTACTTTTTTGTTAGTGGTTTAATTTAGATCAAATCTCCAACATTTTTACGCAGAATCTCGCTTGTCAAGAACTCTCCTTGGACGGAGCGTGGTTTGCTCAACCTGCAACCCGACCCAATGCTAACATGATCCAAAAGAATCATTTCTAAACGTTGTCCTGCCCCAGCTATTCATTAGCATTTCCAAATCTATTTTTGGGGGATAGCTTGGGACCAATCAAGTAAAGTGAGGATGTAAATCCGGCATGGGTTTCCACTTTATATCGAATTATGCATTTAGATGCATTTCTGTTATCTCAAAGAAAACCAATTTCATATCCCGCTTCTTTCGTACATTTAAGTACCAAGTCCAATCCCGACGCAATTGAAAAATATCTTTCTTGCAGAAGACGATGCTGACGACCGCATGTTCTTTGAAAAAGCACTTAAAATAATAAACACCCCCACTCAACTCACCATTTCAAAAAATGGGTTAGAGTTGATGAGCAACCTTGAAATTTTAACGGCGCATCCACCTCCCGATGTTATTTTCCTTGACCTGAATATGCCATTCAAGAACGGGCTTGAATGTTTGAAGGAAATCAGAGAATCTCCAAAGCTTAAGAAAATTCCTGTTGTCATATTTACGACTTCAGTAAATGACAATATCCTTGACAATACCTACCAGCAGGGGGCGAATTATTATATCTGCAAACCCTCTTCGTTTCGGCTTTTAGTTAAAACCATTGAAATGGTTTTAACTCTTGATATGAAGCAAACTACACGACCTGCCAAAGAAAATTTTTTCTTAAAAATCACCTAACACAGATAAGCAATCATGGGAGAAAAAGAAAAAAGAGCAGCAGAATTAGTTGTTGCAAGGAAAGAGCTTGCTTTTCAAAATGTGGAGAAAGCAAAACGAGCCGCAGAATTAGGTATTGCCAACAAAGAACTTAAACAATCAGAAAAACTTCTAAAGAACAGTTTAAAGGAAGTATCTGATTATATAGGTGCATTGGATGAAACAACTATAATAGCACTGACTGACAAAAATGGAATTATTAAAAAGGCCAATAGCAATTTTTGTAAAATATCAAAATACAGAGAGGACGAACTAATCGGACAAGACCATCGCATTATTAATTCAGGGTATCACCCGAAAGAGTTTATTCGTGATTTATGGGAAACAATTGCCAGCGGGAAAGTATGGAACGGTGAATTAAAAAACAAAGCCAAGGATGGAACATTTTATTGGGTAGACACGACCATCGTTCCATTTCTGAATGATCAAAGCAAACCCTATCAATTTCTTGCTATCAGAGTAGATATTACCAAACTCAAAGAATCCGAAGAGCAATTAAAAATTGTAAACAAAGAACTTACTTTTCAAAATGAAGAGAAGGAAAAGCGCGAAGCGGAATTGGTCGAAGCGAACAAAGAACTTGCTTTTCAGAATGAGGAGAAAGATAAACGGTCAGCGGAGCTGATCATTGCTAATTATGCCCGTAGTTTGATTGAAGCAAGTTTAGATCCCCTGGTTACTATCAGTGCCGAAGGAAAAATATTAGATGTGAATGAGGCATCTATTAAAGTAACCGGTGTGTCTCGCAAAAAACTGATTGGAACAGACTTTTCAAATTATTTTACCGAATCTAAAAAAGCACAGGAAGGTTATCGGCAGGTTTTTGAAAAAGGTTTTGTGGCAGATTACCCGCTAACGATAAAACATAAAAATGGCAACCTGACAGATGTATTGTATAATGCATCAGTTTATAAAGATGATAAAGGCAATGTTCTTGGCGTTTTTGCTGCTGCCCGGGATGTAACAGAGCAAAAATGGGCGAAAGATTTACGAATAGCCAACAAAGAACTTGCTTTTCAGAATGAGGAAAAAGAAAAACGAGCAGCAGAATTAGTCGTTGCCAACAAAGAACTTGCGTTTCAAAATGAGGAAAAAGAAAAACGGGCAGCGGAGTTAGATATTGCGAACAAAGAGCTCGCGTTTCAAAATGAGGAGAAAGATAAACGGGCAGCAGAATTAGTCGTTGCGAACAAAGAACTTGCGTTTCAAAATGAAGAGAAAGAAAAGCGCGCAGCGGAGTTAGATATTGCAAACAAAGAGCTCGCGTTTCAAAATGAGGAGAAGGATAAACGGGCAGCAGAATTAGTCGTTGCCAACAAAGAGCTTGCGTTTCAAAATGAGGAGAAAGATAAACGGGCAGCAGAGTTAGTCGTAGCGAACAAAGAACTTGCATTTCAAAATGAAGAGAAAGAAAAGCGCGCAGCGGAGTTAGATATTGCGAACAAAGAGCTCGCCTTTCAAAATGAGGAGAAAGATAAACGGGCAGCAGAATTAGTCGTAGCCAACAAAGAGCTTGCGTTTCAAAATGAGGAGAAAGATAAACGGGCAGCAGAATTAGTCGTAGCGAACAAAGAACTTGCATTTCAAAATGAAGAGAAAGAAAAGCGCGCAGCGGAGTTAGATATTGCGAACAAAGAGCTCGCGTTTCAAAATGAGGAGAAAGAAAAACGAGCAGCAGAATTAGTCGTTGCAAACAAGGAATTGGAAGCATTCAATTACATTTCCAGCCATGATTTACAAGAGCCATTGCGAAAAATTCAAGTCTTCGCTTCATGTCTTATCACGGATGAATCGCAAAATTTGTCTCAGAAAGGCAAAGATTATATTTTGCGAATGGAGGATGCCGCCAACCGTATGCAAGGGCTGATAGCAGATTTACTTTCATACTCCCGCACTATTTCTACGGAACGAAAATTTGAAACCGTCAATCTCAGCACAATAATTGAATCAGTAAAAAAAGATTTCGCAGATACCATTGAGGAAAAAAACGCAATCATTGAAGTATCTGAAATGTGCGATGCACATATTATTCTCTTTCAGTTTCGCCAACTTCTGGACAACATTATTGGCAATGCACTGAAATTTGCAAAACACGATTTACCACCGCACATTATCATAAAAAGCAGAATAATAATAGGCAGCGAAGAGAATAACCAGAAACTTTTATCCCAAAAAGAATACAGCCACATTACTATTACCGACAACGGAATCGGCTTTGAACCGAAGTATAAAGACAACATTTTTGAATTGTTTAAACGTCTCCACGATAAAGAAAAAATAAAAGGCACAGGAATAGGACTTACCATCGTGAAAAAGATTGTAGAGAATCACAATGGCTTAATTACCGCAACGAGCGAACTAAACAAAGGGGCAACCTTTGATATTTACATTCCCTATAAATAAAATATGTGTATCCGCTAGACTGCACTTAGCCAAAGAATGACAGATATATTCCACTAATTTAAGGGTATAAACAATCTTGTAAAAAATGATCGCCCTAACTCCACAACCTCCTTACTACGCAGTGATTTTCACTAATATTAGAACTGAAATTGAAGAAGGTTACGCCGAAACTTCTATAGAAATGGTAAGCTTAGCCGAAGCTCAAGAAGGGTATTTGGGACATGAAAGTGTCAGAGATGGCTTAGGAATCACCATAAGTTATTGGCAGAATTTGGAAGCAATCCGAAATTGGAAACAACAAACGGATCACCTCATAGCCCAAAGAATAGGCAGGGAAAAATGGTATGCAGCCTATAAGACAAGAATTTGCTTAGTCGAGCGGGATTATGGGTTTTCTATTTAGAAATAGAGCTTAGATTTCAGTTCCAGTGCTTTCAATTCGTTAAGTGGAAGTAATGACACCACTGCTAACTTATTTTAAAAGGATTTTCCTAAACCCTAAATTCGCTCAAAAAGAACTTTAATCGCATTGAATACATTTGTTTCCTAACTCCGCTATCCAAAAATGTCACTGATTTATATCAAAAATATGGTTTGCCCACGCTGTATAGTTGCTGTAAAAGATGCACTTGCTCAGGAAGGAATTGGCTTCACTTCTGTGGAATTAGGAAAAGTACAACTGCAGGAAGACCTTGGGAACGAGCAGAAGAAAAAACTGATGGGTATTCTCAAAAGTAAAGGTTTTGAATTATTGGAAAGCCAGAGTGCAGCATTGATTTCCCAGATTAAAGCGCTCATAGTATCTCAAATTCATCATTCAGACAAATTAATACATGTCAATTTCTCTACCTTTTTATCACAGGAGATCGGACAGGAATACACTTCGATGAGTCGGCTTTTCTCTCAAGTAGAAGGGATCACTATAGAAAAGTACATCACTCAGCAGAAAACCGAAAAGGTGAAAGAGCTTCTGATCTATGATGAATTGAGTCTTTCTGAGATTGCAGATAAACTCAAGTACTCCAGCATGGCCTATCTTTCTTCACAGTTCAAAAAGGAAACAGGTATGACTCCCTCCGACTTTAAAAAGCAAACAAAACCAGCTCGAAAGGGGCTTGATGAGATTTGAATCTCCTTTATCACTGTATTATTTTTTTCTAAAAAGGTCAGCTCCACTTTAAAAAGTGAATTGAGAAAATCTCTGAAACATAGTGAGAATTGATCTATCAATTGAGATTTACTTGCAGAAGGAAACAGAGTGTTTATCTTTAAGCCCGAAAGAAAAATTCGCTAGTCAGATTATTAAAATCTTTGTGTAAAGCTTAAATTCGTGTGGTTTTCAACTCTTCGAGGCCATGCATGGAGTATCTATTTTGCATTTTTCTAATAAACCTCGTTCTATCAATTAACCCCCCAATTTCACATGATTTTGAACAAACATGTAGGCTTGCTCACCGCTGCCTTAGCTTTACAGCTGGGTATCGTGCAAGCACAACAAAATCCTGTTAAGCTAAACCTAGGTTCCTTCGAAGGAAATAAAGGTAGCTGGGCAGAAGTAGGAAAGGTCTGGGCTAATCCAGCCATTCCTAATGAGCTTCAATTCGCCGATGGCTCTGGCATCATGGCTAATCTTCCAACCAAGAAAACCCATGGTGCAGATATTATTTCTACTGATAAATTCGGAGATGTAGATCTTTCTTTGGAGTACATGGTTGCTCCTGGATCTAATTCCGGAGTTTACCTTCAAGGAAACTATGAAATTCAAATCCTAGATAGCTGGACTACCACCAACACCAAACCTGGTGACAATGGCGGAATCTATCAACGCTGGGACGAGAGCAAACCTGAGGATCAAAAAGGCTACCAAGGTTATGCTCCTCGTCAAAATGCAAGCAAAGCACCGGGTGTTTGGCAAAAGCTGGAAGTATCTTTCCAAGCAGCAAAATTTGATGCTTCCGGAAGCAAAATCGAGAATGCTCGATTCCTTTCTATAAAACTTAATGGAGTGACTATTCACGAAAATGTGGAAGTTTTCGGCCCTACGCGTGGCGCAATGTCCGGTAAAGATGTAGCTGAAGGTCCACTAAGAATTCAAGGTGATCATGGTGCAGTGGCTTTCAGAAATATTGAAATCACACCATTCAATGCCAAGACTCCTACTGTTTCTAAAGTGAACTATGAAACATTCCAAGGTTCATTCAATAACCTTGAGGAGCTATCAGGCAAGTCGTCGATCGCTAAAGGGAGCGTTGCTTCTCTAAGTGAAGTTCCTGCATCTGTATCTGATGTCAATTTGACCAAATACACTGCGAACTTGAATGTAGCTGAAGCTGGTGAATACCAAATCACACTTCAGGTTCCAGGTGGATTAGCTGGTTTCGCTACTGGTAGTGAAAGCATTTCCAACCTTTCTGATAGAGGTGTAAGAGTCAAAAAGCAATTGAAAGCTGGAGACAATCCTATTCAAATCATTGCTTCCAAAAACAGAAATTGGTCAGTTGACGGATTCAACTTGGCTATTTCCGGTCCAGGACTTAGAAGCACAAATCTTCTGGTTTCTGCCGCTGGTGCCAATCAAGATACCGATCCAATCCTAGTAGACGTTGACGAAACTCCTGTTTTGAGAAGCTTCAGAGACATTCCAAATCACAAGAGATTAAGTCATGTAGTTTCTGTTGCCAGCAAAGAGCAGGTAAACTACGCATACGACATGGAAACTGGTACATTGATACAAGTATGGAGAGGCTTGTTTTTGGACGCTACTCCTATGTGGAATAGCCGTGGAAATGGCGTTTCTATACCTCGTGGTGCAGTGATCAACTTGGCCGCTCCGGCAGTAAATGCTGTTACCAGCGATTACTGCGCTTCGGAGGAATTCAGAACAAAAGGATACCAGTTAATGAACGGATCCGAAGACGTAGTATTCTCTTACCTTCTTTCTGGTCAATCTGTGAAAGATGAGATCAAAGTATTGGAATCGGGCAAAGGAATCAGCAGAACTGTTTCTGGTATTGGCAATGGCTATTATAAAGTAGCAGCAGGTACTGAGATTCAAAAGATCAACAAAGGCTATTATTTATTGCCTGAAACTGGTTTGTATCTGGAATACGATGAGACTACTTACGGTGCTCCAGTAACTCATACTAATGACGGCAATGCCGGAATTTACTTGCCTGCAAAGGGAAACATCGTTTACAATCTTCTCTTTTAATCCAAGGACAGCGCAAAGATGAAAACATTACTAAAGAATAAATTCACAAAAATTGCCTTTGGACTAGCAGCTGTTATTCAGCTGATGCCAGGGCAGGTAGATGCACAGGAATCCCCTAAAGAGGAGGATTTCTTCAAGATCATGCGAGTAACTGCTCCAGAAGGAACACTTCTAGAAGTTGGTGGTTTGACCGTATTGCCAAATGGTGATCTAGGTGTAGCCACTCGTAGAGGCGATGTATTTATTGTAGAAAACCCAACTAGCTCTAAGCCTTTCTTCAGAAAGTTCGCTTCAGGACTTCATGAAATTTTGGGTCTCCACTACGAAGATGGTGCATTCTATATGGCTCAAAGAGGCGAGCTAACCAAGTTGGTAGATACAGATCAAGATGGCACAGCCGATCTATATGAGACAGTTTACGCTTGGCCTATTTTTGCACATTATCACGAATATAGCTTCGGCCCTAAAGTAGGTCCTGATGGCTCTTTCTTCGTTTCTGCAAACGTAGCTTTTGGTGATCAGGAATGGTGGAGAGGCGAAAGCCGGGTGCCAATGAGAGGTTGGATCATGAATATCAAGCGTGACGGAACGATGGAACCTTATGCAACTGGAATGAGATCTCCAGCTGGATTGGGAATGCTTGGCGACAAGTTAGTATATACTGAAAACCAAGGTGACTACATGGGTTCAGGTGGACTTTGGTTCATCGAGAAAGGTGACTTCACTGGTCATCCTGCAGGTTTGGCTTGGACTGGACTTCCTAATTCTCCATTGAAATTGACTGCTGAGGAATTCAACAAGGTAGTTGATCCACAAAAAGTAGTTAATGGAACCGGTGGCTATTTGAAGCCTGAAAATGTAATGGACACTCCTTACATCACAATGGCACAAGCCAAAGAGAAACTTCCTGATTTGAAGCTTCCTGCAGTTTGGTTGCCTCATGGTATTCAAGGAATTTCCAACTCTGAGCCTATCGTGATACCAGAAGGAAACTTCGGTCCTTTCGGAGGCCAGGTTCTAGTAGGAGATCAAGGACAAAGTAAAATCATGCGTCTTACGCTTGAGGAAGTTAATGGTGTGATGCAAGGTGCTTCTATAGATTTCAGATCTGGTTTCCAGTCTGGTATCTTGAGAATGGCTTGGGCACCAGATAAGTCTTTGTTTATCGGTGAGACCAACCGTGGTTGGGGTTCTGCTGGTGAAGCAAATGAAGGCCTTCAACGTTTAGTTTGGAATCACAACATTCCTTTCGAAATGAGAACTGTAAAGGCTCGACCTGATGGTTTCCTAATCGAATTCACCAAACCTGTGAACAAAGCTTCAGCGGAAGATTTAACTTCTTACGCAGTTGAAAGCTTCACTTACAAGTATCACCCAGTTTACGGTAGTCCTCCAGTGGACAACAAAATGTTGAAAATCCTAGGAGTCGAAGTTGCTGCGGATGGAATGTCAGCTAGAATTGCTGTGGAAGGTCTGAGACCATATTTTGTTCACAAGATCAGCCTTAACGGCGTGAGAGCTGTGGACGGAAGCTTCTCATTGGTTCACCCAGATGCTTATTACACATTGAACAGCATTCCTTCTGGTGCCAAAATGGCAATTAAAACTCCTGCAACTCCAGAACCAGCTAAGCAAGTAGCTGCAACGAAAATTGTTCCTGCAAAAGCTGCTGTAGTAGCTTCTGCTGTTCCTACCGACGCAGAGATCAAAACCATCCTAGCTAAAAACACTTGTTCAGCTTGTCACATGAAGGACAAAAAGGTAATTGGCCCTGCCTATCAAGATGTTGCGAAAAGAAGATATTCTGACGAGAAAATCGTCGAATTGATCTATAATCCTCAGCCTCAAAACTGGCCTGATTATGCAACTGAAATGCCTCCAATGGCTCAGGTATCTAAAGAAGATGCAATGAAAATCGCGAAATGGATTAATTCCTTGCGATAGAATATAGTTTCTGGTTTTTAATACCATAGCATATAAAGGCTTAGCGATTAATTCGCTAAGCCTTTTATTATTAGGTGCATATGGTCTTCCAATAACCATCAGTTCTGCGGATTATTGGTTACACATATTTTAATAAAAACCTTTGATTGTGCACCTTTTAGGCGGTTTTATAGTTAAAGCCAATAAGTTCATCCCCTAGCTTTTATGGCTCACTATGCTAAAGTTTTTATTTAAAACGCTGAAAACCATTATGCTTACCCTAATTTCCATTGTACTGATTCTCGTAATTCTAGTTGTGCTTTTTGTGAATTTTAGCCCAGAATTCGGTGGTAGTCAATCCAAACAGAAATTAGCTCAATTTGAAAAACTGGACTATTTCGAAGACGGAAAATTCAGTAACCTCATGCCTACCAATATGGACATGGATTTTTCGGAAGCTATCAAGATGCTTCCTGAGTTCTTCAAAAACGATCCAAGCAGAAGACCTGATTTTGAATTGCCTATTGCACATAGAGATTCTCTTGAGTTGGTGACCAAAGATCACCCTACCCGATTGGTTTGGTTTGGACACTCTACTTTTCTGCTTCAAATCGATGGAAAGACAATTCTTATCGATCCTATGTTTGGGGAAGTACCTGCCCCAAATCCACTTTTGGGCAAAAAACGCTATAGCAAAGAGCTTCCTATTGAGGTAGAAAAGCTACCACATATCGACATGATCATCATGTCTCACGATCACTATGATCACTTGGATTATGGATCCATTCAGAAATTGAAGGATAAAACGAAGGCTTTTTACATGCCTCTGGGTATGGGAGCACACTTCGAAGAATGGGGTGTAGACTCTTCCAAAATCAACGAATTGGGTTGGTGGGATGAAATCCAAGCGAGTGGATTACTCCTAGCACTCACGCCTGCACGCCATTTTTCCGGACGGGGTTTGAACGATCGCTTTGCTACACTTTGGGGTTCCTGGGTAATCCGTGGCAAAAGTGACAACATCTACTTCAGTGGAGATAGTGGCTATGGGCCTCACTTTAAGGAAATCGGAGAAAAATACGGCCCATTCAATTTTGCAATGATGGAATGTGGACAGTACAATGAGCGCTGGACGGATATACACATGATCCCGGAAGAAACTGCACAGGCAGCAAAAGATATTAATGCGAAAGTATTTATGCCTATACATTGGGCGGCCTTTACGCTTGCCATGCACTCCTGGAGGGATCCTGTGGAAAGAGTAATGGCCAAGTCAAATGAAATAAATCAGCCGATCTATGTACCTGAAATCGGGGAATTCATAGAATTGGATAAAAATTTGGTGACCACCCACAAATGGTGGCTGGAGCCCACAAGCTCATCTAACCAAATGATTTCCAACTAATAGAAATCTAGATTTCAGTTATTCCAATACCTTTTCCTGTTCAATGTAAAAATTGTATTGAAATCAACTTTTAGGAATGGGAAAGTTTTGAGGCATTTTTCCTAATTTGACATTTGAAAATATATAATTGTCCTCATCCGATAGCTATTTGAAGACCGAAGAAGGCTAAATGTAAAAGTTTAGCAAATTCTATAATACTTCGTTATTTGACTGGCTATAAAGCGGATATCAATTCAAAATTAATATTTAAAGAAACCTAAAAAACCTATGCCCCAGAAAATCACAGCTGCAATCGTGGGAACCGGATTTATCGGACCGGCTCATTTAGAAGCACTAAGAAGAATTCCTAATATCGAGGTGACAGGCCTTGTAGAAGTAAATCAGGAGGTAGCAGATGCCAAAGCAGCAGAGCTTGGAATCCCAAATGCTTACACTTTTGATAATATGCTGAAGGATGACAGCATCAATGTAGTACATATCTGTACGCCTAATTTCCTTCATTTTCCGCAGGCAAAAGCCTGTATGCTAGCTGGAAAGCACGTGGTATGCGAGAAGCCATTGTCAGTAACTGTAGAAGAAGCAGAGGAGCTTGTATCCTTAGCAAAAGAAACAGGATTGATCAATGCAGTTCACTTCAATCTTCGCTATTACCCAATGGTTCGCCAGATGAAAGTAATGCGTGAGAAAGGTGAATTGGGAGAAGTTTATTCTGTGATGGGTTCTTACCTACAGGATTGGCTATTCTTCAAAACTGACTACAGCTGGAGATTAGATCCTAAGCAATCTGGAGGATCCAGAGCGGTAGCAGATATAGGTTCTCACCTTTTGGACATGACTGAATATGTTACTGGTTTGAAAATCACCGCAGTTATGGCTGATTTCTCCACTGTATTCCCTAAGCGTCTGAAGCCTTTGAAAGCAGTTGAATCTTTCTCTGGAAAAGCGCTAGATCCTTCTGATTACCAAGAGTACGATGTGACTTCTGAGGATTATGCAACTATCCTTCTTCGATTTGACAATGGACGTACAGGTTCTATTACCGTCAGCCAAATCAATGCTGGTCGTAAAAATCGTCTAAACATTGAGGTTTCTGGTTCTAAGTCCAGCTTTGAGTTCAATGCAGAGAAGCCAAACGAACTTTGGATTGGTAAGAGAGAAACTGCCAATTCCATATTGATGAAAGATCCTTCTCTAGTAGACGAAGGAGCTCGTTCTTTGGTAAGCTTCCCAGGAGGTCACCAAGAAGGCTTCCCAGATACATCTAAGCAGCTTTTCAAAGAAGTATACGCAGCAGTGAGAGAAGGCAAGCAGCCTGAGTCTCCTACTTTCCCGACCTTCGCTGACGGCTTGAGAGAGTTGATCATCGGTGATGCAATCGTGGAAAGTAACGCAAGCGAAGCGTGGGTGAAAATTTAATTTGATTTAAGGGTGACGGGTGTCCGATGACCGGTGTAGTATAAACTAAGAAGGAGTTCAGTTTTAGGAAGTAAGAATTTGTCTCTAAAACGATTGGTTTCAGGTTTATACGTTGAAGATTAACTCTACATTGAGCAAACATCGGTCACCCGACATCCCACACTTATACCCTATTCTTCAATTCTAGTAACCTTTTGACAGAAATGTCAGTTTGGAGAATAAAGGAATTAATTAATTTCTTTATTTTTCCTGTATAACTATAAAAACTAACGACAATGAATTTCAAAAAGAGTTTACTAGCAACTGCCCTACTTGCCTTTATCGGACTTGCGGCGTTTGCTCAAGAGAAAGCTAGCCCAGCCAAAACTACAGAAGGAATGGTAGGCGATGCGAAAGTTACTATCAACTATTCCTCTCCTGCGGTAAAAGGCCGTATGATTTGGGGTGATTTGGTTCCTTTAGGTGAGGTTTGGAGAGCTGGCGCAAATGAAGCGACTACCTTCACTACTACTAAGGACATCATGGTAGAAGGCAAGAAATTGCCAGCAGGAACTTATGGTTTCTTTGTGATCCCAGGTGAGACTACTTCTACTTTTATTTTCAACAAAGTGGCTAAGCAATGGGGAGCATTTGATTACAGCTCAGAAGCAGATGTGTTGAGAGTTTCTGTTCCTTCTGGACAAACTTCAACTATGGAAGAGCGTCTGGTATATGAGGTAAAACCTTCCAGCTTCGAGATCAGATGGGAATATGGAAAAGCTTCAGCTAAGCTAGGCTCATAAGATTTCTAATCTAATAGAATTTGAAACCACGGGATATTTCTCGTGGTTTTTTTGTGTCGGAAGATTTTTCCTAAGGGGGATCTATCCTATTTCAAGCTAGCCACGCAGCTATCTAGACTTTCCGAATTGGATTTATAGTGTAAACTCCCTCTAAACAATACAAGGACCGTAATCATACTCTTTTTAAATGAGCATGGTAACGTTTACTTATAAAGCGTTTATCGTGAACTACTTACACCTTTCATGTTTTGCTTTATTCTTTTAGCAAGCTTTAAGAGTTCAAACCAACTGGTAGAAATAAAGCCAATGGCAACGCAGACTGATAGTTGCATTAGATTCAATGTTTCAAATTTGAAAAAGGTGGTCAAAGGGTTAACATAAAGAATAAGACCTACTATGGCGATGGTTATAAAAATGATAAATAAGACCAAGTTATTCTTATAGCGCATGGTGGTAAGTATCGAATAATAGAACGAGCGGTTTATGAGTGTGAGGAAAATATTCGCAACTATTAAAACAGTAAAGGTCATAGTTCTAGTCAATGCTTCGTCATAACCAGAATTGACAGCATACTGATACACAAATAAAGTCCCTGCAGTGATCACCAATCCTTGTAGAACACTAATGGACAGCTCTTTCCAATTAAAGAATGTAGTTGTCAAAGCCTTAGGCTTCTGCGACATGGTATTTTTTTCCATGGGTTCATTTTCATAAATAATAGAGCAGGTTGGACCCATTATTATTTCTAAAAAGATAATGTGTATAGGTGAAAAAATGTTTGGGTAAATCCAACCCAGAGCCAAGGGAATGAATACTGTGAGTATAATAGGGATGTGTATGGATATGATGTATTGAATAGCTTTTTTCAGATTGGTATATATCTTTCTGCCCATCGCAATGGCATCTACCATTTTGGATAAATCATCTTCCAAAAGGATCAAGGATGCCGCTTGCTTAGCAATTTCAGTTCCTTTTTTGCCCATTGCAATACCAATATGAGCCGCTTTTAATGCTGGGCCATCGTTGACCCCATCACCTGTCATAGCCACGATTTGCTGATTGGCTTTTAAGGCATTAATAATTTTCAATTTAGCTTCAGGAAACATCCGTGTGAAAATACTTGTCTCCATCACGCAAGTTTCCAATTCCCCCTCAGGCAACAGCATTAATTCATCACCTGAGATATTTTTCTCATAACCCAAAAATCCAATTTGCTTAGCTATGGCTGTGGTAGTAGCAGCATTATCACCCGTTATGATTTTAACAGCTATTCCTGCGGTATAAAAACCTTCCAGTACTTTTCCAATGTTCTTTTTTGGTGGGTCGTAAAAAGCAACTATTCCTATAAATTCAAAGCTTAACTCTTGCTGGGCGGTAGGGTAATTATCAGCGCTGAACTTTGACTCCCCTACTCCTAGCACTCTATATCCATCTGTAGCTAAGGCTTGGATGGCATCATTTATTTGTTGCTTTTCGGTAGCCGAAAGATTGGAAACATTCATCAAAGCTTCAGGCGCACCTTTAGCAGCTATAATCCTCTGGCCTTCCGAGTTTTCAAAGACATGGGTCATCATAGGCGGTTTTCCGCCCAGTGGGTATTCATGTACAAGATTGAAATCTGGACGTTCGTCTAGCGGGGAAACCTCACTATAGGCTTCGTGCAATGCTACCTCCATCGGGTCAAAGGGTATGGGCTCACTAGCCCACATTGCCAATACTATCAGCTTCTTTTCATCCTCGGTTAGCTGGTCTTTTGGTTGATATATCTTGTTTGATGAAAGCAAAAAGAGTTTTGCCAGGCTCATCTTGTTTTCTGTGATCGTGCCTGTTTTATCTGTACAAATGACCGTGGCACTGCCCAAGGTTTCTACAGTCTTCATTTGTTTTACCACAATACCCATTTTCATCAATCGCCATGCACCGAGCGCCATGAAAGTGGTAAAAGCAACTGGTATTTCTTCAGGCAAAATACTCATGGCTAGTGTGAGCGACTGAAGCAAACTATTCAATAGGTCACGAGATTGCCAGTAATTGATAGCCCAAACAATTACAAAAACTACCGCGCCAGCAATTGCCATCTTCTTTACAAAATTCGCAATCTGCCTTTCCAGTGGTGTTTTTTCCTCAGTGATACTTTCTAGACTCGTTCCTATTTTCCCGAGTTTAGTATCCTTACCGATGCCTGTAATAGTCGCTATTGCCAAACCACTCGCAACTGTGGTACCACTATAGATGATATTATCTTCTAGAGACTTATCCTTAAAAACCGCAAAAGATTCTCCTGTGAGTATTGATTCGTTTACAGAAAAATCATTCGAATGAACGATGACTCCGTCGGCTGTAATTGAAGTACCTTCTTCTACCAATAAGCTATCGCCAACCACCAACTCTTCGCTTTTTATTTCTTGGACAACCCCATTCCTTATGACTTTACAAGTGGGCTGAGAAAAGTCCTTTAGCTTTTCCAATGCATTCTTACTTCGAGAATCCTGGTATAGTGAAATGGATGTAATAAAGATGATGGCAACGACAAGAAAAATCCCATCTCCAGTATTGCCAGTGATGAAGTAGATGGAAGCGGCTACCAATAAAATAATCGACATTGGTTCCTTAAGAATACCCTTTAAGGTGTCTAAGAAGCCATTTTCCTTTTTGTAGTCTAGTTTGTTTTGCCCGTATTTCTCCCGGGAAGAAGCTACTTGCTCATTACTTAAACCTTGTATGTCGAAATTATTCGGTGGCATTTCTAAAGATAGTCTTATTCACAAAATACAAACAGATTTGCACTGATGGAAGTAAATGAAACTCGCGCGAAAGTGAGCGAAAAACCTTTGGCTCCTACTTACTCGCTGAGTTTTGCTAAGCATAGAAAAGGTATGAACTCATATCCATACCTTTTCTAAAACTATGAACTGAAAAAAATATTAGATTAGCCAACTCCTTTGAAAGAAGGCAGCTTACTCTCTAGCAGCCTTAAACTCACTTCCATCGTACCATTTCGGGAAATAATCTTCATTGGCTAATTTCAATCCTACACTGAAAAACAATTGCAAATCCAATTGCACCCCACTCAATTCCATTGTTTCAGCATTGTATCCATCAGATGGTTGGTGGTATTTATTGATGCGATAAAAATCGTTATACGCTTTTATATCCTCCTTACTTTTATCGAATCCCTCATAAGCACCACTCGCATATAAAGCAGGAATTCCAATTTTGGCGAAGTTAAAATGATCGGATCTGAAGAAATATCCTTTCTCAGCTTCTGGATCTGGGATAATGTATCGCTCTTGGGCAAGGGCTGCTTCCTTGGCATATTCATCCATTTCTGATTGACCGTAACCCGTAATCGTGAGATCTTTCATTTTTCCGGGACTATCCAGTGCATCCATATTGATATTTGCTACGGTTTTTTTAGGGTCAAAAATCGGATTTTCAGCATAAAAAGCTGATCCTAATAAACCTTGTTCTTCTCCAGTAAGAGCGATAAAAACAATAGAACGCTTGGTAGCCTTTCCTTTCTTAAAAGCTTCTGCGAGAGCCAGTAACCCAGCAGTACCAGAAGCATTATCTACAGCACCATTGTAGATGGAGTCACCTTCTATCGCTTTTCCCACTCCCAAATGATCCCAATGTGCAGAGTAAATGATCACTTCATCTTTTCTGTCCGTACCGGGAATCATTGCCACTACGTTTTTTGATACATCCTTTTTGATCTTGTTTTGAATAGAGACGGATACTTGTAGATCTAATGGGATTGGGTTAAAGTTCTTGTCCCTAGAAATAGCTTTATAATCTTGACCTTTCATAGCTGAGGCATCAAGAATTTTTTGAGCACTTTCACCACTTACCCAAGACTCTACATTTAGTAGAGGTACATCACTTGCAATAACTAATCGGGCACCAGTCCAACCGGATTCAATTACATTCCAACCGTAAGAAGCTGGCTCAGTATCATGAATAATGATAAGTCCAGCAGCTCCTTGTCTGGCTGCCTCCTCATATTTGTAAGTCCAGCGGCCGTAGTAGGTCATTTCATTTCCCTTAAACAGGGTTGAATCCCCAGATTGAAATCCCGGATCATTGATGAGAACTACAGCTGTTTTTCCTTTCCAATCTATCCCTTCATAATCATTCCAGCCATATTCTGGAGCCACTATGCCATATCCTGCAAAAACAAGTTCGGAATTTTCGAGTCTAACTTCCGTTTCTACTTTGTTAGTGGTGGCTACAAAATCCTTTAATACTTCTAGATCGAAACTTCCATTTCCTCCGGAAATAACCATCGTTTTAGAAGGAGTTCCGTCTATCTCTACCATAGGCACATCTTGGAAATAGCTATCTCCATTGCCAGGCAATAGTCCGAGTTTTTCAAACTCATCTTTTAAATAATTCACAGTCAAGACTTCTCCTTCAGTAAAGGGTTTTCTGCCAAGAAACTCATCCGAAGCGAGCTGGGCTATATGTGTGGCAATGGTTGCTTGGTCCACCTGAACCAATTCTGTAGATTCATTTGAATCGTTTTCACAACTAATACAGAGTAGAAGGACTAAAAATTTCAAGTAATTCTTCATAGAAAATGGTTTTAGTAAGTTAGTATTTGGTGGTTATTAAGTCGTAATTCTTTCCTGCTTTATGCAGTATACTCAAAATTCAATGTTAGTAATTTTTTACCGGTAAACAACTTAAAATCAGCAACAAAGTATCAAATATATCAGAATGGAAATCATCTCATGTGGCCAATAAGGTAATTCAATAAAGCCGATTTAAGTAAGAAGAGATGTATAAATTTTAATTCATAAAATGGTGTAAATATAGGCTGCGAAAGAATGTAAGATGTTTCAAATACTAGTCACAAAATTCGACAAAGAACGCATTTTGTATAAGGAAAAAGCACTTTTGTACATCAATCTTTATAAATTGCTAGCCTTTTGGAGACCTAGATAGGATTTTTAGTGGTAAATCTAGCTCAAAACCATTTTAGGAGAAATTTTTGATTTCTACAGCCTTATTTCACATATGAATTCTAGTAAAACAATAATTAATTTTTGCCCCACGGGGATGGTTCCTACCAAATCAGAAACACCACATGTGCCTATTAGTCCCTCAGAAATTATTGAACAGACTCACGAGGCATACGAGATAGGAATTACCATTGCCCATCTTCATGCCCGTGATTCAGATGCTGCACCAACTTATCGAAAGTCTGTTTATCAGGAAATTTTTGAAGGAGTAAGGAAGCATTGTCCTGACTTGATCATATGCGGAAGTAGTTCAGGACGAAATGTCCCTGAATTGGAAAAAAGATCTGAGGTGATTGAACTCAAGCCAGATATGTGCTCTCTGACTCTTTCCTCTCTGAATTTTCAACACCAAGCCTCTACTAATGCGCCGGATACAATCCTAGGTCTGGCCAGCAAGATGAAAGAATATGGAGTCGTACCTGAATTAGAATGTTTTGACTTGGGAATGATTAATTATGGTATGTACCTGATCAAAAAGAATTTGATTGAAGGCCCATTTTACTGGAACCTGTTGTTTGGAAATATTGCCGGGATGCAGGCTAATTTCTCACATATGGGAACAGCTATTCGGGAAATTCCAGCTGATCATTATATCAGTTTGGCGGGATTAGGGGCAAACCAACTTACAATTAATGGTGCTTCAATTGCCTTGGGTTATGGAGTAAGAGTAGGTTTGGAAGACAATATCTGGTTTGACCATAAGGGGGGAAAATTAGCTACCAACAATGAGCTATTACTACGTTTACATGAATTAATGAGCATACATTCAAAAGAACTCTTTGCACCAAAGGAGCTTGGAGAGCTAGGCTTTTACAACCGTAAAAAATGAAGAGAATAAGCTTTGTTGGGATTTCAAAAGACAGTGCAGCGATTTTTTTGGATCTTATTTCCGAATTGAATTTGCAAAAGGAGTTTGTGTTTTATCCAAATAAGGACTTCGGCATAGAACCCTTTATGCCTATTAAAACCTACTCTATTGAGATCAAAGAAGCTGGAAGTTGTCCCCCTGAGGAAGATGAGCTATTCTTTGGCGCAACAGGTCCTGAAAATAAACTGGCAATTTTTGAAGATTTCTGGCATTCTCATGGAATTTCAGAGTCAAGATATACTCAGTTAATTCACCCAAGTGCATACGTCGCTCCTTCTGCTTTAATTTCAAATGCTGTATTAATAGAGCCTGGAGTAATCATCAGCGCCCAGAGCCAAATTGATTTTGGGGTTTCCCTAAAGCGTGGCTGTAGAATTGGGCATCACAATACGATTGGTAGGTATACCGATATTAATCCAGGAGTTATACTTTCTGGAATGATCAACATCGGAGAAGGTTGTTTAATTGGTTCCGGGGCAGTTTTGAAAGACAACATCAGTATAGGTGCAAACACAACGATTGGAGTTGGAAGTGTAGTGACCAAAGACATTCCTGCCAATTGCATCGCATTCGGCAATCCCTGCAAAGTAGTTCGCCAAAAATGATCTCAAACGATTCTGTCCATCCAATAACTTCTTCTCCCTTGGTATCCATCTGCGTGCAGACGTATCAACATGAAAAATTCATTGCCCAGTGTCTGGATAGCCTATTAAGCCAAAAAACAGATTTTAACTTTGAAATTATAGTTGGTGAGGATGGCAGTTCGGACCGTACGGCCGAAATCTGTGATTCATTTGCGAAAAAATATCCGGACAAAATCCGTTTGTTCAAAAGAGATCCAAAAAACAAGATTTCCATTCGAGGAAAAAAAACCGGGCGGTTTAACTTCCTTGAAAATTTAAAGGCAGCTCGAGGGAAATACATATGTCTCTGTGATGGGGACGACTATTGGACGAACGTTAGGAAATTACAAAAGCAATACAATTTCTTAAATGAAAATCCTAAGGTCAGTTTAGTCTATTCGAGCTATACACATCAAAGACAAGACCTTAGCAGTGTTATTGAGCCAGTTGAGGAGAAAATATTTGAACCTGAAGAATTAAAAACCATACATTATCTAGGGCATGTTTCTACATGGATGTTTAGGAATGACCTTCAATCACTTTTGTCAAATCCTATTGTCTATAAAGCCTTCGCAATGGATATGGTTCTATTTGCTTATTTTAAAATTAAAGGGAAAATAGCTGGGCAGTCTTTTACTTCTTCGTTTTACCGATACAATGCTTCGGGAATGCTTCGCTCAAAGAAAAAAGTGGAATCTGCGAGAGATTTTGCTATGATACATTTTTATTTTTTCATATATATCCATCGTGATATCAAAACCCTTTTTACAAGCGGAACAGGGTATTTTATTAAAAGGTATTTGATAGCAATTTTCGGAAGTTAAGTAGGCAAACTAAGATTAGGTGGGCACAAAGGTTTACAAAGAAATTGCTAAAGCTATTCTCTAGTTAGATTAGCATAATCATAGCCCAGGCCTGCGATGGCTATCGGAGTAAACCCTGGGCTATGTTTTAGCAAAGTTCTAAAAAACCATTTTAATAATAGTATTGGGCTCTTGTGTAGAGATTAAATCTCGGCAGGGCTCACAAACTACTTCCGGTTGAAGTCTTCTCTAAGCTGTAAAACCTCCGTCGACAACATGGGTGGATCCTGTAACAAATTTACTTCGGTCTGATGCAAGGAAGAGAGCCATTTCAGCGATGTCTTTATTATCTGCATAGCGACCAAGAGGAATCATTTTTATAAAACTTTCTTTGACCGCTTCACCAGCTCCCGGTGCAAAACCTTCCTCCAAAGAACGCATCATTCGATTATCTACCGGGGAAGGATGGATTGTATTTACCCGGATGTTATCAGGCGCACCTTCCAAAGCTCCCGTTCTCATCAATCCTATCGTCGCATGCTTGCTGGCCACATAGGCTGAAACCTGTGCAGTTCCCCGTAGTCCCGCCACCGAAGAAGTGATAATCACGGAACCTCCGCCTCCTTGTTTGAGAGCGGCAAAACCATATTTCATTCCCAACCAAACTCCTTTGACATTCACTCCTATTACTTGGTCAAAAACCTCCTCAGGATATTCCGACATAGGTTTGACTACTCCCTCTACACCTGCGTTGAGAAAGATCACATCGATTTTTCCAAAGGTTTTGAGCGCCTCATCTGTATATCGCTTCACATCTGCAGATTTGGACACGTCTGCCTGAATGAAAAGGACATTTTTTCCCGTAAGTTCCTTTTTAGCCTCATCCAGATTTTTCTGGCTGAAGTCTACCAAAGCTATTCCCTTCGCTCCCTCTTTCAGAAAAAGTTTGGCAGTGGCAAGTCCTATTCCCCCTGCTCCTCCTGTAATAATTGCGAATTTATCTTTCAGTTCCATGATATAGTTTTTTTGGTTCGATCTAATCAATTTAACCAGTTAGATGAGGAAAAGTCCTGACATAAATCATGTCTACCAATTATATTTTCTCTAATCCCATTACTGATTCTCAATTGGTTTAATCTGCCATTACCTACGAAAAGAAAGTCTTCACGCGAATTGCAAATTGGACCTGCCATATTCACAACCTACGTCAGGTATTTCTATGAGCAATCGTAAATGGCTGAAGCCATTATTCTGTCAGGTTTCTACCTAAATAGCAAAGTTCTAAAGAAACCATTTTAATGGTTTTATTGGGCTCATTCGAATTACAAATTCTAAGTGATAGTAAGGTGTAGTTACCTTACAAGGTGAAGTAGCTTCCTTCTTCACACAACTCACTGACCTCTGATGTTAAAAAGCTGCGCTCTGAGGAGAACTGAGAGTCAGACGAGGAAAGCTACCTTTTGTCCGAGGTAAACAAGTTATCCTCCGAACATACCTGAGTATCTATTTTGGGTAATTAATCAGCTTCAGAGGGTAGTTGGGTATGAAATCGAAGTTGCAGAATAGCAAATTCTAAAGGATAGAAAGGTGTAATTACAAATTACACCTAGCGCTCTAAAAAGCATTTACGCTTAGTGGGGTTATTATTTCAAGAAGTATTTGAAAACAATTATTAGAATTTAGAGAAATCTCCATTAGGACTTTTGATTATCTTTATCCACTTTAGGCTGCTCAGCATTACTCTTTAAATGTGCTATATACCCTCCTTTTTTTTTCCATTTCATATAAAGGTAGAAGTTAAGAGGGTGGAGACCAAAGCTTTTCATAATTCGATGGAAAGGAGTAGCTATCATTCTTCGGATAGGATTATTACGGGTCTTGAAAACTTGATGATTGTAGTCACTTGAACTTTTCACTGCTGCTTTTTCTAATAGCCTTAGTTTAAATGCCAGATCATGTATTCTAGTGAAGAAATAATCATGTTCGAAACTGCTATTCTCTGTATAAAAACCTTTACGCACTGCACTATGAATAATGATGACTCCCACCTGCCGCGAAAAATGGAAAGCAATACCTTTTGAATGCGCACGGAAAAGCCATTCTTGCGAAGGAGTGACATATAAGTCCTTCTCCATTTTCCAATTTCCAATTTTTTTAGGAACAGAATGATGAATAAACCAAGTGGAGGCAATACTTTCTATGTACGGTGAAAATTTCCCGTGAGGATGCACTGCATACATTTCGGCAGCAAAGGAATTATTTTCTAGGTCTTGGGGAGTAGAAGGAGAAATCTTGATCCCAGGAACAATCATGAACTCTGCTTGAGATTGCATGATTTCCACCACACACTTACTTAAATGGTCTTTAAAGTAAAAGTCATCCTGATTCAGGAAAGCAATGTACTCTCCTTTCACTTTTCCGAGTGCTACATTGGTTGGCTTTGCTTGTTGACCACTATTTTGTTGCAAATTTGAAAAGGAAATCCGAGGATCATTAAAGCCTAGGACCATCTCCTCTGTATCGTCAGTACAGCAATCTCCAATCACGATCATCTCCCAATTTTGATAATCTGAATCGAGCACACTTTGCATCGCATAGCGAAGCACATGACTGGAATTATAGGTAGCTACTATAATGGATATCAGCGGACTTTTCAACGAGATTTAGTTTAGGGATTTTCCAGTAATCTGATTAGCAATTGTAACAGCCAGCAAAGGAATAATGGTGTACTTACCAGTATTGACAGTGTGGTAATTACCAAAGGATCGCATGCCCACTTCAGACCGGGTATGTAACTTACTTTCTGCAGAATCTACATCTTTATTGCCATGGGCGTATATCACGCCACCCACAGGACTGATGTCTTTAGGTTCGAATTTGAGCTTACTCAACTTCGGAATCCGAAGTGCAATTTTAGCCAAGCTTTTTTCAAATACTTCCATTCGTTCCTCTTCAGAATACTGAGAATCCCACTCAGGAGCCCGGTAATCTTCAGACCAACCTGTTCTCCCAACTGGATACCAAGACATAAAAAGCCCTCTATCTTTGAAATTTACAGTGTCCCCAAAAGGACCTTGTACAATGGTGAGAGATGGTAAATCATCAGCTTTTAATGGGATGAAGATCTTATTTCCAAATTTGTAACGATGTGACCATTTCTGAGGAGGTTCGATACCCATGGTTTTGTCTATAGCAAGCAACCCATTCCAAGTAGCATTAATCACCTCGGAATAGCTCTCCGAATCCTCCTTGGAGTCCCGAAGAAAATGCACTTTTAGGCTATTTCCCTGTTCAGAAACTGCCGTGACTTTGGTGTTGAGAAATAGATTAATATTTGGGTGCGAATCAATCGCTTCTGTAAGCTTTTTAGAAATAATTCTTGGCTCTACCGCGTATTCGGTAGTCTGAAAAACTGCAGACATATATTCTGGATTCGCAATATCTCCAATTTGGGAGTTTGCCAGCCTTGAGACTTCTAAAGATTCAAATAGATCGAGATAGTCTTTTTTGAAATGTTTTCTAGCCTCGGCAAAATAATCACTACAACGCTGATAATGTGCGGATACTTCTTCTGGGCTCATCAATGAACCGGTGTGAACACCGTAGTGAAAAGGTGTAGAAATAATATCTTCAGGGTTGATTTCAACCCATCGCTTCAAATAGGAAATGAAGTGTAATGCGCCATTAATCATCTCTTTAGCAGTATGAAAATCTCGATCCATCGCATATATCAGTCCTAGGTGAATCTTTCCTTCTTGGACATAACTTGCTTTTTTTACCGGAGCATTATTTTCTTCATAGACATCAACTGTATATCCACGATTTGCTAGCTCCAAAGCTGTGCAAACACCTAATCCTCCAGCACCAAGGATTGCAATTCTCTTATTTTTCAATTTGTGAAGTCTTATTATAGGTTAAAAATCATCAATCATTCGACTCAAAATTAGGCGAATTGAGCCCTAATCCCACTATAATCTATATAAACGGTCTAATTCGCCACATCCGAATTTAGTAATCAGGCTTTTCCGTTTATTCAAATGTTGACCTTTTTAAAAGTTGGATTCAAATACCTAGATTTTTTTGGCTTTGATAATGAAAAATTGTTTGTAGAAGATTGACTGTTATCCTGCTTCTCCAGAAGCCGGATAGGAATAGAATAAAACACCCGAGATGGGCGAAAAATTTATTGCTGTTACCATTAGCAAATCTTTCTGCTTGTCAGTTAACAAACTTCTATCAGAGAAGTAACATTATCTATAATTCACTAAATGCGACATTTTCACCCTTTGACAAACCAGCTGGCTACATAAGCTGTGAACGTTCCAAATAGACCTACACCAGTAGTCATTAGCACGGCAGCAATGAGCCTCCCTTCCAACGTCACGGGATAATGATCTCCGTATCCTACGGTGGTAATAGTCACAAATGCCCACCATAGTGCATCGCCGGCGGTGGTAATATTACTTTCTGGAGTCCGTTCAACCTGAAGAATAGTAATAGAGCAAAAAATGATCATCAATACAGCTACTATAATTGCGGAATTCAATGTACCCTGCGCTTTATTCTCAAAGTAAGAATCTAGGAAATCCTTGAGTGATTTAAATGCTTTTACTACGCGAAGAATCCTTACAAAACGTAAAAGTCTACCAATTCGGAATATATCTATCATTGGAATAGAAGCGACTAGATCTACCCATCCCCATCGCATGAATTTCAATTTGCTTTCAGCCTGATAAAATTGAACACAGAAGTCCAAGAAAAACACAATGCATATCGCAAAATCAAAGATTTGGAGCAACTTCTGAGTTTCTGGTGGTAGGTCTACGATAACCCCTATCAATAATGCTCCTAGAATATAGACTGACAGAAAAAGTATCAGGACGTTAAAAAAATTGGGTTTTGTCATTTATCAATTCACTTAAATAATATTTACCTCTAAAATACTGAAAAATATATTTTGACATTAAAGTTCTTTAAGCAAAGCCGTCATTTCTATAAGATCTTTTGAGGTAAATAATTCAATACTGAATAAGTGCTACTAATTATTAGAAAATCGTGGACAGTCTCCTAAGATCTTAAGAAATCTCCACTCTCCAATTGACCTCGCAAATCGTAAGTCGTAAGTCGTAAATTATGTAAAGACTGCTTCATATTCATACCCCACCATTCGCAGTGACATAATTCCAAGATCTCAAATCCCCCAAAATTCCCTTTCTACCCCAGAATCCCTATTTTTGCCCCGCATGCTTCAAGATTTCGATCCATTATCCTTTGATCTCCCTGTAGCGGAGATTATTCCTCAAGTTAAATCCCAGCTTTCTACCGCTAATTCTTTAATAATCCAGGCACCTCCAGGTGCGGGAAAGAGTACACTCCTGCCCTTGACTTTACTAGATGAACCTTGGCTAGCTGGGAAGAAGATCATTATGCTGGAGCCTAGGCGATTGGCTACCAAGACCATTGCTCAGCGCATGGCATCTATGACGGATACCAAGTTGGGAGATCTGATCGGCTATAGAATTCGCTTTGAATCAGCTATTTCAGCCAATACTAGACTGGAAGTAATCACAGAGGGAATTTTGACCCGTATGCTTCATTCGGACAATGCGCTGGAAGATGTGGGCTTGGTGATCTTCGATGAGTTTCATGAGCGAAATCTTCACTCTGAAGTAGCTTTGGCATTGATCCGTGAAGTGCAACAAGTACTAAGACCTGATCTTAGAATACTGCTGATGTCTGCGACTATAGATGCCAAGGTTCTCTCCGGTATGCTTAAGTCCACCGTGATCGAAAGTAAGGGTCGTCAGTATCCTGTGGAAGTGAATTACATGAATGAGGTCGATCAATATTCGATTGGGGAAGATGCGGCGCGACAGATTATTCCATTGACCAAAGTTCATGAGGGGGATTTTTTGGTTTTCCTTCCTGGGCAAGGAGAGATCCGAAAGGCACAGGAAATTCTTAGAAAAGCACTCCCTGATGATCTCGTGCTTCCTTTATATGGACAGCTATCCCCAGCAGATCAGAACAGAGCAATTATGCCTCATCCTTCTGGGAAGCGGAAGATTGTGCTTTCCACAGACATTGCGGAGACTTCTTTGACTATTGAAGGAGTGAAAGTGGTTGTTGATTCAGGCTTCGCCAAATCATCCAAGTTTGATCCAAGATCAGGTTTATCACGCTTGGTTTTACATAGAATCAGCAAGGATTCCGCAGATCAACGAAGCGGTCGTGCAGGTCGATTGACTGCCGGTCATAGTTATAGACTTTGGACGAAAGCCATTCAAAATCAGCTAAATGAGTACCGCACGCCAGAGTTGATGGAAGCAGACCTAACAGGTTTGGTTCTGGATATGAAAGCCTGGGGCAAGCAGGAAATTCGCTCCATGACTTGGCTTACTCCTCCTCCGGCTGGCACTTTAGCTTTAGCAGAAAAGACACTGGAGTCAATAGAAGCTATAGTAGAAGGAGAACTGACGCCACATGGTAAGGAGGTTCACAAGTTGCCAACCCATCCACGAATTGCTCACATGCTGATCAATGCGGCTGAAATAGATCAGCTGGGTTTGGCTACAGATATCGCGGCGATCTTGGACGAGCGTGATCCGCTAGGGCCAGATGCCGGAGTGGATTTGAATTTGAGAATAGAAGCGCTTCGCAGATATAGGAAGCACGATGTGAGCATAGCTGGTATCAAGAAGATAGAAAAGATGGCGGCATCCTATCGTCGAATGTTTGCTATTCAGCCAGAAAGTGGACCAGTTGATCCTTGGCAGACGGGCTTACTCCTAGCCTACGCGTATCCTGAACGGATCGCAGCAGCTCGACCTGGAAACAATGCCCAGTTTCAATTGGCAAACGGGAAAATCGCTCAGATTGGTCACAAGGATGATCTGGCGCACGAATCTTGGCTTGCAGTTGCACATGTAGATGCCCGAGAAGGAATGGGTAAAATCTGGATGGCTGCTCCTATCAATCCCAAGGATTTGGCACCAATGCTGAAAACCAAAGAGGTATTGAAATGGGATAGAAAGAAAGGTGGTTTACAGGCACATTCTGAGATAAGAATAGGATCGATTATCCTGGGAACTCGGCCTTTGGCAAAGTATTCTGACGGAGATGTGACAGAGGCCATTCTGGAAGCTATACGTGAGGATGGGGAGTATTTGCTGGATTTCAATGAAAATGTGGAGCAATTGATTCTGCGTGTGCAAAGCATGAAAAGTTGGTATGCAGATCAGAACTGGCCTGATTGGTCAGTAGCTACTCTCTGCGAAAAGCCGGAAACTTGGATTGAACCTTATCTGCAAAACATCACCAAAAACGACGATTTCAAGAAGCTGGATCTTGCTCAGATTCTCTTTAGCAGTCTTGATTTTGAACTTCAAAAACAACTCGACCGATTAGCTCCGGAAACGGTAGAAGTTCCTTCGGGAAGTAAAATCAAACTTGAATATAGAACGGAGGACATTCCGCTTCTGTCGGTGAGACTACAGGAATTGTTTGGTCTGTTAGAAACTCCCAAAGTCAATAATGGTAAAGTCAATGTGTTAATTGAAATGCTTTCTCCAGGTTATAAGCCAGTTCAGCTTACCCAGGATCTGAAAAGCTTTTGGCAGAATGGGTATTTCGAAGTGAAAAAGGAATTGAAACGACGCTATCCAAAACACGAATGGCCCGAGAATCCATTGGAAGCTCAGGCCATACGGGGAGTGAAAAGAAAATATTAAACCTCCACTAAAACAGGTTTATCTAAGTAATCGAGAAATTGAAGGAATGAAGCAATTGTAAATGGAGTCATTTCGTCACAATTTATTTTCTCCAGAAATGACTGACGAAGAATCGGATAGTCTTCTGGATTATATAATCTGCTGAGTGCGGTAGAACGAAAAGCTGATTCCACCAAATTACAAGCTTCAAAAGGGTTCTCTTTGTGATGTAGAAATTCCTGCTCTAACACTATAGGATCGATCATTTGATCCAACCATCTGAACCCTGTATCCAAAAAGAAGTTTTCGGAAGAAATAATCGCTTCAGGTAATTCGATGTCGTCAGATAGTATAATTTTTTTAGGGTACATATCCCCCAAATTGTCCGGAGTCTGGACTAGAGTAATTGATTGTTCAGCGTAATTATTAAGCGTAGGAATGTATTTATGGATCAACTCTTCGACAGCATTAATACGAATACCTAAATGGTACTCAATATAAGTTTCCGCCGATCCTTCTACAAAATGCACGAAAATAACCTGCTTACCATGAGGAAAAACCTTCTCGAATAGTAATTGAGATTGATTTAAGACAAAGCCATTATCTATAAAAAACTCTGAGTGCAAACAGACGACATCCATTTTTCGCATGATGAAATTCTTTTTATTGTATTAATAAACACAATAATGATGCGAATGTTGTTTAATCCTCAGAAAATAATTCTCTAATCTCTGTTAAAATTGGTTCTACCTCTAGTTTTTTCAGTTCCAAACTTCCTTCATCCTCTGGATTGTGCAAGTAGTGATTCCAGTGTTTTTCAGCCTTTCTAAGTGTACGCGGTGTCATATCAAATTCCACTTCGTCCAGGTACATCTTGGCAAGGGTTTGTGCTTTAAAATTACCGAAGAGAAAAACTCTAAAAATATCTACAAAGCGTTGGCTCAAATCAAACTCCTCCAACACCTGAACAAATGCCCCTTGATGAGCTCTATTCTTTTTGTCATTAATCGCCTCAAAAATCGCGTCGAGAGACTCCTCGTTGAATGCAGACAGAGAAAGTGCCCGGCATGCCAGATACGCAACTTCCCAGTTGTCACCTTTCACTAGTTCGATCACTTTATCTCTTCCGCTTTCATCCAGATTTTTTCCCAGTTTGTCTGCAAAATAGAAAGCTTCCTTTTCATTAGGATCGCTCATACGCTTGATTAAGCCTTGGATTTCCTCGTCCATGATTTTTCGGTTTATTTGTGCAAATATAATCGAAAAGCCTCCCCCGCTATGATTTCCGGCAATCCAAAGTTAATTACTCTTGAAAAGTACCAGTCCATTCTGGTAGTATCCGAAAAGGAAGGACTGCATGGAACCTTCGAAGTGGCTAAGCATCAATGGGTAATTTCTAATTCGGACTCTTGGCTAGCCAAAGTTTCACTTCCTTGGAATATGCAGGCAAGTGCTTCCGGGATTTTATCTGTAAAGGACGATTTCCATTTGGCCTTAGTAATGATCCGAGCCGGAATTGCCGTTACCGGATACTTTCACAACGGTGAAATGCTGGATCACAAAGTATTCCGAGCCTATATGGTTCGCCAAAAGCAAGGAAAAAGTCAGATCAAATACCTGAAAACAAAAGGAAAATCAAGAGCTGGCTCCAGACTGAGACTGGGAGAATCGGAGCAGTTTTTTGAGGAAATCAACGAGCGTCTACAGCAATATAATAAAGACTATGCGATCACCACTTGGGGCATCAGCTGTGGCAAAACCCTGTGGCCGTATTTCTTCGGAAGTGATATGCCTACTCCTTTTTCGAAGAATGCAGAAAACTTGATCAGCATCCCCTTCCATGTGCAGCAGCCTGACTTTGCAACCTTACAGGAAATCCACAAGAAGTTGAATGGGATTCATTTGACACTTTCTGAAAAAGGGCAAGAGATTTTTGATCAGCCAGATACCACAGAATCAAATAACCTTAATGATGAGGATGATTGGTGAGAGAATGATCAATTTTCAATGGTCAATTTTCAAATTCAATGATCAAAACCCTTTGTTCTCTTTGTCACTTTTGTGGTAAAGATTTCTTTTTCACCATAAAGAAACAAAGGACATAAAGATTTAGTAATGAGAATGATTTCCGTTGATGCGGGCGTATTTCTATGCTTTCCGTTGATTCTATGTGGTTTGAAAAAAAAATTAACCACATAGAATCATAGATTTTTATAGCGTGAAATGATAAGATTACGCTTCAATACGAACTTCATTCCTTTGCTCTCTTTATGCCTTTGTGGTATTAATTTTTCACCACAAAGGAACAAAGATCATAAAGTATTATGTAGTGGGATTGATTCCCAATGATGTGGGCGTATTTCT
>Ga0123337_10000893_pt1 | contig 43871 bp, 37 predicted proteins | sample frozenSSSSmetaG_FD_89792 | JGI IMG/M metagenome (GOLD analysis project Ga0123337, IMG submission 89792) | Glacier valley bacterial and archeal communities from Borup Fiord, Nunavut, Canada, to study Microbial Dark Matter (Phase II) -... | ecosystem: Environmental > Aquatic > Freshwater > Ice >... | reverse complement strand
GGCACCGTCGCATTCTCTCCCTCTCCCTTTAAGCCAAAATTGACCGGAGGCTGAGCGCAGTCGAAGCCTGATTGAACATACGTGCAGATATCCGAATACACATATTTTGTAATGTTTTAAAAATAAATCAACAATAAATTCTTGGTTTACAGTGAACCAGAGTTCATTCTTTAGAAGTCAAGTTTCACTAGGGGGGCACCCAAGTGGAATTGCACATAGGTACACATTTTCCGCCCCTGCAAATCCTTTAATCCAATTTCTCTACTCGTGTAGGCGTGTCTTCTCCGCTGATAATAGTCTTACTACTTAGTGCGATTGCCTTGATGACTTCGGTCATGTTGTCCATGTCCAAAGTACCGATCTCATCGCTTGCTTTATGGTAATTAGGCTCGTCGTTTGGAGCTTCTTCCATTTTGGAAGTGGAGATGGTATGAGCAGGAACTCCCAATTCTGCTAAGGTTCTGTTGTCACTTCGATAAAATAAGTTTTGCTTAGGGTATGGATCTGGTTCAAAATGGAATTTAGAACCTACTAGATTTTTTTGAAGTATTTCTCCCATGGAGCTCTTTTCAAAACCGGTGATGTAGGCAGAATTTGGTCCCCATTTGCTGTCTGTGCCGATCATCTCAATATTGAACATGGCAACCACCTTGTCTGGATCTAGCTGCTTACTGAAGTAGGTACTTCCAAATCCTCCAGATTCTTCCGCTGTGAATGCGACAAAGATTAGTGTGCGCTCATTGTCTTTAAGTTCGTTGAAATATTTCCCAAGCATCATTACAGCGGTGGTTCCTGCGGCATTGTCATTTGCGCCGTTGTAAATGCTGTCTTGCTTTGCATCAGGTCTACCTATACCGATATGGTCGTAATGTCCTCCGAAAACTACATATTCATCCTTTCTAGACTTACCAGGAATTACTCCGACCACATTCTTTAGCGGTTGCTTTGTTACCGTATTTTTAGCGGTTAGTGCTAGAGACTTAGGGTCCAAATTGTCTGTCATTATGAACACTTGAGAATACTCAGTTGGGAATTTTGCTCTGCCAGCTATCCTTCCCAATCTAGCAAAGTTAGCCGCATGTGCTGGGTCTATCAGCACCACTACATTCTTATCGGCACGTAATACTGGGAATACCAACTGATTGAAATTAGCATCCTTGGCGACTTTGACTAGTTCGTAATCCGTAAGCGATTTTACTTCTACAGATTCTGAAGTAGAATTCACAGTCACGTTACTAGTGCTTAATGCTTCCTGATCCAAACTTCCATTGATTGTGCTAGGCGAAGCTTGCAGCATATCGAAACTCTGCATATACGAGTCATTTCCACCGAAAAACTCTAAGCCACTTTTCTGGAACTCTGCAGCAATAAAGTCAGCAGCTTTGTCCAGTTCTGGAGTGAAAAGTTGCCTGCCTTTCATGTCATCAGCAGAAAGCACGGTTTCAATACGCTCTACTTCTGATACATTAATTATAGAGCCTATTTTCGGGGTACAGGAATACAAAGCCGTACCAAGAATAGTGAGGGATAAGAGTATTTTTTTCATTTGGGCGAAAAGCTTGAATCTTAGTAATTGAGGATAAAGTAAAGATTGTCTTTTTCTACCAGTAATAGAATCTATTTATATAAATGGGGTATCGATCTATTCAGGAAGAAGTATGCCTATCGCGTGGTGCAGAGGTGACTGCTTGGTTTTTATTCCTTAAAATCCAAGCAGCCTTGCCTCCGACTTTTCTCCACACAAAATCTTGTTAGGGTTAAGATTTTCTTCTCACTTATAACGTAGCAATCGGAGCGTTAATTTTCGGAGATTGTATTAAAAAGCTTTAAAAGATGTTAAGTCTAAACCCAATTACCTAGCACACCAATTTATACCCAAATCCTCTCACATTTAAGATCTGGATTTGAGGATCTTCCTGGAGCTTTTTGCGAAGCTTGGTGATAAAGACATCCATACTGCGGGCATTGAAAAAGTCATTTGATCCCCAGATCTGTGTCAGAATCAAGCTTCGATCGGTGATTTGATTGGCATTTTCCAGGAGGATTTTTAATAGCTGGGATTCACGGGCAGTGAGATGGCACTCTTCATTTTCTAGCTTTAAAAGCTGTTTTGTAGCGTGAAACTTATACTTTCCCAAATTGAGCCAATCGGACTGGTTTTTACGGAGTTGTAGGCGGTTAAGTTGAGCTTTGATTCGGACTATGAGCTCCTCCATACTGAATGGTTTTCGTACGTAGTCATTGGCTCCTAATCCAAAGCCTTTGAGTACATCCTCTGTTTGAGATTTGGAAGTCAGAAAAATGATTGGAGTGTAAGGGTCGGTTTTTCGAATTTGCTCAGCGAGGGTAAATCCATCTTTTTTAGGCATCATCACATCCAAAACCAGTACGTCAGGTTTGGACTTTTGATAACTGTCCCAAGCTTGTAGTCCATCGGCGCAAAGAGTTACTTGAAACTCCCGGCTTTCAAGACTTTCCTGGATGATCATACCCAAGGCCATTTCATCTTCTGCTAGTAAAATCTTGATTTTGCTCATGGCCAAGTCGTGATAAAAGATGTGCTCTTTGCAGATGATTCCAGCTCTATTTTGCCGTTATGTTTTTCGATGATCTTCTTCACATAATATAGCCCTATACCAAAGCCTTTCACATCATGGAGATTTCCTTTCGGGATTCTATAGAACTGTTCAAAAACTCTTTCTTTATGATCATTACCAATGTTTCCACCATTATCCCAAATCCGGATGCGAGTATTTGTGCCTTGATCAACAGTAATCCGAATCTCCTCACCACCATACTTGAGGGCGTTGTCCAGTAGATTGGATAAGGCATTCTCGAAGTGGAAAGGATCAACATTGATAGCCGATATTTCCGAAGGGACCACTAGTTCTATTTCTTGCTCAGGTGACAAGGTTTGGAACTTCTGCACCAAGGATCTAAGCAGAGGGATAGGATCAATTTCCTCTTTCTGTAAAATAAACTGTTCTGAATCCAGCGTGGCAGTTTCCAGAAGTTTCTCCACCATCAAGTTCAATTTGAGCAGCTGACTTTTAGATATTCCGAGGTACTTCTTAGTCTTCTCCGGATTGTTTTCAGGATTGAATAATTCTATTCCTTCAATTGCGGAAAGAGTCGTGGCTATAGGCGTTTTGAATTCATGGGTGATATTTGCGATCAGATCTTCCTTGATCTCGGCGATTTCCTTTTGGTTTTTGATGGTTTGGTAGAGGTAATAAAATGCTCCTGTGATAATCAGAAGAAAGATAACTGACATAAGAATATCCAGGACGCCTCGCTTTAGAACTGTTAAAGCTGTGTTTTCAAAGTACATTTCAAGCTTTTCACCACGAGGCAAAAAAGTGGATTTTGAAACGGTGGAAAATGGCATTTCGGTCAAAGCCGGATAGTTAAACGATCCTGAAATAGTGTCACGATCGTAGTGCAGCAAGCCGTAATTTATAGTGATGTCTTTTCTATCCAATTCATCCTTTACCAGCGCGCTTATTTTCTCGAAATCCAGTGAATCCCGTGTAATGGATATAATGATTCGATTGGTTAAAAGCTTGAGATTGCTGATGCTATCGGCTGCATTCAGGCCTCGAAATATATTGATGCTTTGAATCTTTTCAGGATGGATGTTTTTCAGTGTGTCTGTATAGGCTTCGAAGCGAAGGTTTTGTGTCTCGTCCAGATTCCCAAACCAATCAGCACTCGAAGTGTCTCCAGCTTCCATTTTTTCGAGAGTCTTCATAAGTATTTTACTCTCTCCAATTTTTTTGAAGAAATCATTCTCGGTACTATCATTTGCCACTTTGCTGGTGGTACTTAGCTTAAAGCTAGAACTATTGTTTTCCGTCAAAGTAATCACATCAGTTTTTGCTAAATCTGCAAAGTAAATTTCCAGGGCATTATCCAAACTCTGCTGTATATCAGCAACAAGCTGACTTTCGTTTTGCTTGAATTGGGTGTAGTTTCTATAAATCTGCACACCTATACTGACCATCAATGTGAGGGCAATCAGAACTCCTATTCGCTTGAATTGTAGCTTTTTCACAGGGCTAAAGTAGATGCTAAGAAATATATAAAACCGAATGTTAACACACGTTAACACTGGTTAACTCAGTTGTAGGGGTAGTTTGTATTGGTTTGTAGTAACTAATTTACTGCTATGAACTTACGATTACTATTTCTCGCCTTCGCCCTGATGGGCTCGATTATCACAGCCACTGCTCAAGGTCTTACGGGTAGAGCATTTTACAAATCTTCTTCCAAGATTTCATTTTCTATGGATAGTACCAAAATGGCTCCTGATGTCATGGCAGACCTACAGAAGCAATTGAAAAAGCAAATGGAGCGTGAATATGTACTTACTTTTTCTCAGACAGAATCTAACTGGAAGCAAGTAGAAAGTCTAGGAGGCGGTCCAGCTACAGCCTCTTCCGGCGGGGCAACTATCATGATCAGTACGGGTAATCAGGATAAACTACTCTATAAGAATGTGGCAGAGCAAAATTATATAGAGGAAGAGGATCTGATGGGAAAAGGTTTTCTGGTGAAAGATAGCCTGAGGAATTACGATTGGGAATTGACTGGAGAAAGCAAAAAAATAGGTGACTACACTTGCCAAAAAGCCATCTATTCGAGGATTGTTGATAGTAAAGTTTTTTCTATGGGTAAGGATGAAATGGAAGCTAGTAAGGATACTGTGAATGTGACTGCCTGGTTTACCATGCAAATTCCTGTGAGCCATGGACCAGATGATTTTTGGGGATTACCGGGATTGATCCTAGAATTACAAAACAATGGAATGACTTACATCGCAGAGAGAATTGTATTGAATCCCAATGATCCAGTAAAAATAGAAATCCCTAAAAAGGGAGAAATGATCAGCAGAGAAGATTATCAAGCACTTTCCGAAGAGAAGATGAATGAGATGATGAAGAGGTATTCGGGCAAGCCAGGAGATGGTAATCAGATGACTATCAAAATCGGGAATTGATTCTTTCGGAAACTATACTCATGTTTTTTCTAAAGCGCTTTTTAGCAATTGGGTTTTTCTTCCTGATTGCCCTTCCTTCTTTTTCCCAAAACAAAAACCTGATTGGTCAGGTGCTTGATAGCTTAAATCAGCCGATTGCCTATGCCAATGTGGTAGCTGTGAACCAAACTACGCAGAAGATCGGTGGCTTTAGCATCAGTGATGGGGAAGGCCGATTTAAGATAGGATTGGCGCTCGGGTCTGAATATTTGCTTCGTGTTTCTTTTGTTGGGTACAAGCAATTTGAAGTGAAAATCTCCGAGTGGTCTGACGAGGAGCAAATAAAAGTCATCCTGAGTCAGGACGAAACCATACTCGATCAAGTGGAGGTAGTGACGGAACTGCCGATCACCATGAAAGGAGATACACTGACTTATAAGACTGATGCATTCACCACAGGTACGGAACGTAAGCTCAAAGACGTGCTTGAAAAGCTTCCAGGATTCGAAGTTGATGATAATGGGGAAGTGAAGGTCCAGGGAAAAAAAGTGGATAAGGTAATGGTGGATGGCAAGAACTTCTTTGATGGAGATACCAAACTAGCTACCAAAAACCTTCCTGCAAATGCGGTGGATAGGGTACAAGTTTTGAAGAATTTCAATGAAGTAGGACCGGTCCGAGGATTGGATAATGACGAAAGTCTAGCACTAAATATTCAACTCAAGGAAGGGAAGAAGAATCTCGTATTTGGTGATTTGACAGCTGGAGTTGGGCTAGAAGAAAGGTATTTGGGACATGCGAATGCATTTTACTATTCGCCTAAAGTGAATCTCAATCTGATTGCCGATGCCAATAATGTAGGAGAATTGGCTTTTACTCTTCAGGATTATTTTAGGTTCAGTGGTGGATTGGCTGGTTTGGCAGGAAAGTCTGGTTCTTCGCTGAGTGTAAGTTCGGATGATCTAGGTATTCCTATGGCGCAGCGTAATAATGCCCGTGATTTGAGAACCGAGCTTGCGGCAGTGAATTTGAATTATAATCCGAGTTCAAGATGGAGGCATTCAGGTTTTGTAATAGGTTCAGCTTCCAAAAATAAACTGGGTTCAACTTCCCAAAGAACGTATTTGAGATCCGATGAAAACAATCAGGAAACGCTGGTTTCAGCAAGTACAGTCGAGAATAAATCCGGCCTGATGAAGTATTCGGTAACTTTTACACCTAAGGAAGAAACCTATGTAAAGTATAGTGTTTTTGGGAAGTTGGCCGATATAGCTAATCAGAATTTCCAAGATTCAGATTTTGGGCAAACACGTCAGCAGATTTCTAGCTACCAAAGTAGGCAGCCTTATGCGGTACAGCAGAAAGGGGAGTGGTTTCATGCTCCTTCGGATAAAAGAGTCTTTTCCATGGAAGTGAACTGGGAGAAAAAATACCAGAATCCACTCTATGATTTGACTACAAACCAAAAGCCTTTTAGTGGAATTGTACCTATTTTGGATCGAGATACCTATCGTTTTCTGCAAAATCAGGACATTAAAACCCGCACGATTGAGGGAGCTTTCAACTATTACCTGATACTGAATCCCACCAATCATATCAATTGGAGTTTGGGATACACGGATACCAGACAAGAACTTGTTGGAGATGTGAAGCAGGTGGACACTTCCGAGGAAGCTGATTTTGGTGTTTTTGAAAATGACTCCCGTTTTAACTTTCAGGATTTGTATTTCGGTATGACTTACAAAACCAAATGGAAGTCAGTAGTGATCAGTCCTTCGCTTTATCTCCACAGATATGCTTGGAATGATGTGCAAATGGAGGATGAGTTGAGCAATGATAAGCTTGTGTTACTTCCGGGAATGTATGCCAAGTGGAGCATCAAATCCAATCGCTCGCTCACTTATCGCTTCAGCAATCAGGCGAATTTTATGGATATTCAGAAGCTTGCCCAAGGCCTGGTGGTATCGGATTACAATTCGATTTTCCGGGGAAATAGGCAATTGGACAACGGCTTGTTTTACACCCAATCAATTGGATACAATCATTTTGATTTCTTTTCGGCACTCAATCTTTTTGGAAATCTGACTTGGTCTAGAAAGCACCAAGATCTGGTGAACACTACCACTTTTGCTGGTATCAATCGGATCATGAGCATTCAAAACATTGACCCTATCAATGAAACACTGACTGGAAGCCTGCAGGCAGATAAGCGATTTCAGTCATTCAAATTAAGTGGTGGAGGAAATTGGAATACTTATTCTACCAATAGTCTTGTCGATCAAAACCTGATTAATAACAGTCAGTTTGCGCACTCGTACTTCTTCAAATTCACTAGCACGTTTATGAAAAAAGTAGAGGTTGATTTGGGATATACCTGGGATCAGAATTTCTATAAGTCCACGAATGCTAAGAATACCTTTAGTACTCACAGTCCGAAAATCGAAATTGACTGGGATATCTGGAAGGGGCTGAAGCTAAATGCAGATTACACGTACAATGCATATTTGAACAAGGCTTCACAGACCAAAAGCGAGTTTGACTTCTTCAATGCTTTCATCAGCTATCAAGGTAAGTCTAGCCCTTGGGAATTTAGATTTACGGTTTGGAATATACTGGATACCAGATCCATCCGCAGAGATAGTTTTACAGAGAACTTGATCAGCACCTATTCCTATTTGGTTCAGCCGAGGTATGGCTTGTTTACTGTGAAGTGGGATATTTGATAGCGGATGACCGAAGACCGGTGACCGAAGTGGCCTTAATAGGTGAGTTTAGCTAACCTTAAGATGCTTTGGGCTTCAGTTTAGAGAAAAGTGGGAATAGTTGCTGATTACTTTTTAGCCAAAATCTTAAACAAGAAAGGCCGGGATATCCCGGCCTTTTCTCTGTTGTAGATCAGTGATTACTCACTTGCTATTAGTTTCACGTCAAGCTCTACGTCGTCATAGATTAGCTTATCAGCTAGGTTTTCGAAGTAAGATCCTGAGCGGAACTTGATATCATAGTGTGTACGATCAAATGTCAACTTTCCAGTTGCGGTGATTTTACCTGCATTTACCGCTACTGTAGCTGGAAAAGTAACTGGCTTAGTGATTCCTTTGATAGTAAGATCTCCAGTGAGTACGTAGTCTTTCCCATTACTGGTTTTTGCTTCTGTGATCTTGAAATTTGATTTGTTGTGTTTTTCTACTGAGAAGAAATCATCCGACTTTAGGTGATCTGTTAGCTTTTTGTTCATACCTGCATCGGTAAGATCTTCCACTGTTAAGCTGGTCATGTCCATCTCGAAAGTTCCGCCAAGGATTCTCCCGTTTTGATAATCCAACGAGGCAGAAGTGATAGGTACCTTGCCATGATGCTGACCGGTTACTTTTTTAGCAGTCCAGTTGATCGTACTTTCAGCTGTATTCACCGTAGCCATTTCTGGAGCAAATGAGAAGGCTGTAAAAGCTAAGGTAAACAGTAAAGTAAAGATTTTCATACGTGTTGAAATTGGTTGATAAAGTGAAATTTGGTTTGAATAAAGTAAGACGGAGTTAAATGGCGTAAGGTTCTGTAGCCTAGTTACTTTTAGGTTGATTTTTTAAGGTGATATATTTAGTGAAGGCATACTTGTGCCATCTATCCTATTGGGAAAGTGTTTGTTGTTAGGATAAGTGAGGGTTGTCAATAAGCAAGCAAGGCAGCGGCAGCCACTATACCATCCTGCGCCGAACTAGCGCCAGAGATACCTATGGAGCCTACAATGATTCCGTCTTTAAAAATAGGTAAACCGCCTTCTATAGCTACAGCATTTGGTAGTGTGGCTATTCTTGCCCCTCCTTCCGCTTTCATAGCGTCTTCAAAAACTTTTGTCGGACGTTTGAAATAGGCTGCCGTCTTTGCTTTGCCTATGGCTACATCTATACTCCCGATCTGTACTCCATCCATTTTACGAAGCGATATCATATGTCCTCCAGCATCCATTACCACAATCACCATGTTCCATCCCTCTGCTTTTGACTTAGCTTCTGCAGCATCGGATATGCGGGTTGCGTCTTCCAGACTTAGGTAAGGTTGCATCTGGGTTTGTGCATGGGTGAAAAATGGAACCAAGAATAGAAGGATAATCAATAACTTTTTCATATTGATATAAGGTTGAGGTGAATTTTAAAAACGTCTTTCAATTTAAGAATTATTTGGAGGTATTAATGAAAGCATTATCTTGATAAGTGTATTAGTTTTCAAATCCTTAACCTAAAATCTATGAATTTTATCTCGAGAAGAACCACCTTGAAATCACTTGCCCTAGGCGCTGGAGTGAGTATGGTTTCTCCTTTTAGCGTTTTGTCTTCGACCAAGCCTGAAAAGGAGAAATTAGGAATAGCCCTAGTTGGACTGGGATATTATAGTACAGATCTCCTCGCTCCGGCATTAGAAAAAACAGAAAAGTGTTACCTCGCTGGTATCGTCACGGGCACACCATCCAAAGCAGCAGTGTGGAAGACGAAGTATAAAATTCCTGAGAAAAATATTTATGATTACGAATCCTTCGACTCCATCGCTGATAATCCAGATATCGATGTGATTTATATCGTATTGCCACCTTCCATGCATAAAGAGTATGTAATCCGCGCGGCTAAAGCCGGTAAGCACGTCTGGTGTGAAAAGCCTATGGCTGTGACAGTAGATGAGTGTCAGGCTATGATAGATGCTTGTAAGCAAGCCAATGTTTCTTTGTCTATCGGATACCGATGCCAGCACGAACCAAACACAAAGGCATTTCAGAAAATTGTAAAAGATCAGAGTCTAGGGAAAGTGTTAGGCTTGGATTGCGCAGCAGGATATAGAGAAAACAGAACAGATCACTGGAAGCAGAAGCGAGAAATGGGTGGAGGGGTGATTTACGATATGGGTGTTTATTCAATTCAGGGGGCGAGACTTGGGGCAGGAATGGAGCCTATTGCCGTGAACTCTGCTAAAGTATGGACAGAGAGGCCTGATATTTATAAGGACGGCTTGGGTGAGATTGTAGAAGCAGAGTTGGAATTTCCAGGAGGTGTTATAGGTACAATCAAGACTTCTTTTGGAGAAAATATGAATTTCCTCAATATCAACTGTGAAAAGGGTATGATAGAGATGGCTCCGTTTTCAGCCTATGCTGGAAACAAAGGGAAAAGTCCGCTTGGTGAAATTAATTTCCCATTTCAGCAGCCAATGGAACAAGTATGGCAGATGGATGACGATGCCCAAACTATCATGGACGGAAAACCACAAGCTGTGCCTGGAGAAGAAGGACTTCGGGATATACGCATCGTTCAGGCTATACTTAAATCAGCGGAAACTGGTAAAAAAGTGTTGGTTTAAGTCCATTCCAATCCTTTTTGGGTATTGAATAAGCCAATTTGGGGAGTACAAGAGCATTTTTGGCGTGTTCTTAAATTCAATTTTTAGTAGGAAATATTGCTGAAAATTGAAAAAAATGAAGGTTTTAATGAAAACATCATTTTTATGCACTAAAAATTAAAAATAAACGCCAAAAGACTTCTAATGGCATTATAAATGATGTTTATTGTATCTAAGTATAATTTATAACCAACCAATAAAATAATTATGAGCAGACACCAAGAAGTTAAAGATTTGGTCGATTCTTTAGAAGGAGACTTTGCGAAATTTTACGAAAACGGTAACAAAGCAGCCGGAACTAGAGTAAGAACTGGTATGCAAGCGATCAAAAATCTTGCACAAGAAATCAGAGCTGAAGTTACAGCGAAGAAAAACGAGGCTAAGTAATCTACTTAGTCACTTATTATAAAAGCCCCGAAAAATTAGTTTTTCGGGGCTTTTGCGTTAATAGGAATTACTTTAGTATGAAGATCCAGCTTCTGTTTTTCGAGGTTAAAAGGATTCGTTGATATTGAGGTAAAAACCTGAATTGCCTTTTTGTCCAAAGCCGTAGTCAGCCGAAATGGTAGTTCGGTTTTCTTTATTGATCATCACCCTAAGCCCCAGACCATAGCCAGGATTGATTTTTGTAAAAATGTTTTCCTGAGTAAGTTTACTCCCGAAGCTAGCTGCATTCACAAATACAGTTCCGCCAAAAGTCTCTTTGTTTTTTTGCAGGGGAAATCGATATTCTACTTCTGAATAAACCATACTTTCCCCTCTGAATCGACCTTGAGAATATCCTCTACCCGAGCGTCCAAACATATCATATCCAATGGATGGTAAAGCCATGTAGGGTAGATTTCCTGATACCAGGAAATTGGCATAACTCCATAGCGCTACTAAATGACGCTTTCGCTTTTCACTCAACGGAAAATAGTGACGGTAATCGAGTAGGAGAGTGGAAGATGACTGATTTGATCCTAAAAATTCCGGATTGATTTTATAAGAGACTAAAGCAAAATTGGTCTCATATGGAGATACTGCCAAGTCACGGTTTTCCATCACCGCATTCAAAGTAATCCCTGAAAGAGTGTTTTTATCTAAATTAAGCCCCTTGATCTGATTGTAGAAATCATTTGAGAAAGTCAGTTGCTGAGGCGCTTCACCATCTATAAAGTTTTCTATTTTGGAATAGATATCAAGATGATAGCCTACTCCTAGATAAAACTTTGAAGTAGAAATCCGCTTAAGTACGGTCTCGTAAAACCTGACCCAATTGTAATTCATTTGTTGTTCACCCTGCCAGACGCCTAATTGGTTTGGGTTTTCTTCCGGCAAATTTGGAGTAGAACTTCCTAATCCGAAAGTAGGCTGAGATGTAATGAAAAAACGCCAATCTCCTACTAAAATCCAGCTGTCATCTGCAAGGAAAATATTGCTTCTGGAGCTCACCAGCCACTGTTTTTTTGTGGTGTAGAGTAAGTTGCCTACCAAGTTAGATAGGTGAGTGTTTTCTGGATCGCCCATCCTCCATGTAGCTGATGGAGCAATACCAAATAGCCAGCCATTTGCAGGGTTGGAGGCAATGGCTGGTAAAGGAATTAATTTAAAATCTCGAATCTGATTGGGTTTATATACTACTGAATCCTGTGCAAGGATGGGAAAGTTGATCCAAAAAAGCAGTAGTAAAATCGAGATACGAGTCATTAAAAAGAGATGTCTAGTTGTAATCGAAAGCGCAATTCATTGTCTTGGGGTAGTTCTTTATCTTCAAAGGTAAACTTGGTCAATTCTGTTGTTAGTTTACTTTTATGCTCTGCAAAAAACCAATTTAAAGCTAAGGCTAATTCTCGTTGTTTGTTACTTTCTATATTTAAATCTGGACTAATGACAGCATATCTGCTTGCTATCTCCAAAGGTTCTGGCCAAAAGCTTAATACTTGCGAGGGAAAGTAACCCGCCATCATGTAAAAACCGCTTAAGTCAGTGCTGATTTCATCAAAGATTTCATGTAGGTTGGCCACTTTTCGATCATTATTCTGTAATCCAGTAATAAGCCCCTTGAAAGTTCGTACTCGAAATAGTACTTAACCCATGGCTGATAAGCATGTCCACCTACTTTTGACGTATGATTGAGGTAGGATTCTTTATTTTCTACTTTGCTGACAGTGCTGTCAGATTCTTGCCCATATGAAAAAGTAGTTCTTGATAAATGAGCAACGAACAAGAAGGAAGTGATTAGGTTTTTTTTGTTAGAGCTTGTACCAAAGGCATTTGGCTGTGTAATTGAAATTTTAGAAGCGCAAATAACGCAAAAGCACCGAGAATCTTTTGACTTTCTCGGTGCTTTTTGACTATACTACTTTTAGGTTTTGACTGGTTGTCTTAGGCAGTTTGTATTTCTGTACTTCCCTTAGTGCAAATTGATACTCCCTTGGATTAGTTAGAAAGCCCTCCTTTTTAATCATCATTTTCAAAGTAGAATCTATCGCTACAGTGAGTGGCAACTTATTTTTTAAGAACTCTGATCTCAACCTTTCGATCTGTTTCCACAGACTCTTTTGATCTTCCTCTTACGATTAATCCTCCATTACTTACTGTTATTCGATCTGGGGCAATGCCATAATAATCTGTTAGGGTTTTGGTAACTGCCGCTACCCGCTTTTCTGTAAGTGTAAGATTATAAGCCACGGAGCCTGTATTGTCTGCAAATCCTACCAATTCCACAATCACGTCTGTATTCTTCTTTAAATATTCAGCAATAGGGGCTAGTTTATCACGCTCTCCATCAGACAAGGTCGATTCATTGATTGCGAAGTAAACTTCCACTTTACTTTCACTGAGTAAAGCCTCAATAGTCTTTTCCACTACTTGTGTTACCGTTACCGTATCTACCACGCGAGGGATATTTGATAAACTATCTATGATCACTGAATCTCGAAGGATTCTAGCTCTCAGAGTAGAATCATTTGCAGCTACTGCCTCAGCTTTATTCTTATCGCCGCTAGTTGAAACCGCCTCGGTAGTAGCTGCTGTTCCACTTACCAACAGTGCGTCCTTGGGAAGTTCATTGTTCTTCTCATCCAACTTTTCCTGTTTTTTGGCTGAATTAATAGTTTCTTCCTGAGGGGTATTGGCAGTTGCCTCAATGACTTCGTATGTTGGTGATTTACGTGAAAATGCCATCACCATAGCTGAATCTCTTGTCGCTTGTTCTTGAAGTAGTTCTTTCTTAAACTTACTTAGCTCCTGGTCAAATTGCTCTTGGGTGAACGTATTAGTAGCTTCTCCCATTCTTTTAGATTGATCCGAATTAGCTGTTGGTGTTCCTTGTGTGCCCACTGAGTCTAAAGTAGCCAGATTTACCTTATTGGCTGAGTATAGAATTTTGCTTACTTGACCTGGATAAATAATCAGTTGATTAATCAAACTTGCAGTATCTAATCTGTTGACGGATGATCTATTTATACTTTTCACAGTTTGTATAGAATCCAATTTGAATTGATAAACTTGCTTCTGTGCATTTAGCTCACTCAATTTATCTGCAGCCTCAGTTTTCTCACGTTGTAGTTTGCTGACTCTAGCCTCTTTGATATCTGCTGATAAAGTAGAATCTCTCTCTATTAAATCGAATATCTGATCAATTTCTGCTAGCGTTTTTTCGCGGGCGGCCACATCAGTTTGAATACTTACTTTCTCAGTCCAAAGTGAATCAACTAGTAAATCAAGTTGTGCTAATTCAGTGGAATCAATAATTCCCCCTTCAGAAGCAGATGTCGAGGCATCAGTTGCAGGAAGTTGTATCACAGTGAAGTAATTATTGGTCACTTGTCTAGGAGCTTCTTCAGTTTTTTCCGATGATTCATTTTTAGCCATTTGAGCATTTGATAGCTCAGTTGGAACATAGGTATATCGCTGCGTAATCACAGGAGGATTGAAGGATTTCTTATTAGCACCTAAGCTAAATTTGATTCCCATCCCATGATATATATACCAGTCAGGATTTCCGTTTTCCATTCCTCTATAGGGATTGTCGCTTGTCACTTGGTTTGTGCCTGGCTTAGCTGCGTATTCCTGAAATGCGTTGTCATAGCTGTTTCTGTAAGTCCCAGATACGTCATCTAAGTAATCTGTATTTGTTCTTTTGAAATCAGATTGGGCAAATAGTTCGATGCTTTTGGTTATCCTGAAACGCACTCCGAGCCCCAGATTCGCATAAAAGGTTGTGGTTTTATATCCATCTGATTTTTCAGTTCCAAGACTGCTGAGTTCAGTTTCAAATACTCCATCTGGAATTAGCGAGGTATTGCTGTAGTCATACTGATTGCCATTTGAGTCTAGCAAATCACCATGGATTTTGAAGCTTTGAACTCCAGCGCCAACAGTTATGTATGGAGCAAAGAAGGATTTTCCAGATAGTAACCAGTTGTTATCTGGCTTGATTACAAATGATAATCCAGCATCGTACACGTCTGTTTGGAAATTCAGCGCGCGGTCAAAAGTTGGGCTTTCTGTAAGGAGTGTTCCGTCATTTTGTATGAAACGATCAGCAGATCCGAATTGATAACTGCCTCCGGTCAACATTAAGCCCACCGAGTTACCAAGAGCATATTCTATCGAAACCTGATAGGATAATTGATCTGAGTAAGTTTTATATCGCTTATAGTATTTAGTGAAGTTCTGAATATTATCCACTTTGAACGGACGCACATCACCTAGGTAGTTGGTCGTACCTGCACTGGCTCCAAATCGCCATTTGTAACCGTGTAGTTGTGCCTGAGCAGATAGGGCCAAGGCAAAAGCGAGAATTAATAAACTTAGCTTTTTCATGTCCTTATCTTTTTTTACTTCCTATTCCCAACCAAATATTAAATTCTGCACTTAATCCCACAAAAGGCTGAAAGCTGTTTTGATTCGTTCCGTTAGGTTGCTCTGTTGTGATAAAAGTTCCGCCGGCATTGAGCCTAATAAATCTGAAGAAATTATATCCTAAACCTACATAAACTGGTCTATCCAAAACTGGTCCTGAGATCTTCTCATCTAGCTGATTTTTCATATCTCCAGACAGGAAGAACCCTGTGGAAATTGACATATTGTTCATGAATTTGGCGAATGTGCGATTGCCAAGCGGAAAGGAAAAGCCAGCATAGGGACTCATGACGAACTCTTGATCTGCTAAGCCTTTGCTCAAGGAAATAGCTCCATACCCTACATTTATAGGAAGGGAATTGGCAAGCTTTTCTGTGGGGTAATTCTGAAAAACTTTTTCATCTACGCGTACAAGCATATTTGGACTTAGGAATTGATCTATCTCTGAGAAAAGAATGTTTTCTAAGTCTTTTATATATTCATCAGCATATGCAGCTCTGGCATTATCATTTTTAGTCAGCCCTATCACGTTGAATTTGGCTTTGCCCATCTTCAGTTTACCTCTTTGCTCCAACTTAGCTCGGGTAATGTCACTAAAGCCAGGAAATGATTGACCATTAGGTAATTCAAAGTAAAAAGCTCCTTGGTTTACTATTAGAGACAAATTATTGATGAGAACTTCATCTGATTCTGAAAATTTAATACCACCTCTTTTAATGGTCGTAACAGTACTAAGGTAGGTTTTGATGTTCTGATGAATGAGATTTCGGACCTCAAGGATCTGATCCGCTCCCGCTTTTTGGTAGTAGCCAAACTCCATATGATAATCTGAATTCGACCTTAATGGATCAGTCATAAAGACCTGATAGGATATGTCCTTATAGCCAAACGGAGCTTTCCAAAAATAAGTGTGTCCAGCCTTTTCCGTTCTTTTTGAAGGATATATAATCAATTTCACCATCTCAATTTTTTCAGGAATGGCACCTCTTATGTAAAATTCATCCTCTGCGGGTAATGGCAGTCCGCCATTGATTTGCCCTGTAATTAGGTCAAGATTTATTGTAGTGACTTGAGCCTTCAGCCCGATCATACCAAATCCAAATCCAAAGACCAAAGTCAGTAGTATTTTTTTTTTCATCGTCTGTTAATTAACTTGAAATCTAAAGGGGTAACCTGATGAATGGAGAAATTGATTACAGATTTTAATGCTTTATTGCTTCTGAAACTTATCGCATTGAAATGAATATTCAATTATATACTGATCAATCGGATTGAAACTCCAATATTGAGTAAGCTATCTAATACTGTCTTTCTGACTAAACCTATGCGGGTAAAGTCAGATGTGTAAAGAAGAACTTATGCCTAGCAAAGTTCTTAACTGACGCATATACAAGGTTGGAGTAACCAAGGGCTGTACTAAGCGCTGATTTGGGTTGAGTAAATCAACTAGTAGGGCTATTTAAATTGTATAAATGTGGACCTTGTTTTTTTCGCTGATCATCAATTGCAATAAGTATAAGATACAAATAATTAAATAAAATCCTATATAAGGCTTGAGATCTAGTCCTTAAGAACCATTTTTAGAATTTCTCTCCTAACAAATACTATCACAAACCAGCTTATTAATCCGGCTGCTACTCCAACTATTGCACCTACTAGTATGTCCAAAGGATAATGAACTCCAAGATAAATTCTGGTGTAGGAAATGACGGCTGCCCATAAAAAGAGCCAAGGAAGAAACCGGAGTTTGCCTTTCATTTTTAGATTCAAAAAAGCGGCCAAACCGAAGGTGTTTGCAGCATGGGAGGAAGCGAATCCATATAAACCACCGCACCTGAGATAATTATGGATAATACCATCCCAGCGCTCATCATGACATGGTCGAAGTCTTTCAAAGAAGGGCTTCATAAATCCAGATGTAAACTGATCCGAAATAAGTATGGTCAATGCTACACCCCCAATTACCCACCAGCTATTTTTTTGCTCTACCTTATATATAAAAAAGATCAGTATAGCATAAAAAGGTAGCCATGTATAAGTCTGAGAAAGTTGGAAATTAATAACATCCAGCCAATCCGTATGAAAGGAGTTTAACCAAAGGAATAATTCCTCATCCCAAATCTTAAGTTGTTCGATCATTTTGTAAAAGATAACCAGTCGATCCCTTTATTAAGGTTGTTTTGGGTGTATTCTTCCTTTGATCCGATTTCAGGTTCATGCATATATTCCCATTCTGCCATCGGGGGCATACTCATCAGAATACTCTCTGTACGTCCATTGGTATCCAGACCGAATTTGGTTCCTGCATCCCAGACCAGATTGAATTCCACATACCTTCCCCTTCTTAGACTCTGCCATGATTTCTCATTTTCTCCAAATGGGAGTTGGGAATTCTTTTTCATAAAATACCCGTAGACTTCAGGAAATAAGCGTCCTATAGACAAGCCGAATTCAAACAGGTGCTCAAACTCATTATCGTCTTTGGCCTCCAATCTATCATAGAAAATGCCTCCAATTCCACGAGTTTCATTTCTATGCTTGATGTAGAAATAATCGTCTGCCCAATTTTTAAACTTAGAATAGAAGTTAGAATCGTATTGATCACAGACATTTTTCACTTCCTGATGAAAATACTTAGCGTCAGCCCCATCTATATAATGCGGAGTCAGATCTATACCGCCACCGAACCAATGCACTCCATTATCCATCTCAAAGTAGCGGATGTTCATGTGAATGATGGGGACCATAGGGCTTTTAGGATGCAACACGATAGAAACTCCTGTGGCAAAAAACTCGGACTTGTCTAGATTTAGCTTCTTAAGAATTTTGTCCGGGGTAGGACCGTGTACGGCAGAAAATGCAACTCCACCTTTCTCGATGATGCTACCATTTTTGAATATTCTGGTTCTTCCGCCACCTCCAGCAGGTCTTTCCCATTCATCTTCTTCAAATTTCCCACTGCCATCAGCCAACTCTAATTCTCTGCAGATATGATCCTGCATTTTCATATAGATTTTAGCTATTTCTTCTTTACTCCTTCTAGACATTATTGAGTTATTTATCGCTTTAGAATGGATATCCTATGCCAAAGTTAAGAACAGTTTGCCCTTTCACACCAAATAGGTTTCTGAATGAAATGTTATCCAGTACCCATCGTTGCCCTTCGGGCATAGAAGGATCTACAGCTTTCGTAGCCAAATCAAGTCGGACTACCAGGAAATTAAAATCCATTCGTAATCCTAATCCTGCTCCTATAGCTATTTCTTTATAAAATCGATCAAATCTGAAATCTGCACCTGGCCGAGAGTTGTCTATGCCAATCACCCAAGCGTTTCCAGCGTCAATGAATGCGGCCATATCGAAATACCCAAATAAGGCACGGCGATATTCCAGCATCGTTTCAAAAATCATCTCTGCGGGCTGCTCAAAACTATAATCATATCTACCCTTGTCACCGATTGGAGGAGTATAACTTCCCGGTCCCAATCTTCGGGCCTGCCAAGCTCTTATGCTTGTACCACCTCCGGCGAAGAAATATTTCTCGTATGGTAAAATTCCTGCACTAATGCCATAAGGTTGGGCTATTCCAAAGTTTACTCGGTAAGCAATGGTTTGCTTGGGAGTAATTGGCTTATATCTTCTGAAATCAGCCTGGAATTTTAACCATTGAAAATTGGCATAAGTTGTTGTCTCAGTGATGTCTTTTACATTGAAAAAATTAAGAGTTGTGCCTCCGCTTTCTACGAATAACCTTAACAAGGAAGATTTACTGGAGTTAAAGTCTCCATATTCATTAAAGTTAATGATGGACTGCGCAGACACAGAGCTTACCAATGATGGTAGAAATGACCATATCAAATTGTTCCCCTGATCTTGGAGATCAGTTAATACTGCTAAAAACTCAGGAGTAATATTTGGAGTCCTGATGTAGTTAATATCTGCGAGATTCAGCGTGTATTGCTGTCTCTTGTTGCGGGTAGCCCATGTATATGCCAATAGCCCGTTCAGTCCTGATCGTGTATATTCAGGTCTGTTGGTGAAATTATAGCCAAGTTGAGTTCTAGTATTTGGGTTGTAGCGTCCATATTTCTGTAGGCTTTTTCCGTAAAATGGTATCAGAAATCTTGGGAATATCACCGATGCTGAAGCTCCAAATTCCTTGCTTTGGTAGACTCCCTGATCTGTAGCCGATGCCACGCCCTCATAACCAACCCTTGCATTGAATTCCAGTATTTCCCCAGCTCGGAAGAAATTTCGGTTTCTTAAAACAGTACTAAAGAATGGTCCCGGCAATTGCTCTGTGATGCTAAGCCCCAGCTGATTAGTAAGCTGATATTTTTGATTAGGCTGCGTTAAAATCTTTGCAGTCAGACTAGTGCCCACAGTGTCGAATGAAATATTTATGTACCGGAATAAATCCAGGTTGCTGAGCTGTTTTTGAGTTTCTACAATGTTTAATCTATTGTATGGTTGGCCTTCATCAAATAGAATCCTGGAGCTAAGTAGTTTGGATGAGAATCGATCTCTGTAAAATGTAAAATCTATGTCACGGTAGTTTCTAAGGACTTTTTCATCTACAAATTCATCGCTTGGCGGACTGATTTTGAAGGTGATAGAATCTATCCTATAGATTTCGTGTTTTTCTGAGAATGAAGGTTTAAGTATTCTCTGTTCTGCATTGATACTCTTGGAAGTGGTGTCATAGTAAAGATTGTAATCAATAAAGCTTTTGGTGAACATGAAATACCCATTGTTTTTGAACAGGTTTTCCAGTCTATCTCTTTCTCTAGTGAAATTACTCTGATCATAATTCTCTCCTTTCTTTATGAAAGATTCATCCTTAGTGCTATTAATCAAGGATAGAATCCCCGCATTAGTAGAGTTGGTATAAATAGAATCTAATAGATAGGGTTCTTTCTCTTCTATGATATAAATTACGTTCGCCTTTTTTTTCTTTGTTTCTACTTCGTAGGACACTTCTGAATCTAGGAATCCTTTATTGTACAGGTAATTATCTATTTCGATTACGGTCTTCTTTGTTTGGGAACTATCCAAAATTGCAACCGGATTTCCTGTTCTCATCAGGAAATTCCCATATTCCTGCATCTTTTCTAAGTCTTGTATTTTGGATTGGAGTTTATCCCGTCTTTTCAGAAGCTTTCGATCATCTGATGCTTCGTCGAGTCGTTCTTTTACGAGCTGAAGCTCTGAATTCTTTGACTTCAATTTGCTATTTACTTGTGCGCTGTCATAGAAATACCTGCCTATCCGGTAAATGCTGACACCAAGTGAGGAGTTCGTTAGTGGGATTTTCGTGTTTGGCTCTTGAAAATACAAACCTTCAATTTGAGCGTGATTTGCCTTTTCAACTCCCTCAAGGGTATTGCTATTCAGTACATACTTGCCTTCCGGTAAGTTTTTGCTCAAAGAGCAAGCCTGCATAGCACACAGGACACAGATAAAAAGTATATATTTGGTGAATTTCAAAATGGCAGAGTCGATCCGAATGCTTAGCAAAAATACAGTTAAGTTTATTAAATCCTTACATCAAAAGAAATTCCGAAATCAGGAGCAAAGATTTTTTGTTGAAGGTGAAAAGAGCGTTTTAGAAGTGCTCAATTCAAATTTCAAAGTGGAAGTTCTCATTTGTACAGATGAGTTTTTGTCCAAGTATGACAAGCAATTAAATCACTCAGAAATCCAAATTATCACTGCTACCCAGCATCAACTGGAAAGCCTTGGCCAATATCAAAGCAATGATAGTGCCTTAGCAGTGGTGCATATGAAAGCAAATAGTGCTTTTGATTTTCCTGAGGGGGATTTTGTGATTGGATTGGATGACGTACGAGATCCTGGTAATCTAGGGACTATAATTAGAATAGCTGATTGGTATGGCATCAAAAATTTGGTGTTTTCTCATCAAACGGCAGATTTTTACAATCCGAAGGTGATTCAATCCAGTATGGGATCTTTCACTCGGGTCAATTTTTTCTATGCAGATCTTGATAAAGTTTTTCAGCAATGGAATGTTCCTATCTATGGAGCATTTCTAAATGGGGAAAATGTGCATAAAATGAAGAGAATTTCTCAAGGGGTAATCCTGATGGGAAATGAGTCAAATGGTATTTCGGAGGACCTAGGTCAACTTGTGACCGATAAGGTGACTATTCCAGGATTTGGTCAGGCCGAGTCATTGAATGTGGCTATAGCGACTGCCATTCTTTGTGACAATTTTAAACGATTAATGATCGTATGATTAAAAAATTAGCCAGTACCCTGAATAGGGTTGGGATTAATGGATTTTTATTAGGCTTGTTTGCAGCGATTTTATTGGCTTGGTTGTTTCCTTTTGCGGGTTCCAATCAATCTCCAGTCCCTTGGAAACCTATTATTAATGTGGGAATTGGATTAGTTTTCTTTCTATATGGAGTAAAGCTCGATCCCGTTCAGCTGATGTCAGGTTTGAAAAACTGGAAATTGCACGTACTTATTCAGCTCACTACATTTGTTCTTTTCCCGATGATCGTGCTGGCGATTTTGCCCTTTATGACTTGGGTAGATAAGGATTTTCAAATGGGGATTACTTATTTATCAGTCCTTCCTTCTACTGTAAGCGCTTCGGTGGTGATGGTTTCCATTGCTCAGGGAAATATTCCCGGAGCCATATTTAATGCGAGTATTTCCAGTCTTTTAGGCGTGATAATTACCCCTGCTTGGATGGGGATTTTAGCAGATTCAGCAGATATTGAGATGGACTTCTTACCTACTTTGGGAGAGCTTTCCGTCAAGGTACTCCTGCCTGTAATTCTAGGTATTATAGCTCATAGGTGGCTTTATCCTAAAATTGAGAAGCATCTCTCAGCGTTGAAATACATAGATCAAACTGTGATCATGATCATCGTATTCACTTCTTTTGCCCAATCCTTTTCACAGGATATTTTTTCACCCTATAAGATGAGTGTGTTGTTTGAAGTAGGAGCAACCATGCTGGGTCTATTTTTCTTGGTTTGGACGGTTATTGAAGTTTTGTGTCGCTTGCTGGGTTTTAGCTGGGAGGATCGTGTGACGGCCTTGTTTTGTGGTTCAAAAAAATCTCTGGTACAAGGAGTTGTGATAGGGAAGGTGATTTTTCCAGACCCTGCTATCCTCGGGTTGGTGTTGCTTCCATTGATGTTGTATCACATTCAGCAGCTCATCGCGGGAAGTATTATTGCTTCCAGATTTTCAAAAAAGATTTGAGTGAGCTTTAGATATTAATGTGAATCTCAATATGAATTAACAGCAAAAAGCCTGAAATACTCAGGCTTTTTGCTGTTAGATGTGAGTCTTTGATAGCTGGTCTACTAGCTGAATGTATTGTTCCGTGGCTTCTTCCTTGGATTTGCCTTTCATATTCAGCCAGGCATTATATTTTGCGGCAGCTTTGAAATCAAAACCTCCTGGTCTTTCATTCTCATTATCACCTTCTGTAGCTTGTTTGTAGAGACCATATAGCTTGAGTAAATCCTCATTGCTAGGTTTTTCAGTGAATTTTTTGGTTAATGCTATAGCATCTTCTAAAGTTTGGGCTGACATTTTATTTGGTGTTTGATTAGGGGTGAAGGTTCAAAATTAGTACCATTTACGAATTCGCCTTCATTTGCCTTATAAATAAAATAGCCAGCTGATTTCAGCTGGCTATTTAAACAAAGCGGGGAATTAGCGCTGCAACCTATCGTTTATTCATCGATACGTAGTCACGCTCATTTGCGCCTGTATATACTTGTCTTGGACGCCCAATAGGCTCTCCATTTTCTCTCATTTCTTTCCACTGAGCGATCCAGCCTGGAAGTCTTCCTAGGGCAAACATCACAGTGAACATGTCAGTAGGGATTCCAAGAGCTCTGTAGATAATACCAGAGTAGAAATCTACGTTTGGATACAATTGACGATCGATAAAGTATTGATCATTAAGTGCAGCGTGTTCAAGTTCTTTGGCGATCTCCAAAACAGGGTCATTTACGCCTAATTTCTCAAGTACATCATCAGCTGCTTTTTTGATGATTTTCGCTCTTGGATCAAAGTTCTTATAAACTCTATGTCCAAAGCCCATCAATCTGAATGGATCATTTTTGTCCTTTGCCTTATCCAAATACTTCTTAGCATCTCCACCATCGGCTTTGATTGCTTCTAGCATCTCAATTACCGATTGGTTAGCTCCACCATGAAGAGGTCCCCAAAGTGCGTTGATACCAGCAGAGATAGAGGCGTAAATACTTGCTTGAGAAGAACCTACAATTCTCACAGTAGACGTAGAGCAGTTTTGCTCGTGATCCGCGTGAAGGATAAGTAACTTATCCAATGCCGCAGAAACCACAGGATCAACATCATACTTCTCTGCAGGAAGCGCAAACATCATTTTTAGGAAGTTTGAGCAATAATCCAATGAGTTGTCAGGATAGTTTACCGGATGACCCATTTCGTTTTTGTAAGCCCAAGCAGCGAAAGTTGGCATCTTCGCGATAAGACGAATGATGCTCAAATTAACTTCCTCTTCACTTCTATTTGGATTCAAAGAAGCTGGGTAGAAGGCTGTAAGCGCACAAATCATAGAAGAAAGAACGCCCATTGGGTGAGCATTGGAAGGGAAACCTTCCAAAATCTTCTTAATGTCTTCATGAACCAATGTATGGTGAGTGATTTCTTTGGAGAAATCCTCGTATTGAGCTTGGGTAGGAAGCTCACCATAGATCAATAAATAAGAAACTTCAAGAAAAGTGGACTTCTCGGCCAAATCTTCGATTCTATAACCTCTATAGCGAAGAATTCCTTCTTCACCATCTAAAAAAGTAATGGCGCTTTTCGTAGCTCCAGTGTTTTTGTATCCCGGGTCAAGGGTGATAAGGCCCGAGGATGCTCTAAGTTTTGCGATATCAATCGCTGATTCATTTTCTGTTCCGGTGATTACCGGGAATTCATAGTCTTGTCCTTTGAAAGAAAGCTTAGCTGATTCAGACATATATTTTTTGTTTGGATTGCTTATGTTAAAAAACCTCGAAATAGGCTCGTAAGATAATAAAATCAGGTAGCTTTTTGATGGCTGAATATGACCTATGGGTTATTATTCTTGTGAAAAGTGTAATAATTCACAGAAACTAACCTGATCCCTAAGTAAATCCTCAGAAATAGAGAACTCTGATTTTATTATTCCTTAGTGAAAATTGGTTGTGGAATAAAAAAAGCCCCGGAGGGCTAATTTTTTATGCGCAGAAATGCTCAAATACTTCAACCAAGTGGTCGCCGATCATTTTTGCATTTCTTCCTTCGATGTGGTGACGCTCGATGAAATGTACCAATTCGCCATCTTTAAATAGAGCCATTGCTGGAGAAGATGGAGGGTAGGGAAGTGTCAATTCTCTGAATTTATCAACAGCTTCTTTATCATTTCCTGCAAATACAGTAGCAAGAGTCGTTGGCTTAACTTTCGCATTTTCTACCGCGTAAGTTATTCCTGGTCTTGCAGCTCCTGCTGCGCAACCGCAAACTGAATTCACTACAACAAGGGTAGTACCTTTATGGTCTGGACCAAGATGCGTTGCAACTTGCTCAGCAGTTCTGAACTCTTCAAATCCTACGCTGGAAAGTTCTGCTCTCATTGGAGCAATCAATTCTTCTGGATACATATTATTACTAGTTTTAAAGTGCTTTTTATAAAAATCCCAACTCAAGCTTTGCCGCTTCGGACATCATATCCTGAGAATAGGGGGGGTCAAAGGTTAACTCAACCTCTACATTGTTAATACCTTGAATCTGCTGGATCTTATCCTTTACTTCGGAAGGGATAAACTCTGCGGAAGGGCAATTTGGAGAAGTCAAAGTCATTAAGATATACACGTTGTTTACAGGATAAACCGTGATTTCGTAAATCAATCCCAAATCATGAACATCCACAGGGATTTCAGGATCATAGACCAGTTTGATGGCCTGAACCACCTTTTCTTTAAGGCCTTCGATTTGTGTTGAAGTGGTTTCTGTGTTGTTCTCTGTTGACATACTATCAGGCGTTTTGTTTGCTTTGAATAGCCAAAGCGTATAATTTGATTTGCTTGATCATAGACGCAAATCCGTTGGAGCGTTGGCTACCAATAATAGAACCCATTCCGATTCTCTCTACGAAATTAAGTTCCGCTTTGATAATCTCTTCTGGGATACGATAGTTCAAAACTCTCAATAAAAGTGTGATCAATCCTTTGGTGATATCCGTATTGGAATCAGCCTTAAAGTGCACTTTTCCATCCTTTTCATCAGCTATCAGCCATACTTTGGATTGACATCCTTTAATCGTATTAGTTTCGATTCTTTCATTATCAGGGAATTCTTCCAAGCTTCCGCCCAGCTCCATGATGTAATAAATTGTCGATTCCTTGTCGTCTCCTAGAATTTCAAATTCAGAAACTATTTCATCTTGAACTTCTTGAATGCTGCTCATTTATTTTTGATTCGTGCGATCCGGCTTACACCTTCCGCTAATTTTTCTATTTCTGATTTCGAATTGTAAACCGCGAATGAAGCTCTTACAGTTCCTTCCAGCCCTAATCTTTTCATCAGTGGCTGCGTGCAGTGATGACCAGTTCGAACTGCGATACCGTTGGCATCCAGCATCATTCCCACATCGTAAGGATGCATAGCATTGATGTTGAATGACAAGACACTTACTTTTTCGGCTGCTGTTCCCACTGGAATAAATCCCTTTACCTGAGACAAAAGCTCATTTGCATAGCGAAGTAACTCATCTTCATGTTGGCGAATTTCTTCCTTTCCTATAGCATTGACAAAATCAAGCGCCGCTTTGAAAGCGATTACATCACCAATATTTGGAGTGCCTGCTTCAAATTTGAAAGGGATCTCATTATAAGTGGTTTTTTCAAAAGTCACTTCTTTGATCATCTCTCCGCCACCTTGATAAGGAGGCATAGACTCTAGTACTTCTCTTTTTCCATAAAGTACTCCAAGACCAGTAGGGCCATAAAGCTTATGTGCAGAGAAAGCTAAGAAATCACAATCCAAGTCCTGAACATCTATAGACAAGTGACTTGTACTTTGTGCTCCATCCAAAAGTACCTTCGCTCCCACAGCATGTGCAGCAGCAATTACTTTTTTGACTGGATTGATTGTGCCAAGTGCATTGGAAGCATGAACAATGCTGACCATTTTGGTCTTTGGAGAAAGTAACTTATCGAATTCATCGAAGAGAATCTCACCAGCATCATTAATAGGTATCACCTTGAGAATAGCTCCTTTTTCTTCACATAGCATTTGCCATGGGACGATATTGGAATGATGCTCCAGTGTGGAAATGATAATTTCATCTCCTTTTCCAATGAATTTTCTTCCAAAAGTGGAAGCTACTAAGTTGATGCTTTCGGTAGTTCCCTTTGTGAAAAGAACCTCAGCAGATTCTCTCGCATTGATGAAAAGCTGGATAGCTTCCCGAGATTCCTCAAAATACCTCGTAGCTCGATCCGCCAAAGCATGCGCACCACGGTGAATATTTGAGTTGTCGGTGGAGTAGTAATTATTCAACGCATCAAGAACTGCTTGTGGCTTTTGCGTCGTAGCGGCATTGTCAAAATAAACCAAAGGCTTGCCATGCACTTCCTGATGGAGTACAGGAAACAAGCCTCTGATTTTTTCGATTTCAATTCCCATGTTGTGTTTTAGAATTTGCTTCCTAAGCGATCCTGCACTAGGTCTGTGCAATACTTACGGAAGCTTTCGTCTCTGATATGCTCTAGCACTTCACCTGCAAAAGCGTAAAGTAGCAAGCCTTTGGCCTGATCCTTAGCAATTCCTCTTGCCTGAAGGTAGAATAATGCTTCTTCGTCCAGCTGACCAGTGGTACAGCCGTGAGAGCATTTGACATCATCAGCCCAGATTTCCAATTGAGGCTTAGTGTTTACCACAGCGTCTTCGGAAAGCAGGATATTATTATTTTGCTGGAAAGCATTAGTCTTCTGAGCGTCTTGTCTTACGAAGATTTTGCCGTTGAAAACTCCCCGCGAATGATCTGCAAGAATTCCTTTATATAGCTCATTAGACTCAGCATGAGGCACCGTATGATCCACGTTGGTATGATTATCCACGTGAGATTTGCTATTTAGCAAATACAGACCGTACATGTTTCCTTCAGAATTACTTCCCAGGATATTTATGCTCAGGTTATTTCTAACCATTTCTCCAGAAAGAGAAATAGTCACAGAAGAGAATCTTCCGTCCTTGTGAATGTCAGTTTCAGTATTACTTACTTCGATCACGTTTTTACCTTCATTCTGAAGTTTGTAAAAACGAATCTGCGAGTTTACTCCACCTTTTATTTCTGTTACTTTATTTGAAAAATAAGTGACATCGCTCAAGTTAACTGTATGATTGATGAAAGTCACTTCTGCAAAATCACCCACTTCGATCCAGACACGAGGTTGAATCACTTGGCCGTTAATTGCTTTGTTAAAGTTCAGCAACAGAATTGGCTTTTCAATCACAGATTTATTTGGGACTGAGATGAATACACCGTCCGTGAATGCAGCTTGGTTCAGCGCGCAGAAAGGATCCTTTGCTGGTTTTGCGATGCTTCCAACTGGCGTATCAGATTTCTCTGATAGGAGAGAAACTTCAATTCCTGCGATGGCTGAAGAAAGATTAGGCTGAAAATGCCCATTGGTGAATACCAACACATCTCCAGTATATCCTTCAAACAGATTGCTTTTCACGTCTTCTGCTGTAACCTCAAATGACTCAGCTAGAGCATAATTCTGAATGCTTTGCTCGAGTTTTTTGCTGATTGCAGTGAACTTGTATTCTTCTGATTTATTGGTAGGAAAGCCTTGGTTTTCGAATGCTTCTTTTCCTTCAGCTCGGGCTTTTTCAAAACCTTTACTGCTGGAATTCAACATCTCTCCAAGTGTTTCATGCTTAATAAGCGTACTCATGAGTAGTTTTTTAGAATGAAAATCAGACTGTAGCTTTAGAATCGACTTCTTCTTTGATCCAGTCGTATCCTTTTTCTTCAAGCTCCATTGCTAGTTCTTTGGTGCCTGATTTTACGATTCTTCCGTTGTACAATACGTGCACAAAATCCGGAACAATATAATCCAACAATCTCTGGTAGTGAGTCACTACGATTGTAGCGTTTTTATCTGATTTCAATTGATTTACTCCATTGGAAACGATACGAAGTGCATCGATATCAAGTCCTGAATCCGTCTCATCCAAAATGGATAGGGTAGGGTCAAGCATTGCCATCTGGAATATTTCATTTCTTTTCTTTTCTCCTCCGGAAAAGCCTTCGTTCAAAGATCTGCTCAGAAGCTTCTGATCAATCTCGACAAGCTTCATCTTTTCCTTCATCAAAGTCAAGAACTTCACAGCATCCAATGGCTCTAGACCACGGTATTCTCTTACTTGGTTAACTGCCGTTCTTAGGAAGTTAGTAGAGCTTACACCTGGGATTTCTACCGGATATTGGAAAGCAAGGAATACACCTTCTCTTGCTCTAACTTCTGGAGAAAGTTCAAGCAGGTCTATTCCCTTGAAAATAACTTCACCTTCAGTCACTTCATATTCTTCTCTTCCTGCTAATACTGAAGCAAGAGTAGATTTACCTGAACCGTTTGGCCCCATGATCGCATGAACTTCTCCTGCTTTCACTTCAAGGTTGATGCCTCTTAGGATTGGAGTCCCTTCGATAGAGGCGTGCAAATTCTTTATACTAAGCATAATGCTAAATTTGAAATTTGAAATTTGAAATTGAGGAAACCTGGTTTTTAGCTTTTAAACTTATTTCCCCTAATCTCACTTTCTTTTAAATACTTTATAAATCCAGAAATAGACTTGCTGATTTCTAGGCTTTTTTCAGAAGCTACACTGAGTGTTTCTTCTGAAATATAGTGTCGATCAAAAGCTCTGTATAACTGAGATCTTGACTCACTGGCTGATGCTTTGGCTATACTTAAGAATTGGATGAATTCTCTATTCCCTTCTCGCTCAAAGCCTTCAGCTATATTGTCCATAATAGAGCCTGAAGATGAGTTAATTTGATTTTTAAGACTGAAATCATTTTGGAAACCATTTATTTGAGTCAATGCAAAAACCATTTTGCAATATTCTCTCGCCTTTTGCCAGATGTCTAAATCTTCGAATCGGGTGATGGTTGCCATAATCTCAAATCAGAAATCTCTAATTTCAAATTAACCTACAGATCCCTCAAGTGTCAAAGCCAACAACTTCTGTGCTTCCACAGCAAATTCCATTGGCAATTGATTCAATACCTCTTTCGCATATCCATTTACAATCAAAGCCACCGCATCTTCTGTAGCGATACCTCTTTGGTTGCAATAGAAAAGCTGATCCTCACCGATTTTCGAAGTAGTAGCTTCATGCTCCACTTTTGCGGTTGAATTGTGGATATCGATATAAGGGAAGGTATGAGCACCGCAGCGATCACCCATCAATAGGGAGTCACACTGAGAGAAGTTACGTGCATTAGTAGCGCGCTTCATCACTTGTACCTGACCTCTGTAAGAGTTCTGAGATTTTCCAGCAGAAATACCTTTGGACACGATTCTTGACTTGGTGTTTTTTCCAATGTGAATCATTTTCGTTCCAGTATCTGCTTGCTGATAGTTATTAGTTACCGCTACTGAGTAGAACTCTCCGATGGAATTGTCTCCTTTAAGGATACAAGACGGATACTTCCAAGTAACTGCAGAACCTGTTTCTACCTGAGTCCAAGAGATCTTGGAGAAATCACCAGCACAAATACCACGCTTAGTTACGAAGTTGTAAATACCACCTACTCCTTCTTTGCTTCCTGGGAACCAATTCTGAACAGTTGAGTATTTCACCTCAGCATGTGCTCCTGCGTAGATTTCCACTACTGCGGCGTGCAATTGATTTTCATCACGTTGCGGTGCAGTACATCCTTCTAAGTAAGATACGTATGACTCGTCCTCAGCTACAATCAGGGTTCTTTCGAACTGACCAGTGTTTGCTGCATTGATTCGGAAATAAGTAGAAAGCTCCATTGGGCAACGAACGCCTTTGGGGATATAGCAGAAAGATCCGTCGGAAAATACAGCAGCATTAAGTGCCGCATAGTAGTTATCCGTCATTGGAACCACCGAACCCAAATACTTCTTCACCAATTCAGGATGCTCTTTAACAGCTTCGCTAAATGAACAGAACACAATTCCAAGTTTGGAAAGTGTGCCTTTGAAGGTAGTGGCTACTGAAACTGAGTCCAATACCGCATCTACTGCGATTCCTTGAAGTCTCTTTTGCTCATTAAGATTAATACCCAAGCGCTTGTATATATCAAGCAATTCGGGATCGACCTCATCTAGGTTTTTAGGCTTGCTGGCAAGCTTTGGTGCTGAATAATATTTTAGAGACTGCAAGTCAATTTTCGGATAATGGACATTAGCCCATTTTGGCTCTGACATGGCTTGCCATGTTTTGAAAGCTTTAAGCCTCCAATCGAGAAGCCACTGAGGCTCTTCCTTCTTGGCAGATATCCAACGTATAGTTTCTTCAGTTAATCCTACTGGAGCTTCATCGGCTTCGTAGTTCACTGACCATCCGTGTTCGTATTCTTTTGACGTTAGTTCTTCTAAAATCTGATTGTCTTTGCTCATTTGTGTGAGTTATTTAGACTAATTACATTTTAACGGCGAAGGTACAACATATAATGAAAATATCATGTTTGAACCTATTGGATAATTCTATCGATCATATAAAACTTCAATACAAATCGCCCTTTTCATATACTCTATAAGGTCTTTACAAAAAAAAAGTATTGAAGGTTCAATACTTTTGATTTTTAATTTAACGATTAAATTTTTTATTTAGATTTAATCTTAATTGGATTATTTCTCCTTGTCGAAAAACTGAATTGGTCTGTTTATCGATTCTTCCAATACTATTAAGGTTTCTGTTCTGTCAATTCCTTCTACTTTTTGAATATTATCAAGCACAAATCTTAGGTGGTTTGTATCTCTACAGATGATTTTTGCGAAAATCGAGTAATTACCTGTTGTGTAATAAGCACTGACTACTTCTGAAATTGTTTTAAGTTTTTCGATGACCGTATCGTAAAGTGAGCTCTTCTCAAGATAAATCCCGAGAAATGCTGATATGTCGTAGCCAAGTTTCGAGAAATCAATATTCAATGTAGCACTTTTGACTATGCCCATATCCTCCAATTTCTTCATTCGTACGTGCACTGTCCCTGATGAAACGAAGACTTTTTTCGCTATTTCTGTATAGGGAGTCTTAGCATCTTCATTGAGAAGGGAAATGATCTTCAAGTCTATGTTGTCGATATCTAAAATTTTATCCATTTTTCTTGGCTGATTTTGGATGATTGTTAATGAATCTGCGTGTAAATTAGAGATTCTTCAAAATATTGCAAAATTATTTTTTCAATTTGTAATTAAAAGCAAAATCAACTTACTTTGGACTCGATATAAATGTTCAGATGAATATTTTGTTCGTAGAGTAAAAAGTCAAATTAAAATCTGAGATCATTTGTATTTTCAGATTTTAGTTAATTTCAATTGAAACTTTTAATCTCTAAAGTTATATTTGGGTTTATATTCTGAAAAGGGTCTTGCTTCTGGCGAGACTTTTTTGTTTTCTTTCCAATATTTATAATACAGAATATTGTATTTGAAAATTTAAATATTGTATTTTTGTTTTTATTCAGCCCATATCATCAAATGCCTGCACCACGGATATTTACCTACATTAGTTTTATTCTTTTTCTCTTCACACCTCTTGTGGGTAAATCTTTGGTAGCCCAAGTTTCACATGGATATTCTTTTTCCGAAGAAAGTTTTGTTGAATACCATAATCTGAGAATTAGAAGTGTGGATAATACTTCAGCTTCATCAAAAAGCACAGTAGCATCTGAATTGAATTTTGCGCCTCTAACAACTATTGAAAATAATTTGGCCAAAAATCTTAATTCACATTGGGTTTGGTCTGAAAATACGCTCGATATACTTGATAGTTATTCACCATTTTTATTCAGAACAAAAAAATCTGCTAATGTGGAAGAAGTAAAAGTTCTGCTTCAAGTGAATTCGATGGGTAGATTAAGTGGTTTCGAAGTAATGAGCGATGTAGATAAGGGCCTGAAAGAGCGAATTGATTATGTGCTAAGGAAATTACCTGATTGTAAGCCTGTACCTGGTTATGAAAACTACGGTATAGAAACTTTCGAATTAATTATCAAAAAATAACAAGCCGGTTTAGCCGGCTTTTTTTTTAAGCGGTTAGGGCAGGGAACTATGGTGTTTTTATTTTTGAAGTGTTCCTTGCTGCCAATTTCTACTATAAACTATTAGAAATGTTTTATTTTGGTTTGTGGGACAGGGTCTAACCTTTAATTCGCCACAAGATGAAAATTAAAAGATTTGGAGTTTTGCTGATTGTTCTGCTCCTCGGTTCACAAACACTTTTTGCACAGCAAAAAAGGCCTCTTACTCACTCAGATTATGATGGCTGGGAAAGGTTGGCATCTGAAAAGATTACTAAAAATGGGAAGTGGGTTGGTTATCAGGTGGAGCCTCAAGATGGCGATGGGCGAATAGAGATTTTCTCATTCAAGGATCCCAACAAGCGCCAGATTATCTCTAGAGGATCCGCATTTGACTTTTCGGCTGATGATGCATTTGCAATTGGAAAGATTGTGCCTGAGAAAGATTCTGTCTATGTATTGAAATTGAAAAAAACCAAGAAGGATGATATGCCTTCAGACAGTCTTTTCATTTATAATATGGCAGAAGGAAAATTAGAGAAACTCCCAAGAGTAAAATCTTTTGCCACACCAGAGAAAGCAGGGAGTTGGATCGCTATTCATTTTGAAAAGGAGAAAAAAGAGAAAGAGAAGAAAGCAAAGGGTGAGGAAAATATAGAGGCAGATTCTACGGCGAAGGCGGATAAACCGAAGAAAACAGATGGGACTAATCTTTCTGTCAGAAAATTAGATGGCTCAGTAAGCTATGACTTTGAAAGAGTTAAGTCTTATGGCTTTTCTAAAAATGGTGAATTCCTTCATTATGTTCTGGCAGAGGAAGATACATTGGACAACGCAGCCATTTATCTGTTGAACCTAGGAAATGGAGAAAGCAAAATGATATCTGAAGGAATGACTTCTTATTCGGATGTCACATTTTCGCCAAAAGCTAAATACCTCGCTTATCTCTCTACTGATGATTCTACCAAATCCAAAAAACCTTATCATTCACTCTTTCTTGTTCAGACACTGAATGGAAATCTTAAGGAAATAGCTAACAAAGATTCTGACGGAATTCTCACAAATGGGAGAATCAGTGAGAATGGTAACCTTACTTTCTCTGAGAACGAAGAACGCTTGTTTTTTGGAGTAGCCCCGGAATATGTGGACTATACCTATGAAAATGATACTACGATTTTGGATGATGAGAGAGTAAGTTTGGATATTTGGGGATGGCAGGATTCTGAGATTCAGCCTATGCAGCTGAAAAACAAGGGACGCGAAGAGAATTTTTCTTATTTGGCTGCGATTGATCTGAAAACCGATAAGATCACTCAGCTCGCAGATCTTGACGTGAAAAATGTAAGTCTGGAGTCAAAAATAGAACGCGATTTTGGTATAGCTTGGACCGATGCACCTTACCGAATAAACTACAGCTGGGATATTCAGACTGGCCGAGATTTATATTTGGTAGACTTTAAGGATGGTGCCAGAACTCTGATTGAGAAAGATGCTTCAGGTGTCCCCTCTATCTCTCCAGAAGGGAAATATGTTTACTGGTACGATGGACGTGATAGTAGCTGGGTAACCTACGATGTAGCTCAAAAGGCTAAAATCAATCTTACCAAAGGCCTTTCCGAAGTGTTTTATGAAGAATTACATGATTCACCTTCTCTTCCTGGCAGCTACGGTAATGCGGGTTGGTTAGCAGGAGACGAAGCATTTTTAGTATATGACAGATTTGATATTTGGAAAATAGACCCAAAAAATCCTGCTGCAGCAGTTAATTTGACTCAAGGAGCAGGTAGAAAATCCTATATGATCTTTAGAAGACAGGATCTGGATAGAGAAGAAAGAAGCATTGATCCTAAAGGGCAATTGTTACTAACTGCTTTCAATGAAAAGACTAAAGATGCCGGTTTTTTCACTGGCTCATTCGACGGAAAGTATGCTCCGAAGCAGTTAATCATGTCAGCAAATCGTTATTACGGTCTCACCAAAGCAAAAGAAAGCTCCGAGGTATTTCTAACTAAGTCCACTTATAAGGAGAATCCAGATATGTATTTGGGAGATCTTTCTTTCAAAAACCTCAAAAAAGTATCTAATCTAAATCCTCAGCAAGCCAATGTGAATTGGGGTTCAGTGGAATTGGTGGATTATTTAACAAATGATGGAGAGCCATTACAAGGCTTATTATTTAAACCAGAGAACTTTGATGCTTCCAAGAAATATCCGCTGATGGTGTATTTCTATGAGCGTAATAGTGATGGCTTACACAATTATAGACCACCAGCACCAAGCGCATCCACGATCAATATTCCATACTTTGTGAGTAATGATTATTTGGTTTTCGTCCCAGACATCAAGTATGAATTGGGACTTCCAGGACCTAGCGCTTACAACTGTATAATCCCAGGAGTGCAGGCTATTGTTGCCAAAGGATTTGTGGATTCAGATAATATGGCGATCCAAGGTCAAAGTTGGGGCGGCTACCAAGTCGCTTACTTGATCACTCAGACGAATATGTTCAAAGCTGCAGGAGCAGGTGCACCGGTAGTGAATATGACTTCAGCTTACGGAGGAATCCGATGGGGTACAGGAATGAGTCGTATGTTCCAATACGAGCAAACTCAGTCTAGAATAGGAGGTACGCTATGGGAAAAACCTCTTTATTATTTAGAAAACTCGCCCTTGTTCTTTATGGATCGTGTGAAAACTCCAGTATTGATTATGCACAACGACGAGGATGGTTCTGTGCCATGGTACCAGGGAATAGAAATGTTTATGGCTTTGAAGCGTTTGAATCAACCGGCATGGCTACTCCAATACAATGGCGAAGACCACAATCTGGTACAGCGAAAAAACCGAAAAGATCTTTCTGTCCGCCTCAGTCAGTTTTTTGATCATTATCTCAAAGGCGCGCCAGCTCCACTATGGATGTCAGAAGGACTTCCGGCAGTGCAGAAAGGAAAAACGCTTAAATATGAGCTAGAGAAATAAACTCAAAAAGCCCTGAATCAAAATCGATTCAGGGCTTTTTTGTGATATAAGTGAATGAAAAAAGCACTTATTTAAACGGCCACTGCAGCCTTAATATGTGGGTGCGGATCGTAATTAAGCAATTCGAAGTCCTCGTATTTGAATTCAAAAATATCCTTGATCTCAGGATTGATTTTCATTGTTGGCAATTCCTTAAGTTCTCTGCTCAGTTGCAACTCAGCTTGCTCCAAGTGATTGGAATATAAATGAGCATCCCCAAAGGTGTGAACGAAGTCACCAGCTTCTAAACCACATACCTGAGCCACCATCATGGTGAACAAAGCATAAGAAGCAATATTGAAAGGCACTCCAAGAAAAACATCTGCGCTACGCTGGTAGAGTTGGCAACTCAATTTGCCATCAGCTACATAGAATTGGAAGATTGTATGGCAGGGAGGCAAGGCCATATTGTCCACATCAGCCACATTCCAAGCACTTACAATATGTCTGCGACTGTCTGGTTTGGTCTTTATTTGATGGATAAGATTTTTGATTTGATCGATTTCTCCCCCTTTGCCATCTGGCCAATGTCTCCATTGATAGCCATAAACTGGGCCCAAATCACCATTCTCGTCTGCCCATTCGTTCCAAATGGATACCTTGTTATCGTTGAGGTATTTGATATTAGAATCTCCTTTGAGGAACCAAAGTAGCTCAATGATGATAGATCGAAGGTGAACCTTCTTGGTTGTTACTACAGGGAAACCTTTAGATAAATCAAACCGCATCTGATGACCGAATATACTCCGCGTTCCAGTTCCTGTTCTATCTCCTTTTACTGCTCCTTCATCTAGGATTTTGCGCATCAAATCGTGGTATTGCTTCATCTCGTCTGTTTGATTTTCAAGTTTCGGCAAGTTAAGCAGTTCAGAGAATAAATGGAATTGATTTAGAACAAAGCAGCTTCAATCTTATTATACTTGAAACGTGGAATAGGTATGAAGGCCATTTATAACTAACAGATGTTCCAAAAATCAGCAGCGTACGCTTTTCTAATATTTGCCGCTTTACTCAGTGTTTTGCTGATAATTTTTCGCCCAATTCCTCAGTTTAATTATGATTTTGAGACATTTTTCCCACAGAATGATCAGGACTTAGATTTCTATCAAAATTTCAAAAGTCAGTTTGAAAATGATAACGACTACTTGCTAGTGGCCCTAAGTAATGAGCCAAAAGAACTCTTGTCAACTGATTTCCTAACAAAAGCCAACAGCATACACACTGAAATCCAACGATTGAATAAAGTAGACACGGTCATTTCAATCCTGAATTTTGAGCAACCAATCATTGGGGTTTTCGGATTGAGGAATAGAAAAGTATTGGATTGGTCAGACGACAATTCTCTTCGTAAAACTTCATCTAATTTGGATCAATATAGCTCTCAGCTAATTTCCAAGGATGGGAATTCACTTTTGCTCTGGATCAAAAACGAGCAGAATATATCTAAGGTAGATGGAGACAGCTTGTATAGTGCTATAAAAAGTGTTTTCAGGCAGCATGATATTCAACCAATTGCAGTAGCAGGAAAAATCCAAACACAGGGTGATTTTATCAAGTTGATGCAGGATGAATTTGGGTTGTTTCTCGGATGCTCGATCGTGCTGATGTTGCTTTTGCTTATCCTGATTTTTCGAGCTTGGTGGGGAGTTATTATTCCGCTTTTAGTCCTGATTATTGGTGTCGCATGGGCTTTTGGCTTACTTGTCTTTTTGGGGAAACCACTAGACGTGATGTCAATCATGCAGCCTACTATTTTCATGATTGTAGGCTTAAGTGCTTTGATTCATTTTTTCACTCATTTAATAAAAAAACTTAAAGAAGGCGATGAGAAGGCTGTAGCAATTCGGGCTGTTTTCAAGGAGTTAGTTGTGCCTGTTTGGTTAACCGTGTTGACGACAGCACTAGGTTTCATTTCACTCTATTTTACTACCATCCCAGCACTGCAGGATTTCGGATGGACCACTGGGCTAGGCGTGTTGGTGATGTTTTTTGCTGTGATTTCACTTGCTCCAGGTTTATTATATCTAATTCCTATTAATATTTCCCAATCTCCTCACAAGGCTGAAAATCCCGGTGTATTATTAAAGATTTTTTCCTGGCAATTGAAGCATAGAAAATCTATCAGCCTGTCATTTCTTGGGATTACTTTGCTTTGCATCGCCTTAGGCTCAACGCTTAAGATCAATGGGTACCTTCTAGATAACCTGCCTCTCGATCATCCTATTCGACAGGATTTTGAGTATTTCGATGAGCAATTTGGAGGTTCAAATCCCTTGGAGATTTATATTTCAGTAGGTGAAAAAGCAAATTCTTTGCTGGACTACCATGTGCTCGGCGAATTGGGCAAGGTGGAAACGAAGATCAATGAGTTGTTTGGCGAAGGACAGGCTATTTCTCCTTTGACTTTGGTGAAATCTATCAATCAAGCTCAAAACCAAGGTGACGTTAAAGCTTTCCAACTACCATCTCAGGGGCAGAGGCAGAGAATGAATAAATGGCTCGAAAAAGCAGTAGAGGAAAGTGATTCAAAGGTATTATCTGTTGATCAAAAATCAGGAAGGATCAGTGCGAGAACGCCAGATCTGGGCTCATTGAAAATGACAGAACTACGAGATGAATTGCTTGTATTCGTTCAAGAGAAGATAGACCCGGAATTGCTCCAAGTGCGATGGACTGGCACATCTTATTTAATTGATAAAGGACACAAATCGGTGACCTTACAGATGGTAAAAGGACTCGGTGTAGCATTTCTTTTGGTAGGTGTCATCGTAGGTTTTTTATTTAGGTCTTGGCGGATTTCATTTCTTGTGCTTATACCGAATTTCATCCCACTCATATGGATGCTAGGGCTCATGTATGTTTTGGGTATTGAGTTTAAGTTGACTACGGCGATCTTATTTACAGTGGCGTTTGGGATAGCAGTGGATGATAGTATCCACTTCATGAGTAGATTGAAGCACGAGCTTGTCTTAGGTAAAAACCTGATTTATGCATTGAAACGTACCTTTTTAGAAACAGGAAAGGCTATAGTTCTGACTTCAATAGTCTTGACAGCTGGATTTGGCTTGTTGATCTTTAGCCAGTTTGGTGTAACCCATTTTACGGGTTTGTTGATTTCCGCTTCTATGATTTTTGCGCTTATAGCAGATTTGATGCTCCTGCCACTAGTACTTTTACCCTTAAAAAAGATGTGGGAGAAAAAATTCAAGAAATGAAAAACGTATAGCTATTCCCCAAACCCTTCCCAGGTGAATGTCGCTGATACAGGGTAATGATCCGAATAATCAACCTCTCTGTGAGTTTTAAATTGAACAGCCTTGAGCTTTTGGCTGGAGAAAATATGATCGATTCTTAAGAAGAAAAGAATACGGTTGTATGTGAAACCAAAACCTCTTCCTGCATTCTCAAAAGCGTTTTGATAATTTTCACCCAATTTGAAATAGGTGTATGAGTAGGGGATTTCATTTAAGTCTCCCATTAGGATCAAGGGATGGGGACTATTATTCATGTGCTCCAATAGTACTTTAAGTTGCTTACTTCTAGCCAAGCTACCTCTTTGAAGCTTGCCTAATGTTTGCCTGTAATTTTCCTTGACCCCTTCTAAGTTTTCCAGCCCATCTGAGTTTATTCTCATTGATTCCAAGTGAGTGTTATAAATACGAATGGTGTCATTTTTCACTAGAATATCAGCGAAAATAGCACCATTGGTCCCTTGGGCATCGAATACCTTTCCGTCATTGATGATGGGATATTTGGAAAAAATAGCTAAGCCATTTGATTTTTTGCTCGGATTACCATCGGTGATATGATAGGAGACTTTGTAGTTAGAATTCTTACCAAGAATCTTTACAGCATCCCGTGATGGGGTAGTATTATCCTGATAAAATTCCTGAAATACCTTCACATCTGCTGGTTGATTCTGAAGCCAAGAGAGGACATTTGAATCTGGGGTGACCGCACTTTTTGGGTTGTCGAAAAACATGTGAGCGTTGTAGGTAAGAACTTTTAAACCTTCAGCTTCTTCATTTTTAGGATGGATCTGAAATGTGGCAAGAAAAAATTTATAGCCGATGAGTAAAGCTAAAAGAGGTAGAAAGGATAGTTTTCTCCATGACAAAATCAATATCACCAGTAAGAATAGATTCAAAAGCAAAATTAGCGGAATGAAAAATGGCAATAATCCTACGTATTGAAAATACTCCGGTGAGATATATACGCTTGCAAACAATATAAGTGAAGCGGCAAAAATGAGCCATGTAATAATCTTCATGAATTGAAATTGATCAGGCAATATATTATGCAATAAATCATGATCCTATTGAGGAATGTGTGCGTATTACCTTCAAAGCAATCTTCGATCCAAGTGAAAATTGATAGGTATAAATCATTTAGCTATTTCGTAAAGGTAAAATTTTTGATGTTGAAGCAAATGATTGCTGTGTAAATGATGAAAGAGAGGCTTGAATTTTGCTCATTTACTAAATATTAGTTATTTCGATAGAAATTTACCCACTATGAAAACGTACCGAACTATTTTAGGGACAGCAATGATTGCTTTGGCTTTTGCTTCATGCAGTGAATCAAAGACCTCTGAATCCTCAGAGTCTGAAGTTGCAGCTGAAACCAAGGAAGCAGCTGAGGCAGTGGAATCCAGACCTAGCCCACTGATGGTGAAAGAAGGTCAAATTGCCGGTAAGGCATTTAAAGTACAGTATGGTTCTCCTGCTGTGAAGGGCAGGGAATTATGGGGTGATTTGGTGCCATACAACGTAGTATGGAGAACAGGGGCTAATGAAGCATCCTATGTGGATCTATCCGAGGACATGACAGTGGAAGGCAAAAAACTTCTTGCTGGGAAATACTCTCTTTTCACTATCCCAAAGGAAACAGGTCCTTGGACTGTGATTTTCAATTCTGAATGGGATTTAGAACATGGCCATTTTCAATACGACGAGAAAAATGATGTATTGAGAGTTGAAGTAAACCCTGTCTGGGAAGAAAGTAATCAAGAAGGGCTAGTAATGGACATTAGTAATCCAGGATTAATTATACGCTGGGAAAAACTCAAGTTACCCATCTCGATTAATTAGTGCTTTATATTCATATGTAAGCCCTCAAAATCATTTTTTGAGGGCTTTTTTTATTGATAGCTATCAAAAGGATGGCCCAGTTTGATTAATAGTTCCCAGATTGGGCTAAATTCGTCACATTACCTGAAATCGAATCCATGAAGTATATAGGTTTTTTAGTCGTTTTGACTTTGACAGTTGCCCTGGCACTATCAGTTTCTAGACAGTTTGGAACAATCCCTCCTTTGGCCCCTTTACTCGATCCTTACCATGGATTTTGGCAAAATTCAATCTCTGAAGATGAATTGGCGGAGGATAAACTCGAGCTCAACAAGTTGAGTAGCGAAGTGAAAGTGGTTTATGATGAAAATCTAATTCCACACATTTTTGCAAATACTCAGGCTGACTTATACCGGGCACAGGGATACATCACGGCAAAGCATAGACTTTGGCAAATGGAATTTCAAACCATGGCAGCAGCAGGAAGAATATCTGAAATAGTAGGCCCGCTGGCTTTGGATCTGGATAGAATTACCCGTAGAAAAGGTTTGGCTTATGGTGCTGAGAAGGGAGTGACATTTATTCAAGAAAATGATCCTGAATCTTTCCTCTTATTAGAGGCTTATGCAGATGGAGTGAATCAGTACATAGATCAACTCAAGGATGCTCAGTTACCCGTTGAATATAAAATTCTTAATTATAGACCTGAGCACTGGACGGCTTTCAAATCCATTCTTTTACTGAAATACATGACCGACATGTTGGTAGGAGATCGTGATTTCGAGTATTCCAATTTGCGTAAAATCCTGGGAGATGTGATGCTGGATAAGCTTTATCCAGAATATCCGGCGGGAGTAGAACCTATCATTGAAGCAGGCCATAAATGGAATTTCAATCCACTAGCAGTAACACGCCCAGACAGCATTAATTATCCAGATGATCAATTAGTAATTGACCCTTTGCCGCAGCCAGAGGAAGGAACAGGCTCAAATAACTGGGCAGTTTCGGGATCGAAAACTAAAAGTGGTAATCCGATTTTGGCAAATGATCCACATTTGAGTTTGAATCTGCCGTCACTCTGGTATTCCATGCAATTGACTACTCCTGAGTACTCTGTGAAAGGAGCAACGCTCCCGGGCGCTTTGGGAGTCATTTCCGGTTTCAATGAGAATATTGCTTGGGGAGTCACTAATGCTACCCGGGATACACGGGATTGGTACAAAATCACTTTTCAGGATGAATCGAGACAAGCTTACCGCTACGGTGAAAAGTGGCAACAGACTTCTTTTAGAATAGAGGAAATAAAAGTGAAAGGCGAAGAGGCATACCTTGATACTGTTGTCTATACGCATTATGGGCCAGTGGTCTATGATAAGACCTTCAATTCTAACCGTCAGGATGTGAATTTCGCTTTGAAATGGAATGTGCATGAAGGTTCAAATGAGCAGAAAACCTTTTTAATGCTTAATGCTGGCAAAAGCCACGATGACTACAATGCCGCTTTGGATAATTACACAGCACCGGCTCAGAATTTTGTTTTTGCTTCCAAAAGTGGAGATATCGCTATGAGAATTCAGGGTAAGTTTCCCTTGAAATGGAAAGGGCAAGGCAAATTCTTTATGGATGGAGCCGATCCAAGAATGGAATGGCAAGGATATATTCCGAATGAACAAAATGCCAGTACCTTAAATCCTTCTCGTGGATTTGTAAGTTCCGCCAATCAGCATCCTACAGACTCGACTTACCCTTATTACGTGTTTGACAACAGTTTTGAATTTTATAGAAATCGTAGGATTAATAGTCGGCTTAGCGAGATGAAAGACATCACAGTTGAAGATATACAGGCTTTACAGTTCGATGATTACTACTTACATGCGGCGGAAGCATTACCGATTATGCTCGAGCTGTTAGGAAGTGAGTTTGAAAATGATGACCAGGCAAAAAAGTATATCACTTTATTGAAAGAATGGGACTTTTATGCGGATCCTAATCAAAAGGGACCATCCTTATTTTATATCTGGTGGCGAAAAACCTATAGTCAAGTATGGAAGGAATTGTCTGACAATGTTGCTCCCATTGTTTTACCTAGCTATTATCAGACAGTCTTGTTTATGAAAAATGAGCCCAGTGGGCCTGTGTTTGATTTAAAAAATACAGCAGAAACGGAAACAGCCGCAGCCCATGTGAAACAGGGGTTTCTAGAAATGCTTACCGACATGAAAAAATGGGAGTTAGAGGAGGGCGATTTCTCATGGGCCAACTATAAGAAAACAACAATTAAGCACCTTGTTCCACAGTTTAAATCCTTTTCTGTGGAGAATGTCTACACAGGTGGAGGTTCAGGAATAATAAACGCTACAAGTGAAAGACATGGGGCAAGTTGGAGAATGGTCGTAGAATTAGGGGCAGATGTAAAGGCTTTTGGCATTTACCCTGGAGGGCAATCGGGCAATCCGGGTAGTAAGTATTATAGTAATTTCATTGCTAAATGGGCAAATGGAGAGTACCTGGATTTTAACCTGAGGACTGCCGATCAAACGGAAGGTGTATTGTTCCAAACTATTTTAAACTAAGAGTCATGAAATCGAGCATGTCGCAAACGACACACACTGGGATGATTATAAACCAAGCGAGATTCCATGTGACAATTAAAAGACAAATTATAAACACATGAAATTTATACTATTCACCTTTCTCACCGCTTTGCTCGTCATCGTGTTTAATCCATTTTTGCATTACTGGTCTGTGATGCTTTTGATCGCAATTTTTGCAGCCCTGGTAGGGAATAAAGGGGCCGGAGCTTTTTTTGCTGGAGGGCTTGGTATGGGAATAGCTTGGCTAGGGCAAAGCCTCTACATCAGCACAGTTTCAGGCAGTAATTTACCTCAAAAAATGGGTGATTTAATGGGGTTTGGCTCCGATATTGTCCTGTTAGCCGTTACAGCTGGATTAGGTTTTTTTCTCGGGGCATTTAGTGCTTTAACGGGGAGTTTGTTTAGAAGATTATTGAAAAAAAAGCCTAATAATATCTACAAAGGGTATTGATAATAAAGAGAAAGTAGTTTACAGCTGTCATTCTTTATCAAAAACACGAGTTTTATTTTTCCTATCCAAAGCAATGAGTACCTTTGTTACTCACTATTTGGGTGAATTTTTATGCTTGAATCCTTGATTACCTCAAAGACAAGGTTGAGGTTACTTGTTAAGTTTTTCGTTAACTCAAAAACGCAGAGCCATTTGAGAGGATTGGCAGATGAGTTTGGGGAATCTACCAATG